>ERZ1034917.1902-NODE-1902-length-11145-cov-93.540667_pt1 | contig 11145 bp, 14 predicted proteins | sample MGYA00520605_ERZ1034917 | MGnify/ENA primary metagenome ERZ1034917 (study PRJEB33766, sample SAMN09781784) | gut metagenome | biome: gut microbiome | host: Homo sapiens | place: Madagascar | study: EMG produced TPA metagenomics assembly of the PRJNA485056 data... | reverse complement strand
AGAAGCAATCTTTTCTCTTGTCTTAATAGGTCTTGGCATCTTCACTCCTTTCTTTGTTCAGATTCCTCTTTTCATCCGCTGAATTCTAAGCACAATCTTTCGTGAGTAATCAGCTAGGCATCATAGCTGATGTTTGAATTGTGAAATATTTTTGAGTTACGTTCCTACGCATTCAGAAATTCTTGTCAGAATCTCCATAGTCCAAATGGTTTTTTATTTGCCTTTAATCAAGAAACAGATAGATCCAGCTTGATTAATTGTGCTTAGAATTCAACGGATGAGGTTGTTTTATTTTCAACCTAATGTTCAAAAAAAATTTTTTCCTTTTCTTCAATGCTCAAATTAAGAACACTATCAATCTTATTGATTTCAGTTTCTGTGAATTTTCGTTTATTGTTCACTTTGTAAGACATAGATTGGCGAGACAAATCGATTTCGTTTGCCAATTTATCAAATGTGTAATTTCTCTTAAGCAAAGCAATTTGAAACATTCGTTTATTTGTCATTATTTCTCCTTTCAAGGTTGAACATTTTTCAACTGTACACATGATAAAACTTGGTTGATAAATTGTCAACCTTAAATTATAATATTTTTGCGAAATCAATTTCGAAAAAGAAAATTATTATGAGCGTAAAAGTAGGAAAACAAATAAAAAAGAGAAGAATAGAATTATCCTTATCTCAATTACAGTTAGCAGAAAAATGTGGTTACAAGACTAAAGGCAGTATTTCAAGAATCGAAAAAGGTGAAACAGATTTAAATCAAGAACAAATAATGCTTTTTGCAAAAGTTCTTGATACAACACCTTCTTATATCATGGGATGGGTTGATGATCCTTCTTGCAAATCATTAAAAGAAATAAATTCTAACACAATAAATGAATTTGAAACCAAACTATTAGATAAATATCGTTCTTCTCCAGAAAACATAAAGAAAGCAGTGAATGCTATTTTAGAGGTATAAAAATGAAAACATTTCTCAATTGAGTGAATAAGAAAATGCACTGCTCTAAGTAGGAATAAGAAAAGAGCAGTGCTGATCCTTCCTTGGATTTCACCCAAAAAAGAAAATCTATAAATGTGCGAGGTAATTATACCATGATTGGCTACGATAAGAAAAGAAAAACTTATTTTGTACAGGTGACTACTAAAGATCCACTGACAAATAAAAAGAAGTGTATAAAAAAACGTGGTTTTAAATTAAAACGTGAAGCAGTAGAAGAAGAAGCAAAACTCAAAATGCAAAAGAATGATTCTACTATTTCTTCTAACACTAATCTTACTTTTAAAGAAATGTCTGAACTGTGGGAAGAAACAATTGAATCTTCTGAAATTTCAAAAAGGCATCACAGAGAACACTTTGAAAAACGATTTTCTGATCTGTATGAGAAACCAATTAAGAAAATTTCTAAAGAACAATTGATTAAATGGAGAAATAATCTTGGCAAGATGGATTATGCCACAAAAACAAAGAATACATGTATTTCTTATGTAAGATCCGTTTTTAAATTTGCGTCTGAAATATATGGAATTTCTAATGTTAGTGTTGTTCTCAAAAATTTCAAAAACACTGAAGAAGAAAAAATGTCAGAAATGCAAGTATGGACTGTTGAAGAGTTTAATCAGTTTCTTACTGGTGTTGACAATGAACTGTACAGAATTTACTTTACTACTCTCTTTTGGACTGGTGCCAGAAAAGGTGAAGTAATAGCTTTGCAGTGTTCTGATTTAATAGAAGATGATAAATCAATTTATATACATGGATCACAAAGAGATGCATCTACAGGTATTAAATCTACCAAAACAGGAAATAAACGTTACGTGCGTTTAAACAATGAAGTCTATTCTCAATTATTGAAGCTAAAACAAATGTATAGAAAAGGTTATCTTTTCGGTGGTGATAGTCCACTCACCAGAACAACTATTGATCGTTACTTTAATGAAGGAATAAAAAAGAGTGGTGTTAAGAAAATCAGGCTTCATGATTTAAGGCACTCACATGCTACCCTTTTAATCAATGCTGGAGTTAACATTGTTGCAGTTAGTAAAAGGCTAGGACATTCAGATATAAATCAAACGTTAAAAACATACACGCACTTATTAAAAGATACTGACGATCAGATGATGGATTTTATAGAAGATTCTTACAAAAAACATGCATGCAAAAAATAGCATCCGTGGCATCCTTGTGGCATCCATTTTATAAAAAAGCATAAAAATCAAAAATGCAATTTCGCATAAATAAGCGAAAAAATGAAGGTAATAAATGTTAAAAAAAGCCTATAATCGTTTCCCACTAGTCGCCCTTAGTTTAAAAAAACCGCATAAATAAGCGGTTTTTTTGTTGCGTGGCATCCTTGTGGCATCCAATTTTACTATTTTTTATATAATTCCTGGTATCTTAGTGCATGTTCACGCTCTTTTATTTGTTTCTTATGCAGATACTCATAGATAGCTAACATATCAGAAGAAATAGAAACATTTTTTTGTTTTAATACACTGATTATTTTCTCAGTTTCATCGTGTAACATCTGCATATGTTTTTCTTCTTGTAATGAGATCGTATATAAAGTTTCTGCAAGTTCAGGGTATTTGTCTTTCACTTCTACCGCCCACTTTGCATAATGCTTGCTATCACAAATCTCATCTTCCATCTGTTCGGCTAATTGTTTTATCAGTTCCATAGCTATACCAACTTTGTTACTAGAATATCTACTAATGAATATGTTGCTCCTACACCAGCATTCATCAAAGATACAATAAACGATTCACTACATGGGCAATTCTCATTGTATGTCGTAGGTACTTGAACTTTTGTAGTGAAAGCTAAAGAATGTGTTGAAGTAGTATCTGCAGCAGTTAAACTAGCAAATGCATTTGGCAGTGCAACACCATTAACCATTAATTGCAATGTAATAAGTCCACCGCTTGCAGCAATTCCACTAGCACTAACTGCAATCTCATAGATACCACATTTGTTCAATTGAATGGATGCATCACCACTCTTTGTGACTGTAGTTCCTTTTCTGAAAACCGTATTTAACGGTACAGATGCATTAGAAGGAACTGTAATATTATTTGAATAAGTCTCTATCATAAATTTTCCTCTCTTTTTAAAAAGAAGATGGCAATACACCATCTTCAAGTTTTAGGTGTACTAAATACACTCACTAAATGTTATTGCAGCATCCACCACAGAATGGTGATGGACCAGCAGAATAAGCATAAGATGTTGGATAACGTACAACATTAGCCATTTGCTGTGCTAATTCAAGCTGATTAATTCTAGCTGCCTGAGCTGCAATTGTCTGATCACGCTGGTATTTCTCCATCTGTGCAAACTTGTCATCAACATTCTTATTGACAGAAGCAAATCCCATAGCCATATCGTATTTAATATCGCCAGAGCTCTTGCAAATCTGCTGTGAAATGTTTGCCTGTCCTAGTGCTACGTCACGTCCTAAGCCTCCAATATCGCCCTGCATCTTATATCCCAAATCACAAATTCCATTAGAAATAATTGAAGTCTGCTCTTTGGTCATGTCGGATAATCTGCCGACAGCATTTTGAAGGTCGTTGAAGTTCATTGCACTGCACAGACCTGCTTCAGTTACTGGTTGTCCATTAGTGCTACGATTACCATAGAATCCATTTCCCATAAATGCGAATAAGAATAGAACGATAATCCACCACGCACCACCGCCAAATCCATTGTTGTCATAATCGTTTCCTTTAACAACGGATGCAACATCAGATAATGAATAATCTGTCATAATTTTTATTTCCTTTCTTTTTTCTATGTAAACATTCAAATGTGCACCTTTAAATGTTTATCACCTATTTCAAAAAATTCTGTAATTGCTGTGCTTGCTGCTTTAGTAATTCAAATTGTTGTTGAGACATTCTACCGCTATTTAATAGATCCATCACAATCTTTTGCGGATCCTTGCCTTGCATATTCCTTTTAAATTCATTGAATTGTTTCAACATTTCAATAGGATTATTTCTTGAAACTGTTGTTTGTGTTCTGTTGAGTTGTTCTAGAATTGGATTCATTGACATTATTTTCGCTCCTAGAAAGTTGTTCTTCAACTTTCTTTAATCTTTCTTCAAGATTCTTTAAAGTAGAATTTGTATTGATTTCTTCATGCGGTGTTAAATCAAATGCAGATATTGTTTTATAACCTGCACCATCCGTTTGCACCAGCCAAACAATAGGTGCTGTTTCATCTAATAACAAGGCTTGTGAATTAGGCATCATCTGATAAGCTTCTGCTCCATTCTTGCCATTTACTTTTATGATTTCTTGTCTATTCCTATTAGCAGGATTTTGCCATTGATTATTAGATGGATAGTTGTAAGGATTAAAATAATCTCCGTACATAGTCTATTCTCCTTTTTCTATCTATATAATATCTTTAAATTGATAATTAAAAGTATCGAAAAAGTATAATAAAAGTTTCTACATAAATAAAAAAAGAGAAGCATTTCTGCTTCTCAGTTCTCATCCATGTACAGTTCTTTTTCACTTTGTTTTCTAGGCGGTAATATAGCACTGTACTTTTCTGCGTTATCATATTTCTTCTTTAAGCGTGCAATTATCTTCTTGATATTGGATTCGCTCATATTAAATTCATACGATTGCTTGGTGATAGTCCATCCATGTACTCTTGTACGCATAATCATTTCTTCAGTTTTGCTTAGACATCCTATACGGATGAATTCTTCCAAAATAACTTTATTCCAAGGAACTTGATGTGTCATTCTTGTCTCCGATAAATTCATCTGTAGGCACTACTGTAAGCTCATCGTATTCTTTCTGCGTAAGCTTCTTCTTTGCAAGTAGTACATCTAAACGTTCCTTGCTCCAGTACTTCGGATAGTACTTTTTAGCTAAATCAAATACTGTTTTCATTTGATGTTTCCTCCTCGGTAGTTGTCGTGTCAATGTCAGACAGAACACTGATATACGCAATGTCTGCCTGTGCCTGTGTAAGCTGCTCAGTTAAACTTGGGATCTTCTTGCATTCTGCTTCCATACTGTTTAATCTGTCCGTTAAATGGTATTTCGATAGATTGAAAGAAGTCTGATTGAACTGTAGAGAATATCCAATGTCGTTATCCAGAGTTAAATTTCTATATGCAGAAATTGGATTAAATTTATCATCTTTGATGTAAACAGTTTCTAGATTCTCTTCTGTAAATTCTGTAAGAACCGATTGCGTTACGCAGGTAGGAATAGATAAACTAATATAATCAGTACAATCCTCATAATTAGATAACAAGAATTGCACTCCATTTTTTAATTCTATAATCATATGTATCTCCTTTATTGGTCGGTGAGGTAAACAAGCGTTATATCAAAGCCTTCGACTTCTCGTTTAACATCGCTTGCAATTTGCCATAGAATAACGTCACCAGCACTTAATACTCTAGTAAAAATGGTTGTGAATGAGCATGCCCATGATGTATATCGAGTATCATATTGATCCCATCCCCATTGACCATCACCAACTTTCGGTGCATTTATCGTAAATCCATAGTATACAGATGAATTACCACTAACTGACGCTCCTTGTACTCTGCATCTTATTAAGTACATACCTCTTTTTAAAATTTTTAATTTTTTGAAACCATCGCTATCTTTAATTTCTTGCGTGTATACTGGGTCAAAAACATAAATATCTGTAAATCGATGGGATCTCAATTGACTATCGGCGTACGTTTTGATTGTACTTTTTGGACCGTAATATACACCTTCTCCAACAAGATGTGCTGCCGGACTAGCTCCTTTATATCTGAACGTTTCGGCACTGATTCCTTTTGTAGTAGATATACTTCCATTAACGGTAGCATTTCCACCAACAGTCAGGTCACTTCCAACATTGAGTTTTCCACCTACCTTAACGTTATACTTGCCCATCCATAACGCATACTGACCAACACCTAATACGGCTGTTGCTTCAACTGATTCGCCAAATTCGTCAGTAACTTTTACCTTAATAGTAAAGCTCTGTACGTAATTAAGGTCTGTATAGGCCTTGCTGAACGTTATCTTTCCATTGCTTAGCGTTGGATAAACAGTCATGCCATAGGTGTCATCATTACGCTGAATCGACATACGAATTGTATTACTAAGAATAGTTGAATATGATCCACTAACGCTGAGTGTTCCTTTAGCAGAGGTTTCACTTTCTCTTTTTAAAGTAGCAGTTATAAATGGCTTAGCATATTCATAGAATGTCTGTGTTGCCGAATTACTAGATTGTAGACCTCTACTATCAGTAGCGGTTATTTTATACGTTCCGTTCGATTTATTAGAAATATAACCTGTATAAGTGCCATTATTATTTGATAGTGTAACACCATCACAAGTTACCGTTTTAATACTTGCTGAATATTTAGCACTTACTGGTACAGATACTAATTTCTTTGAAATCTGTTGAACCGTAACATTTGCATTCTTGGCTTTTACACCAGCATGCTGTTCTGTTAGAGTGATTGCTCCAATAGTAGGCTCGGAATTGTTCGGTAGATGCAGATTGAAATTACATGTTTTAGTTTCTCCGATTTTTGTAGAACCGCTATATGTTTCAACAGATATTCCACCATATCCAACAGTTGCAGTAGTAATCTGATCTAGCAGAGAAGTCGGTGGAGTCCATGAGCAATTGTCAACTACGCCAGTAGCAATAGTTCCAGATTTTTTGCCAAATGAATATTTTACTGTATGAGTGAAGTTAGCCTTCTTATTCATGTGAATAGTACATGCAGTCCCAGCAGTAATATCAGGTGAGTTATTAGGATATGTGTTAATAGATGGCTGTGAAGCTCTTGGGATAGTACTGAGAGTTAAAGTAAACTCTTCATAAGGCATATTTCCATATCCAGATGAATAATATGAGCCTACTGTAGCTGAACCCGTTCCATCAGCATTGTGTGGAGCCCAGAAACCACCGCTGACTAACTGAACCCATCCATTAGCTGTTAAATGCGAATTAGTATATCCACCGCCACCTGTAACATTACAATCAACATTGTATGCTGAATAACTACTTCCTAAAATCCACAATTCAGTAGAAATATAAGAACGGTTATTAGCTATATCAACCGTAGTTTCATCTGCGTAAACATGGATTGATGAATACGATGTTATTCCATAATTTCGTCTTTCTGTCGCCATTATTTAATGTCTCCTACGTGGAAGAAAGCGGTGCCTTCTTCTCCATCTTCAATTTTCATTTCTGCTCTGTGAGCGCCGAACATCAAGTAATCTTGAACTGCCAAATTCTCCACTTCACTCGTGGCTCCGAATACTGCTCTTTGCACATTATTAACAGATACAAAAAGACCGGTTGACTGCACTTGAGCGTAACTGGTCTGATTTTCGCTATTTAAGATTTTTAAGCCATGTATGTCTATTTTTACTACTTGAGCAATCGGAGATATAGTTGCAACAGCACCATTTGCTATACGGTTCGCCTCGTCTGACTTTGCCTGTGCAGTATCAGCTTGTTTTTTAGCTATCTGTGCTGCTGCGTTTGCTGATGCTGCATCTGATTTTGCTTGATCAGCTTTTGCATCAGCTTTATTTGCAGTATCTTGAGCATTATTCGCGGAGTTCTGAGCGTTATTAGCGTTTGAATTAGCCTTGTCTGCCGATGATTGAGCGTTATTAATACCTTCGTCCACATCTTCTGGAGCAGGAGTCCATGCTGTAGGCTTATTACCAAATTCTGCTTTAGGCGAACTAATCCAGCAAATACTCTTTTTTCCAGGACGTGAATTACATGTAAAATTAAAATTTGCTTCTGTACTATCTTCAGCTATCCTAAATGTTGCATAGATATAGTTCCATCCAACTTTCAAATCTGAAGGACTTGGAATATTCACTGGATAGGATGTATTTGGAGTGAACCATTGCATAACACCATTATGTGTAAATGTAATTCTAAATTCATATCCGTCAAGTTGTCCTACAGTTTCTATATAAATCCACATAGAGATTGTTATGTCCTGTCCAAGAACATCGGCCAAATTCCACGTGGATTTAAGACTACCAACTACTGTGTATTTTGTTGACGTACCTGATGTATTATCACAAATGAGTTTTAATGTGTTATTAGCGAATTTTGTATAAGTATTGTCAATGTAAATTTCTTCGCTTTTTTTAAAATCTTTAAATGCTGTATTTCTTAATAAATTTCTGCCACCAACAACAATTCCTTCAGGAGTTGAACCTATAGTATATGAAGTGCTCTTTGTGTCATCAGTATAAGTAATTACAATTCTAGTCCATAAATATGGATTATCGGCTGTTGTTTTAGGCGGAGTACTAGACCATGTACCAGTTGGAGTTGTAGTACCATCTTTCCAAATCTGGTAAGTGACTTCTGTAGACTTGATGCCACGTCCTGGACTTCCATTTTGACCATTCGTTCCTGCTTTTGCAATTCCAAAAGAAAATTTTTTATTAATTGTTACATCGTCTACGCTTATTGTAATTATTGCTTCACAATCGCTTGTAATTGTAGAAGTAGTTGTAAATGTCAATGTAGGCGCAACTGTATTATTTTCTTTAATTGCCACAGAAATACCTGCAGGGCAAGTAACCTTCGAAATATTAGATTTTTTAGGAGTTCCTCCAAGATAAGATACCACTTGTGTTGAGCATGATTTACCTGCAGGAACCCCACTTGTATTTCCATTAAATGTGTAAGATTCAGAAGTAAGCATAATGGAGTACGCATCAGTTAAGTCAAATACTGTTTCTTGTGCTGCTGCCTTTACTGCCATAAGATTATCTCCTTATGCTTCGCATTGAGCTACATAACTAATTGAGTTTGTTACACTTTGTGCTGTAACTGTTAAAGTCTTTGATGTTGACACTGATGTAGACATATTTGTTGAAATATACCATTTAATAGTTCCTACACCAGCGCACACACCCGCTTCAGTGATAGGCTTTTCGACACCGCCAACATAAACATGAGCAGTTAACACTGTAGAGCCATTGTTGTTTTTAAAAATAGTTCCGTTAGATGCTGTGATCGTCATTGCTACTGCATCAGCACCGGTTGCACCTGTATCACCTTTCGCACCTGCAATACATACACCGTTTTCACTTGGAGTATACGTTACATTATTATTACCATCTGTTGTAACAGTTCTCTGCCACATGTACTTTCCATTAGTCCAAGCTGGTGCTGTGTCACTCCAAGAACCGCCACTTAATTCAGTCTTGGAATTTGATAAGTAATATTGGTTCTTAACTGACTTGGCAGCTGCTTTTGCTGTTGAGTCATCTGTGTATTTTGACGCTTTAACCCAGTCTGCGGCAGCATATGATGTTCCGGCAGCTTTAGTCTTTTGGCAACGCATAATGTCACCACCAGAGCCTTGAACCCATAAGTCACCTGCATCATATGGTGGAGTTGGTGTTGCATAGAAAACACGTCTCTTGTTATCGGCTAAGTCTTTTGCTTCTTTTGCATCTGCAATAGCCTTAGAGGCATCTGTATCTGGGATACGTGCCCAAGAATAAGTATTACCACTAGTAGATGTATCTACCTTGAATCGATACGCATAACCTGTATTGTTATCGTAGTAAATATCACCTAAGTGGATATTCTTTGTCTTGTCATCAGTCCAGTTTACTGCTGGTTCGTTTTTGAGAGTAGGAACACCGTCGTAGAACCAGTTTTCAATTGCGCCATCAATTTGGTTTTGTAAATTACCAATATCTTTGTTTACAGATGTTGTTAAATCAGCAAGATCTGTCGCAGATTTATTAGCGACCTGCTGTGCATTATCAGCATTTACCTTGGCATCGTATGCTTTCTTATTAGCATCAGTTAAAGCTTGATCTAATACTGGTGTGGATGTAGCTGTTGTATTGTTCGTATATGTTGTATAAAATCTTGTCCAATAATATCTTCCATTAACATACGCTGGAGGATTTTGACTCCAAGATCCATCCGATTGCGTGGTATTGCTTGAAGATAGATAGTACTGTGGAATTGTAGATTTGATGCCTACACCTGTTGCGCCACCGCTACCAGTCTTGGCTACTGCCATTGAGAACTTCTTATTGTAAGTTACATCATCTAAATGAACTGGAATGTTTGCTTCAATTGCTTCTGTAAGAGTTGCAGTAGTTGTAAACGTAATAGTTACTACTGAAGTGTCATTATTTGTAACTGCTGCAGATACTCCTGTAGCTGGTGTTCCATCAGCTTTTTTAAATGTAATTTCAGATGCAGTTACAGAAATAGAAGTCAATTGAGTGCTACCCAAATATCCAACTACATCGGTCGTGCACGTTGAATTAGCTGGTGCACCGCTAGTATTTCCTACAAATGTAAATGATTCTGAAGTAAGTAAGACGTTATACGCATCAGAAATATCTAATAACGTCTGTTGTGCCGTTGCTTTAATTGCCATTTTTTGTTAACTCCTCTATTATAAGGTCACATGTGAATGTGCCCTTAACATCTATATCTTTTGGTTCTATTGTTAAAGTGAATCCATCATTGCTAATTTTTGGATCATCTTGTGCAAGAGTTACTTTTTCACCTTTTAAGCCTTTGTAACTCCATTGTAAAAAAGCCGAAGATCCGTAAACGGACTTCAGTCTTTCTATGCCAGTGATTGAAATGTTTCCTATTTGAACGGTAACTTTTAATTCGGTTGCTACCGCATTGTTCTTAAATACATTACCGTCAGTGCTATCAATATAAATAATTGTAGCGTCTGCTCCTTTTATGCCTGTAATACAAATTGCTTCTGTACTTTCAGAACTTCCATCAGCCTTTATTGTCGTTGTTCTTTGCCATAGATATTCATCACCACCCACATCTGGTGGGTTTATGTCCCACCCTTCTATAGGTGGGTCTGAATTAGAATTGCTCTTTGCATATTCAATATGAACTTCATGGATATTGTTGTTTATCTTGTTTTGTACTTCATCAGATAGGTTTCCTACTGTGATGCTATTTGCTTCAATGAAAGATCCTCTAATTTTGCCAGCTTGAATAAAATCTGCATTGAATTTTCCGTCAATCGTCCAAGCAGAAACATAAGGGCCGGAAATTCCACTGTTAGAAAAAGCAATTCCGTTTTTATTGATGCGAATAACATTAACCA
>ERZ1034917.1901-NODE-1901-length-11147-cov-18.101334_pt1 | contig 11147 bp, 16 predicted proteins | sample MGYA00520605_ERZ1034917 | MGnify/ENA primary metagenome ERZ1034917 (study PRJEB33766, sample SAMN09781784) | gut metagenome | biome: gut microbiome | host: Homo sapiens | place: Madagascar | study: EMG produced TPA metagenomics assembly of the PRJNA485056 data... | reverse complement strand
TCCGACGCCGAGTAAAGTCTTTGAGTATCCAGAGCCAACCCAAGCCATACAGCCTTATCAATACGGGCACCCGTTCAGCAAAAAAACCTTGCTGTGGGAGCGTGGTGTCCAGCCGTTAGAGCCGACCAATATTGTTGAACCGGCAGCAACATGGTGTCCGAGCGGTAACTACAGCCATAAGCATGGGGAAAAGCATAAAGGTATGTTTACCACGGATAGGGCGAAAAACCGCGCAAAGACTTTTCCAGGCATCGCCAGAGCTATGGCGGAGCAATGGGGCGGAGACATTATGGAGGAATGACCATGTACATCGGAGAACCATTTAGCTGGAAGCCTGCCGCATTTCAGGGCAGCGCCGGCATCCTGAGCGTTACCACGAAAGAGACGACTGCGCACGGGCGCGTCGTCTACATCAACGAGGCGCACCGTTACTTTACGGCGGAGGCGGATATCAACGGGAATAAGCTCAGAGAGAGATTTAAATTTTAGGAGGTAAAGATGGACGCTATTGAATTTGTTAAGCAATTGAGACGCATGGATGAAAAGGGAGCGATGAAAAAACGTTTCATTTATCCCTGCGTTGGCAGAGAGACGGATTCGCCAGAGGACGTTGTGGCCGAAGTTGAGGAATGGGCAAAGATGAATCCTGTCAAGACGCGGCAGAGCGTGTTTCTGGAGCAGTGGCCTAACTGCATGATGGGCGATGACGACGTTATCAGGATGTGCCCAAGAAATGTTGACAAGATGTATGTCTGCAATTTAAACCGGTCTGATGGGTGCTGCACTGACTGCCGCCGCAAGTTCTGGAATCAGGTGGTCGAGTGATGGCAACCATTTTGCAAAACTTCGCCAGCGGGCTGTGGATCGTGTTGGGCGTGTACTGTTTCTTCGGACTGAGGAAGTGGAACAAGCGGTTCAGTGAGCTGTATGACGAACTGAAAGGAGATGTGGAGCGATGGAACGGCTGACAAATAAACGCGAAGCTGACGCGCAACGAGAAGAGTACAAGCGCCGCCTTGCAAACGGGTATCCGCGGAATATCCCGGAGGAGCGGTTTCTGCGCCTCGCCGCCTACGAGGACACGGAGCGGACTCCGGAAGAAATCACGGCAATGCAGCACACATTGGATGAGTACCACAAGGTAGCTGACCCATTGCTAAGGGCACAGGCTGACGGGCGCGTGGTGGTGCTGCCGTGCAAGGTGGGCGATACGGTATATTTCAGAACCTACGACTGCAACGGGACGGTAGACCTTGGTATTCAGCCCCACAAGGTCACGGACATTGTGGGGTACGCCATTGTCCGTGGGAGGTATACCGATGTCGGGCTGTCGCTTGGTCCGTATGGAGTAAGCTGGTTCCTCACCCGCGAAGAGGCGGAGAAAGCATTAGAGGCGATGAAAGATGAGTAAAGCTGTTATGCTGAGTATCCGCCCGAAGTGGTGCGAGAAGATCATCAATGGCGATAAAACAATCGAGGTGCGCAAGACGCGGCCGAAGTTGGACACGCCGTTTAAGTGCTATATCTACTGCACCATCGGAGGGCGGGACTTAAATATTCCGATTTCTCAGGAACGGCTTATGCGCGACTATCTGGAAACCGGCTCGATGAAATCATTGAACTGCCCGCTTGGGAACGGTAAGGTCATCGGCGAGTTTACCTGCGACCGGATCTACGAGTTGCAGACCAAGGCGCACGGCGGCAGCTACTACGTTAAGAACGAAGACCAGCCGACGACGAATTTTATCGCACGGCAGTCCTGCCTTGATCTCAAGGATATGCACGATTATCTGCACGCACAAAAGGGCTACGGCTGGCACATCTCCGGCCTGCGCATCTACGACGCGCCGCGCGAACTGAGCGAGTTTACCGGACTACGCAATACGAGATTTGGCGTAGCGCCATATGACATCAAGCGCGCGCCGCAGAGCTGGTGCTATGTGGAGGTGATAGACAATGGCTGAATTGAAACGCTGCCCTGAGTGCGGTGGAGTTGCAACCGTTATCCATATGTATGATACCTACGATAGAGCAGATTTTGGGTGGGCTGCCGGTTGTGGGAGATATAGGGCTGGTGATGGCCTCCACACAAAGAAGATGAAAGTATCTGGGCTGCCCAGCAAAGAAAAAGCAATCGAAGCATGGAACAGGAGGGCGGACAATGGATGAATTCATAAGCCGCGAGGCGACAATTAAGCGCATCAAAGAAGTTTATTGCGCAGGCTGCAACAGCTACAACGGAGTAAGATGCCGTGCGTGTGGTACAGGTGATGCAATCGACATGATTGAAGATGCTCCCGCAGCTGACGTTGCCCCGGTGGTGCGGTGCATGGACTGCAAGCACCTTGTCGCGGTCAACGTCAACGGGAAAGGAATTCCCACCTGTCGAGTGAGCGGCATGAAGGTCGCACCAGACGAATTTTGCAGACGCGGAGAGAGAAAGAGCGGGGGTGACAGCGAATGATAGATAGCGTGATGATGAATATTGGCGCGGCATTTATGCTTATCGGCAGCGTTGCGTTGGTGGCCGTTGTTCTTGGATTGGCAGTCTATGCCGCCGGTTTGGCTTGGGTAGCTGCAAGTAATAAGTGGAGGGATATTCTCCGAGCAGAGAGCCTGATCTACGAATACCGCATGAATAGAAAGGCATATATCGATTGGAGGGAAAAAGCAAATAAGGCGCAAGACAATGGAGGCGCCCCATGCTGACGATCACGATTAAAGCCAACGTCCCCGCCGCTGACGCGCAGGGCATCAAGGAGCGCATCGCCATGGACATCGAGCGATACGGCGACGTGAAGGTCGTGAGCATCGAGAGCGACCGGGGGCGGGAAGAACAGCTACGAATGAAATAACGCCTGCGGGCGAAAAAGAAAGGAATTTTACTATGAAAAAGTACATCGGAACGAATCTTATCGAGGCGGCACCGGCTATCCGCAAGGGCGGCAAAGTTTACGAGAAGACTCATCCCATCCCGAGAAGCATGGGCCCCGAGGAAGACGGCTATAAAGTCCGATACCCTGACGGCTACGAATCTTTCAGCCCGAAGAAGGTCTTCGAAGAGGCGTATCGCCCGACTGACGGTCTGAGTTTTGGGCTTGCCATTGAGGCGGCGAAGAAGGGCATGAAGATCGCCCGCGCGGGCTGGAATGGCAAGAACCAGTACGTTGAGCTCGCGGAGCGCATCAGCTACGAAAACGCTGCACACGAGGTCATCAACGCCAAGCACGAGGCCATCGGAAACAAGGCCCTTGCCTTTGTCGGTACGTCCGGCGTACAACTCGGCTGGCTGGCCTCTCAGGCCGATATGCTGGCTGACGACTGGATGATTGTGGGGGAGGCGTCCGATAAATGAGCATCAACGTAAAGAAGTATACCAAAGACCAGATGGCGAAGATGGTGGAGGACGCCGTAGAACGGCATGAATCTCTGAAAAGCGAAAACGCCGATTTGGCTGAGAAGGTGAAGAAAGAAATGGCAGAAAAGCTTGCGCTGCGAAACGACCTGATGGCTATGACCCATTCGCACGAGAATTTGAAAGCCAAGAATGCCACCCTGACCGAGCAGCTTTCCCGGATGAACGGCGAGGCCATTAACAAGGTCAATGAGATTGCGAACCTGAAAGCGGATGCGGATATTCTGCGGAATAAGCTTGCTGACACCGAGGCGGCGCTTGGGCAAGCAAATGCAGAGGTATCGAGAGTGACGGTTGGCTGTCGGCAGGTTGAAGAAGAACGCGATTATATGCATCAGCAGTGGAGCAATGCCAAGTGGGACGCCAACTACGCAGAAGCTCACCCGTGGCGCAACCTGTGGGCGTGGGTGAAGAGAAAGCTCAAAATGGCATAAAAAGAGGCAGGGATGAAAGCCCTGCCTCTTTTTTGCTGCGAGGGAGAACCCCTTTCTTTTCTTTTATATTTCTTTTCTTTCGGGAGAGGGTACATATATGCAGGTGGTATATATGGTGATAGGCAGTATCGTAAGGGGAAAAGGCCGCATCAAGAAAAGATATCTTTTTGCTTTTTCGCGCGCGCCGTGGTGAGATGTATCGTCAAACATGATACCTTGGGTAGAAGGAGGCCCGGTTCCCCGGGCGGGGATAAGAATGCTGCGTGATATGGCCGAGGGCTGGGGGCTTGCAGCATAAAAACGAAAGGCGGTGGCGGCATGGCGAAGGCAGGGCATCCCCCAAAATACGCGACGGTCGAAGAGATGCAGGCCGTCATTGACCAATACTTTGAAGACTGCAAGGGCGAGCCGATCATCGGGGACGACGGGATGCCGATTCTCGACAAATTTGGGCAGCCGTTTATCATCAATCAGCATCCACCAACGGTAACGGGGCTGGCGCTCGCGCTGGGATTTACGAGCAGGCAAGCGCTGCTGAACTATCAGGCGAAGAAAGGGTTTGTTGACACGGTCACGCGCGCGAAGGCCCGCATCGAGGCTTATGCGGAGGAACGGCTCTTTGACCGTGATGGTCAGAGGGGTGCGGAATTCAGCCTGAAATACAATTTCCGATGGGCGGAACCGGGCAAGATGGGCGACGAAGAGGAACACGGCGTGGTGGAGCTGCCCGCAGTGCTGCCGACGCCGCAGCCGCCGGAAGAAGGTGCGGACGATGACTAAACGCCGCGTGATCTGGACGCCGCAGCCGAAGCAGGCGCTTTTCATGTCCCGCTGGGAGGACGAAGCGCTATACGGCGGCGCTGCGGGCGGCGGAAAGACCGACTGCGCGCTGATGGAGGCGACGCGGCAGGTAGGCATCCCGTATTACCGCGGCCTGCTGCTGCGCAAGACCTTCCCGCAGCTCTCAGAGATCATTGACCGCTCGCTCGAGCTGTACCCGCGCATTTTCCCGCGGGCGCGGTATAACGACGGCAAGCATTACTGGCAGTTTGAAAGCGGGGCAAAGGTCTATTTCGGGTCAATGCAGCACACGAAGGACCGCACGAATTATCAGGGCAAGCGGTACGACTTCATCGACTTTGACGAGCTGACGCACTTTTTGTGGGAGGAATACAGTTACATGTTCTCCCGCAACCGCCCGAACGGTCCGGGCACGCGCTGCTATCAACGGGCGCAGGCGAACCCCGGCGGCGTTGGGCACGGCTGGGTCAAGGAGCGCTTTATCACGGCGGGCGCGCCGATGCAAACGATCTGGGAGCAGTTCAAGATCCGCTTCCCTGACGGGCACGAGGAAACACGGTGGAAAAGCCGTATTTTTGTGCCATCAACCGTTTTCGACAACAAAATCCTGCTTGCCAACGATGAAAGCTACCTCACAAAGCTTGCGTCAATGCCCGAGGCGGACAAGCGGGCACTGCTGTACGGCGACTGGGACACGTTCTCGGGTCAGGTATTCACGGAATGGCGCAACGACTTTGAGCACTACCGCGACCGCATCAATACGCACGTCATCGCGCCGTTTCAGATCCCGAAAGAGTGGCCGGTCTGGTGCGCGATGGACTGGGGCTATGCACGGCCCTTTGCCATCGGCTGGTTTGCCGTGGACGGCGACCGGCGGCTCTACCATATCCGCGAGTATTACGGCTATACAGGAACGCCGAACGAGGGCGTGAAGATGGAGCCGAGCGCCGTTGCCCGCGAGATCAAGCGCATTGAGGCAGAGGACCCGAATCTCAAGGGGCGGCGCATCACCCGCGTGGGCGACCCCGCCATCTGGGGCACGCAGGGGACGGAGAGCATCGGCTCGCTTTTTGAGCGCGAGCGCGTCTATTTCGAGAAGGGTGACAACACCCGCATCGACGGCAAGATGCAGCTGCATCACAGGCTCGCTTTCGACGAAAACGGGCTGCCGATGCTCTATATCTTCAACACCTGCAAGAATTTCATCCGCACGGTGCCGAACCTCGTCTATGACGAGAAGAACGTGGAAGACGTGAACACCGAGCAGGAGGACCACATCTACGACATGACGCGCTATGTGTGCATGGAGAATCCCATCGCCGCGCGAAAGAACACGCCGCCGAAGCTGGTCATCTATGATCCGCTGTCGACGCCTGATACTGAATACGACCGGTACGCATGGTATCGGAAATACTGACACAGGGAGGACAAGACGACATGAGAAACGATCCGGAAGAGAGCCGCATCCTGTACGGCACACTGCCGACAGACGCGCAGGCGGAGGCTGCGGGCGCTGCGGCGATGCTGCAAAGCAAGGCAAATGCGCCGCTTGTGGGCGCGCTGCGTGACAGCGACGCATCCATGCTGGACGGACTGCCTATCGGGGCGCAGGAACTTTCCGAAGCGCTGGGGACGCTGAACCGGTACAAGGCGGGCAAGGCGAATCTTGAGCAGCGCGTGATCAGCAATGAGCGCTGGTGGCAGCTGCGACACTGGGAGATCCTGCGTGCGAAGTATCCCGAAGCGCCCGAGGCGGCGGGACCGGAGCCGACGAGTGCATGGCTTTTTAACGCAATCCTGAACAAGCACGCCGACGCGATGGACAACTACCCCGAGCCCGTATGCCTGCCGCGCGAACAGAGCGACGAGAAGAGCGCGCAGACGCTTTCGAGCATCCTGCCGGTGGTGATGGAGGCAAACGGCTTCGAGGAGACGTATTCGGCAAACTGGTGGGAAAAACTCAAGCACGGCTTCTGCATCTATGGCGTGCTGTGGGATGCACAGAAGGAAAACGGGCTGGGAGACATCGCCATTTCGCGCGTGGACCCGCTGAACATCTTTTGGGAGCCGGGGGTCGAGGACATCCAAGACAGTCGCAACCTCTTTACGGTGTCCCTGGTGGACACGGACCTGCTGGAAGAAGAATATCCGCAGTTTCAGGGGAAAATCGGCGGGAACAACTTTCTGACCGCGCAGTATCAGTACGACGACACGGTAGACACGAGCGGCAAGACCGCAGTGATCGACTGGTATTACAAAAAGCGCGTGGGCGGACGCACGGTGCTGCACTACGCAAAGTTCATCGACGCCGAGCACCTGATTTTTTCCTCAGAGAACGAGGGGGAGGCGTATGCGGATGGCTGGTATGCGGACGGGGAATATCCGTTCGTGATCGACACGCTTTTCCCTGAAAAGGGAACGCCCGCAGGCTTCGGTTATATCGCCATTGCGAAGGACCCGCAGCTCTACATCGACAAGCTGTGGGGCAATATCCTCGAAACGTCGATGATGGGCAGCAAGCGCCGGTATTTTGCCAGCGAGAGCCTGAACGTCAACGAGGAAGAATTCCTCGACTGGCGCAAGCCCATCGTGCACGTCTCGGGCGAGATCAATGAAAACCGCCTGCGCGAGATCGTGACGCGTCCGCTCGATTCCGTCTACGCCAACGTTGTGCAGATGAAGATTGACGAAATGAAGGAGACGAGCAACAACCGCGATGTGTCCAACGGCGGCACGTCCGGCGGCCTGACAGCGGCTGCGGCCATCGCGGCACTTCAGGAGGCGGGCAACAAGGCGAGCCGCGACATGATCGGCGCGGGCTATCGCGCCGACGTGAAGATCAATAAGTTTTGCATCGAGCGTATGCGGCAGTTCTACGACGTGGCGCGCACGTTTCGCATCACAAACGAAATGCCGTATGAATACGCGACCATCGGGCAGGACGCGCTTGGCGACCGCGCAACCGGTTGGAACGACGCGGGCGAACAGACCTTCCGCCGCCCAATCTTCGATATCAAGATCAAGGCGCAGAAAAAGAATCCCTTTTCGCGCGCGGAGCAGAACGAGCGGGCGAAGGAGCTATATTCACTGGGATTTTTCTCCCCCGACAGGGCGCAGGAGAGCATGATCGCACTTGACATGATGGACTTCGAGGGCATTGATAAGATCAAAAGTCAAGTCAACGAGGGCGCAACGCTCTATCGCGTCGTGCAGCAGCAGAGCGAGCAGCTGCAAAAGGCGCTCGCGGTCATCGCACAGCTGACGGGAAAGGACCTCGGTGGCAATCAGGCGGGCGGCAGCGCGACGCAGGGGGGCGGCGGGAGCTCTGCAGCGGCCCCGGGCGGCAGCAGCATTGAAAGCGCCGAGGCGGACGCGCAAAGCGCGCAGACGCCGTATATGCAGAGCCTCGCCGCGCGCAGCAAGCCGGATATGAGCCTTTCGCCCTCGTCCGCCGCGCCGGTATAAGGGAGGCGAGCGTATGACGAGAGCGTACATCGAGCAAGACGGGAGCCGATTTCTCATTTCCGCCGAGGGACATGCGGGCGCTTCGGACGCCTGCAACTATATCACGGGCGTGCTGTACGCCTTTGCGGGCTACGTCAAAAACCGCGAACTTGCAGGCGAGGCGGAGGTCTATAATTTCGAGATCGACGAACAGACGCCGCGCGTGATGATACACTGCGGCGGCGACGAAAGGCTCGAAGCGGCATTCGAAGCAGCGGTGATTGGATTGCAGCAGCTCGCCGCCGAGCGGCCCGAAAACATTGCAATCGAATTGGCCGAAGAAAATTTGTAAAAAATTTTGCGGCCGTGGTGAGGATGGGGAAATATCATGTTACGCTGAAAATGCGTATAGGATAGGCTTCCTCCTTAACGTTATCATGCAGGGGTATCTGAAAGGAACTCCACGCGATGCCCGTGCGCATTCTCTCTGCGCACGGGCATCGTCCCTGTATGAAAGCCTTGATTTTTTGACGCTGCTTACACGGGGAAAGGACCCGCGATTTTCCAAGGAGGCATAAAACCATGACGCATTGCAAGTTTTTGCTCCCCATCATCTTTGGCCTCTTCGACGGCGGCACCGCTGCCGGAGGAGATGCTGGAGCCGCTGCCGCGCCCAGCGGGGCAGATGGTGCGGGCAGTCAGGGCGAAACACAGAAGGCAGGCCCCGCGGTCACCCAACGGGGCAAATCGGGCGAATACGCAAACGTCGTTTTCGGCAAGGAAGACCCTGCGGCTGCTTCGCAGCAGGGAGCCGAGGCCGAGAGCGGCGAGGGCGGGCAGAAGGCGCAGCCGCACGACGCCGGTGCAGGCGAAAAGAGCAGGGAGGAGCTGCACAGAGAGTTCCTTGACCTCGTAAACAGCAAGTACAAGGACGCCTACACGGCGGAGACGCAGAAAATCATCAACCGGCGATTCGGCGAAGAGAAGGCCCGCGAGACGCAGCTTTCCGAGCAGCAGCCTATCATCGACGCGCTGATGCATCATTACGGCATTGCCGACGGAGACATCTCCAAGCTGCGCACAGCGTTCGACGGAGACGACGCCATGACCGGCGTGCTGTTCGCCAAAGAGGCCGAGGCGCTGGGCATGAGCGTGGAACAGTATCGCGCCTATCGCCAAATCCAGACGGAGAATGAGGTGCTGCGCCGCCGCGAGGAAGAGCGCAAAGGCAGAGAGAACGCGCAAAGGCAGTACGACGACTGGATGCGGCAGGCCGCTGAGCTGGTCGGCACGCCGGAAGCACCGGGCGATTATCCAAGTTTCGACCTTCGGGCCGAGGTGGAGAATAACCCGCGTTTTCTTTCAATGCTTGAGGCGGGCGTCCCGCTGAGAAACGCTTATGAGGTCGCGCATCTTTCTGAAATTCTGGCGGGCGCAGCCCGCGCTGCAAGCGCGGAAACCGAAAAGCGCGTGACGGACAACATCCGCGCAAAGGGCAGCCGCCCCACCGAGAATGGCACTTCTTCCCAGACGGGCATTATCCGCAAGTCAGACCCCTCGAAGTTCACAAAGGCGGAGCGGCAGGAGATCGCGCGCCGCGTGGCAAGGGGCGAAAAGATTTTCCTGTAAGGAGAAAGGAACGAAACGCATGAAGAAAGCACTTTCCAAGTTTTTTCTGCTGATGGTCACTATGTCCATCTTCGACCAGCAGACCAACGTCACCACCGACGCCGGTATGAGCGTCGAAATGAAGACGTTTTACTGCGACACCCTGATTGACAATGCCGAGCCCGAGCTTGTGCATGACCGCTGGGCGCAGAAACGCAACATCCCCAAGAACAAGGGCAAAGAAATTGAATTCCGCAAGTATGATCCGCTGCCCAAGGCGCTTGTGCCCCTTACCGAAGGCGTGACCCCGAAAGGCAAAAAGCTGAACGTGACGGCATTCAAGGCCGTGGTCGAGCAGTACGGCGATTTCATCGAGTATTCCGACATCCTTGAGCTGACCACAATCGACAACAACCTTGTCGAGGCGACGCGCCTGCTCGGCTCTCAGGCGGGCAGAACGCTGGACACCATCACCCGCGAGGTTCTTAACGGCGGCACGAACGTGCAGTACGCCGAGGGTCAGGTGGCGGGCCGTCATCTGCTTGTCGGCGGCGAGAGCACCAGCAACCACTATTTCACGGTACGCGCTGTGCGCAAGGCTGCGCGCTTCCTCAAGACCATGAACGCGCCGCGCATCGATGGCTCGTACTGGGCAGTCATTCATCCCGATTGCTCCTATGACATTCAGGATGACCCTGACTGGAAGCGCCCGCACGAGTACAAGGACACCAGTAACATCTATGACGACGAGATCGGCAAGGTGGCTGGCGTCCGCTTCGTGGAGACAACCGAAGCTAAGATTTTTCACGCGGAAAACCTCACCGAGGCCGCGCGCGAACTGACCGTGAAGAGCTACGCAAGCAAGGTCGTGACCGTGGACGAGGCTATCAGCACTGCCGAGGCGGCGGCTCTGGCGGGGCGCATGGTCATTATCGAGGGCCAGCTTTGCGAGATCGCGTCCGCTACCGCTGCGTCGGCTGGCAGCGCGACGATCACGCTCAAGGACGCACCTACGACTGCGCCTGCGGCGACGAACAAGGTTTATCCCGGTGAGGCGGGCGCAAAGGGCCGCGACGTTTATTCCACGATCATTCTCGGCGCGGACGCCTACGGCACGACCGAGCTGACCGGCGGCGGCCTGCAGCACATCGTCAAGCCTCTCGGCTCTGCCGGTGCGGCTGACCCGCTCAACCAGCGCGGCACCGTGGGCTGGAAGGCTACGAAGGTAGCCGAGCGTCTGGTCGAGGCGTATATGATCCGCGTGGAAACGGCGTCCTCGTTTAACGACGCGCCCCTGAACTGACCGGAAAGGTAATGGGGAGAGGTGGATAGCCTCTCCCTGCCATGAATTATCGAAAAAAGGAGGAATCCGAACGTGAGCAAAAGCGAAGAGAACGTGCAGGGCGGTGAGCTCATGCAAGAAGCACCTCGCAGTGCCCCGAAGG
>ERZ1034917.1898-NODE-1898-length-11150-cov-11.687968_pt1 | contig 11150 bp, 6 predicted proteins | sample MGYA00520605_ERZ1034917 | MGnify/ENA primary metagenome ERZ1034917 (study PRJEB33766, sample SAMN09781784) | gut metagenome | biome: gut microbiome | host: Homo sapiens | place: Madagascar | study: EMG produced TPA metagenomics assembly of the PRJNA485056 data... | reverse complement strand
GACATTGAGAAAACGCCCCGCCGGGGGGGGGGCGGGGCGCTTCACATTCTGTCCGGATCGCCCGGAACAGGGCCGTTTTTTTTCCATGCCGGGCTCACTGCGGCAGCCGGTGGGCATTGACCTGCCCGGCTTCCAGCCGGCTGCGGTGCCGCCGCAGCCGGACGACGAAGTCGGCGAAATCGCAATCCTCCTGTCTGCGCCATAACTTTTCGGCCAGAGCGCAGGCGCGCGGGAACAGCATGTACTCGACCTGGCGGAAATCGGGAATGTGTTCCGTCCAGAGAGCGCCCTGTCCGCCGATGATGTTGCACGCGAACCGGCTTTCCAGCTCATCCGGCACAATATGGTAATCATAAACCGCCTCGCAGGTCTGCACGACCTTGCGGTCATAGGCGGGCGGCTCGCCCTCCGGCGCGGACTGGTAGTGATCAAAATAGAAGCGGTCGCAGTTGGCCGCCACCGTAAGCTCGCCCAGACGCGCCGAAATCAATGTGCCGCGCTTCCCCAGCCACGCGGTGTTCAGCACGCCGCGCAGCGGGATGCCGCCGTCCCAGCCGGCAGGAATCCGGCCGCGCGATGAAACGAAATTGGCGACCCGTGCCATGAACCAGTATTCAAATTCACGCAGCGATGCAAGGCCGTTCGCTTCGATCAGACGTTTCACCAGCGGACTTCCGCTCCACTCGTCGAAGTTCACCTCGTCGCCGCCGATATGGATGACGCGGGAGGGGAAAAGCGCCATGATTTCATCGAGAACCTTCTCAATGAATTCAAACGTGCTTTCTTCCGGACTCAGCACGACGGAGCTGGTTCCCCACGCCTCCATGACGCCCGGATTCACGGCGGGGTTGTTGCCCAGCTCCGGATATGCCGCGATCGCGGACTGGATATGTCCGGGCATGTCGATCTCCGGCACGACGGTGATGCCGCGCCGCGCGGCAAATCCGACGATTTCCGCAATGTCGTCCTGCGTGTAGAATCCGCCGTGCGCGACATTGTCGAAGACCGGCGTGCGTTCCGGATTGATGTCCTGCGAGCGTTTTCTGAACGCCCCGATCCGGGTCAGCCGGGGATAGCTCTTTATCTCGACCCGCCATCCCTGATCGTCGGTCAGATGCCAGTGCAGGACATTGAATTTATGCTGCGCCAGCAGTTCGATATACCGGCAGACCTCCGGCACCGTGAAGAAGTGGCGGGCGACATCGAAATGCATGCCGCGCCAGCGGAATTCCGGCGCATCCTCCAGCTGCAGGCACGGTATGCTCCATGCCGGAAGCCCGGTTTTGCCGGCGGCGTATATCTCCGGCGGCAACAGCTGACGCAGCGTCTGTATTGCCCGAAGCAGGCCGAAACGGTTCGCCGCCGAGATCTCCACCGCATCCGTCCTTACCGCAAGCCGGTAGGATTCATCGCAGAGGCCGACCCGGTCCGGTTCCGGCTCGCCTGCGACGCGCAGATGGATGCCGCCGTCTCCGGCGGCCGGTTCGGGGACGACCGGTATTTCATCAAACCCGGTGGGAATCGAAAGATATTCCCGAAGCAGTTCCGCCGCCTCCTCCGTGCCGGGAGCGGCCGCGATGAACGACGCCGGGGTCAGAGAAAATTCACCGTTGAAGCGTTTCAGCTCCGCGACATCCGGTATCAACGCAGGTTCTTTCATTGCCGCAGTTCCTGTTTGTGACATCATTCCTGTTTTCCGTTTCTGCCGGAGGCCTCCCGGCAGCGGGAGACCTCCGGTGATTTATCTGCCGACGACCCGGAGCACCGTGGTATTCAGTTCCGGCACGGCGGTCGAAACAACGTATCTGCCGTCCTTGCGGCGGACCGGGAGCATTTCACCGGTTCCGAGGTCGCGCACCGCGGGAACTCCTTTGCAGAGCGATTCGGCAAAGCCGATCTCCACTTCCTTTGCTTCGGAGGCGATGTTGATGCAGGAGATCAGAAGATCGCCGTTCTGCGCCCGGTAGGGGGTGACGAACGCCAGCGGGAACGAACTGGAAACCAGCGGCCTGAATCCTCCGAGGCGGCAGAGCAGATTCAGCATGAAGCTGCGCTGCTCCGGCGTTCTGCCGGGATCCCAGCCGCCGGCCCAGGAGCCGTGGAGGATGACCAGTTTCCCCTTGCCGATCTCCTTCTCCGCGATGGTGTAGACGCCCCTGGTTACGCGGGCGCCCTGCACGGCGCCGTCCTTGACCGAAATGCCGAAGCGCCTGAAGAAGGCGAAGTCGTTGAGGCTGTCCGTGTCAAAGGATGCCAGATACACGCCGCCGCCGCGGATGAACTTCTCAATCCGGTCGCCGAACTCCCGCGGCATATAACGGGTGTGGTCGTCGATCAACAGCCGGGATTTCACTTCGGCGTCTTTTTCCGGAAACTCGTCGATCATGTAGCGGTCCGCGTTGATATTGAGTTCCCGCAGGAAATTGGCAAGCCCGTAATGGGAAAACGTGCGGGTGTGGAGGGGCAGCAGCGTCGTCTGCGGCGTCTCTTCATGTCCCGTTTCCAGCGACAGCGAGAGCGTCACCGGGTCCGGCAGATACTTCGCGTTGTACATCAGCTTGTGATAAGCCTTGAGCTGCGCGAGGTTCTGGGTGGCGGGCTTGCCGCCCCACCACTGGCAGTAGTTGGATTCGTAGCACTGGAACATCCCCATCCACATATATCCCAGAACCGCGTGTTCGTAGGTCGGCGGAGGCTGGCAGACCTCGTCGCCGTAGGGCAGCCCGAAAGTCCGTCCCGCCGCCAGCCATTTGAGGAACGAGATGTTGTAACGTTCCACCGATTCGTGGAAAAGCGAGGCGGGCGGATACTTCACGCCGATCCTGAGATATTCACCGAACGTCTGGCCGGTCAGCTTATGCTCAACGGGATGGAAGTTCACATTGAACGTCAGGTGCGCCTTACAGCCGGTGGAGCGGATCGCCGCGGCAATATCCTCGATCAGCCGGTTGCCGACCTCCTCGTTGATTCTGGAGTAGGCGGGGAACAGCGTCCGGCTTCTGTCATTCCAGATCATTTCCGGCGTGATTTCGCCGAAGTTCTTCAGGTTCAGTCCGGTGCGTCTGTTGAACTCGGCGATGTCCATATTCCTGCTCAGGTAGTCGCCCAGCTGCTTGAGCAGGGTATCGGAGTAGATGAGCCGCAGTTCGCCGATGCGGTTTCTCTGGCCGTAGTTGGCGTTGATGCCGATGACATTGGGAGCGGCGGCGGCAAGTTCACCGACCCGGCGGTAGTAGTCCACCAGTTTCTCCCGGTAGAATGCGTTGCTGGTGTCATAGTCGAAAACGTCCGGATTTTCGCTCCGCACGCCGTCCTGCAGCTGATGCGTGACGGGGATGCGGTCGCGGTATTCCTTCGGGACGACGAAAAGATTGCGGATCGCGACTTTCAATCCCGCCTTGTCGATGAGCGCGAAGCGCGACGGCCAGACGGAGAAATCGGGGTTTCCGTTTTTGTCGAGTTCCCACGGGATGTGGACTTTCACCGCGTCGAATCCCAGGCGCCTGAGGCGTTCAAAATCGCCGAATCCCTCATGGCCGCCTGCGATCATCATATAGTAGAACGGCGAATCAGCCGGGGAATCCTTGCCCATCAGGGAGATCCTGCTGCTTACGGCGTCTCCGGCGCGGAAGACGGCCGGTCCCGCATCAAGTTTTTCGGAGCTGATTCCGACGACCGTCCGCCCGCCGCCCAGCGCTCCGTTGCGCGTGATGGCGACTTCCCCCAGCTTCTCCGTCGCTCCGGCGGATTTCTCCAGCGTCAGCTGCTCCACCGAGGACGCGGCCGGCACCGAACGGTACTCGTAGACGTTGACGCCGGTCTCGCCGTCGCTGATGGCGGCGGAATCCGGTTCCACGAGAGCGACGACGCTTTTTTCGGGAGCGCGCAGCGTGATGCCGACCAGCGCGAATTCGCGCGTGTCGCCCGGCATCTGATAGGCGATGATGGAGCTGATCTTTTTCTCCGGGCGGGGGTTGAGCAGCGTGAAGGAGTAGAAGGCGTTCCAGCTGCACATGTAGGGCGGCCGCGGCAGGCGCAGGACATTCGCCCAGCCGAAGCGCGGCGGTCCCCACCAGGTGGTGCTGGCGCTGTCCTGTCCGGGGCCGGTGGTCATGAAGCCCGCCGTATCATAGTCGCCCGCGGCGTAAACGCCGCAGTTCCAGCGGAGGGTGGCGAAAGCCGGTTCGGTGGTGCCGTCGCTGTAAACCATCAGATAGGCGGCGGCGATTTCCGAGTAGACTTTTCCCTGCATCCCGGCGACGTGCAGGATATGCACCATGCCGGCATACCGGTCGATGTCCAGTTCGACGGAGGGGCATTTGCGGCTCAGTATCGTGGTGTTGTAGAGATAAGGCACGCCGTCGCAGACGCCGCCGTCCGCGGACGGCACGACATCCGCGCCGGTCAGGAATCCGGAGGCGGAGGCGGGAACCGGCCACTTCAGCCGGGCGAAACCGTTTTCATCGAATTCGCCGGAGGCGGTGACTTTTTCCGCCGCACGGAACGGTTCCGGGGCGGCCAGTTCATTCGCCCACAGTTCGGGAGAGGCGAATTTCACCGCTTCGGCGCCGGACGGCGAAACCTCGAAGAAGAAGAGACCGTTTATGGTGACGTGGGAAAGCGGCCACCGACGTTCTCCGGGGAAACGCAATGTGTAATTTTCCAGATCGCAGGCGCGTTCCTTGAATTCCTTCAGGCTCGCGGCCGTCTCCGGATTGTCCCACTGGACGGTATCGCTCAGCTGGATGGATTCGGCGCTGCCGGGGACGACGGCGCGGATTTTCAGGGCTCCCTGCGACTGATACCGGAGTGCCCAGCTGCGGCTGACCGGGGCGCACCGGGCGGCCATGATCAGCCGTCCGCCGGGAGCGATTTCCCAGACGCCTTTTTCATCGCGGCCGGCATTTTCACTGAAGAGGACGACGGTGTCGCCGGTTCTGGCATGTGTCTTGTAGACCGGGCAGAATGCGGCCGGGATGGATTCGTTGTATTTGAGGCGCAGGCCGGTGACGCAGACGGTGCCGGCGGTCCCCGCCGGCGAATCGAAATTGATGCAGGTCCGGGCCGCGGACTGCGGGACATCGCCGAAGGAGGCGAGTTCGGTGTATCCGCCTTCCGCGTCGCGCCAGCCGCAGAAGATCCGGTCGCTCCGCCGTTCGATGCGGAGCGTGAAGACGCGGGCGTTCGACGCGGCTTTCTTCTCCCCGACGGTCTTGCCGTTTTTCGAGAAGATGACGCTGAAATATTCCTTGCCGGGTTCGGTCTGCGAGCGGGAGAGCATCACCGACCATTCGTCCTTTTCTCTGGAAAGGACGGAGAGCCGGGTGCCGTTCCAGTGATTGAGCGCCTTGATGTCGAAATCGGCTTCGACAATGAAATCGCCGCCGAAGAAGAGGTTGGGATCGGCGGCTCCCCAGCGGTGTCCGTTCTGCTGAACGGCGCGCGCCGCATCCCACAGGAGGTATTCCCCGGTGTTGACCAGGGCTCCGGAAACACCGACCAGATTCCAGGCCGGTTTTCCGGCGCGGAAATCCGCGACGGTCTCGCAGGCGTATTTCTTCCCGCGGTCGGAGCTGCTCCAGCCGGCGGATTTGAACGGCGGCGGGAATGCAACCGGGTTGTCGTTGCTCCAGACCGCCTTCAAAGAGGAGACCGTGACTTTCTGATCGGTCGCCGGAGGAGTTTCAAAGTTCATGCCGAGCCGGCATGCCGTATCCGGAACACCGTCGAACGAGGCGATTTCGGTGGTTTCGCCATTCTGCCTGAAGAAGAATTTCACCGTCGTTCCGCGCTTTTCCATCGCGAAAATGCCGGCGGAAGGCGCCTGTTCAAGACGCTTCGTTCTCTTCTGGCCGTCGACGGTTACCGTCGCGCAGACATACTGTACGCCGGGCGCCTCCTGGACACGTCCGAGCGAAGCGGACCAGAGCCCCTTCTGAGCGGAATAGAGGTTCAGCGTAAAAGAGTTCCAGTGGTCAAACGCCTCGATGTCGAACCGGCATTCCGCCTCGACGTCGCCGCCCAGCAGCCGGTTCAGCTCAATTGCGCCGAACCGGTATTTCGTACTGTCCGCCCGTGACGCCTGATAAACGGCGGAGCCGTCGGCCACGGTCAGCGTGCCGGGCGAGCCGCTTACCGTCAGCTCCTTGCCCGCGGCGGAGAAATCCGCGGAAAATTCTCCGCTGTACGCTCCGCAGCCCAGCATCCCCAGAGTGAGGAATAGAAACAGTTTACGATTTTTTTTCACAGTTCTTTTTCTCCTGTCAGACAAAAGGCAGGGGGAAAAGAATTTCCCCCGTATTTTCACATTCCGGTTTATTTCATTGTAATGACGATGCGGTGTCTTCCCTGCGTTCCGAAACGGACTTCCGGCTTCTCCTGCGCGACGCCGTCGTATTCAAAGCGGTCGATGCAGGCCCCCGCCCCGCGGAGCTCGACGTCGAACAGCGCATCGCCATACGCGACTCCGAGCAAAGAGAGCGCTCCCCATTCCCCCGGAAGAGCCGGCTGGAACACCATGCTGTCGGCCGTGTATTGAATCCCGAAAACGCCGTAGATGATCGATCCGAGAACCGCGGTCGCACCCCAGCACTGATCCTTTTTCACTTCGATCGTGCCGCAAAGCGAAGGATCGCCCGACCTTGCGTGGTAGATTTCGCAGCAGGAGCGGTTCTCTTTGACCAGCCGGAACATGTTTTCGATCTCCGACTGGAGCAGTTCCGTCTGTCCGTTCCGGGCGCATCCCACAGCCCACAGACCGTTGGACTGCGGATGAATCACCACATTGGTGGGCGTCAGATAGCCGCCGTGGGTCTGGCCGCGTCCTCTGCCGTTCAGGTCGTTCCAGAAATTCGGCCAGACATTTGGAATGCCGTTGGGTTCCAGATGGACATTCCGGAAAATGCTCTCTTTCTGCTTCTGATCGGGGATGTCGAACATCAGGGCGAACCCAAGACCGGACGCCTCCTGATAGAATTCCGGCTTCCCGTAATCCTTCTCCACCCCGCGGACGAAATAGGCGGGGAAAGGAGCGTCCGGCCGGAAGAAATGCCTGCGTATATTTTCTTTCAGCAGCTCCGCCTTCCGCCGGCAGCATTCGGCCTTTTCCCTGCCGCCTTCCACTTCATCCAGCAGATCCGCCAGCGCCCGCCAGGCGCCGTAGTAGATGCAGTTGGTGCTCAGCGTCATGTTCTTCAGGACTTCGGGATAATGGCCGACGAAATCGTTGTCGGGGTCGAAGTCCACCGTAAATTCCCGCGGCCACGCACAAATCGGATCGTGGAAAAAGGCGGGGCCGGTGAAGAGGCCGAACTCCGCATTGAAATAATGCTCCTCCTGCCACTCAAAACTTCTGCAGCCGACTTCGACGGCATAGTCAAGAAACTTTTTGTTGTGGTAGACCGAATACAGCCGCTGCGCGGCGATGATCCAGATCACCCGGTCCCAGTACTGCATCTCCGTAAACGTCTTTTCCCAGACGGAGGCGTTTATGATGCCGTTGTCCGCGACCAGCAGCCGCAGATTGCTTTCGGCGATCCGCGGGGCCATGAGAGCAACCGCCATGATGACTTCGTAGGAACCGTCGCGGTTCCAGACATTGTTGTAGGAGCTGCCGGCGCAGAGGACTGGCGCATCCAGCGGCGAGGCGTTCATCATCACCGACGGCGCCAGCGCAAACGGTTTTTCATATACGCAGTTGATGTTGAACACGGTGTCGAGCGCTTTGCGGTAGGCATATTCCAGCTGTTCGGCCGTTTCCGGATTTTCGCAGTGAAACTCCGGGATATGCAGCGTTTCGTGTTTCAGATAGTAAGGGTGCACGGTAAAGTATTTCATTTTCAGGATCTTTCTAAATTATTTACGGGTCGCGATTTCATTATTCAAGGACGGGTGCCTTTGGCGAGGAAGTAATATCCGCCGTCTTCACCGAATCCGAAGCAGTTGCGGGTTCCCGCATGCCCGTCGCCGAAAACCATGCAGGTCTCTCTGCCGCCGCTGTGACGGGCAACCGCCTCCGGTGTACGGTCAAGAGAGTTTGACCAGGCCTGCCATGCGAATACATTGGGCCAGAAGGCATCCAGATACAGTGCGATATCCTGTTTCGGGGTCTCCTGTCCTGCCACAAATATGCAGATTTTCTGAGTATTGCGGATTCCATTGTAAAATTCGGTCATTCCGTATGAGTTGAACTTCTCTGTATCTTTCTGCTTCGGGCAGAAGAATACCGACGGAGGATTCTCGGAATTCCCCATGGTCTGCCAGAGATAGTCTCTCCAGTTCTTGACGCCGCTCCACCCCATGGGCGGATAGTACCCATCATAGGTGTCGCAGTAGAGAAACGTCTGCAGGCCAAGCTGTTTTAAGTTGTTCAGACATTTGATCGTATGGGCTTTGTCCCGCGACCTGTTCAGCGCCGGCAGCAGCATTGCCGCCAGAATGGCGATGATGGCGATCACCACGAGCAGCTCAATAAGAGTAAACTTGAAATAACTTGCCGCATGTTTTTTCATCAGTAATTCCTTTCTGTAACGGTTGGGTTACTCTCTTTCTGATCTGTTTCATAAATCAACTTCCGACAAGGAAATCGCCTTCTGCGTTCAAGGTTCAGTACTCCGGGTTGCAGCCTCCGGCGAGACAGGCGTCCACGATCTCGTCCAGATTGCCGGTCGCAAGTCCGATGCAGGTATCCGCACAGCCGTAGTAGCAGCGCAGTTCCCGCGTTTCCGGATCGGCGACCGCGCCGGTGGCGAACACCACCCCCGGACAGCGCCCCATGAATTCATACGGCTTCTCCGCCGTCAGAATGTAGTCTTTGCAGACGCCGAGAATCTTCGACGGGTCATTCAGATCCAGCAGCATCGCCCCCAGGGAATAACTGGTGACGGAGCAGCTGCCGCTGACTCCGTGGAAAATCTCCAGCCACCCCTTTTCCGTTTTCACCGGAACCGTCGGGCCGATCTTTTCCCAGTTCCAGCCGGTGAAGCCCTTCAGCAGGAAACGGTGATGCCCCCAGTGGATCAGGTCGGGAGAACGGGAAAGCCAGATATGCCCGTGGCAATCGGCGGCGCCATTCGCATACGGCCGGTCCAGCCGCCAGTAATACCCGTCTATCTTTTCAGGGAAAATGCAGGGGACGCGGTTGTCCGGCAGCGCAATGATATCCACAGGGGTGAACTCTTTGAAGTCAGACGTCTTATAGAGCAGACCGACGCATCCGCGCGGGGAGTTTCCCGGACGGCAGATATAGTATTCATCTCCGATTTTCGTGATCCGGTTGTCGATCGGGTGATCGTCATATTCCCCGAATACTTTTTCCGGATCACGGAAGAAGCAGGGGCGGGGATCGATCTCGAAGTGAATCCCGTCCGAACTGGTCGCCACATGCGTCTGCGCATATGAACGGTTTCGCGGCTGAACGGCGACAAGCAGCAGCGTCTTGCCGCGAAAAGTCGTCTGACCTGGATTGAAGACACAATCAGCAAAAAGCCCGTCCTCTCCCGCGAAGTCGGCCGGAGTCAGAATCGGGTTTTCTGCATGACGCTTCAGCAGCGTCGGGCGGCGGAACAGATGTTCTCTCATCAACGGATCTTTCCTTCTTTTTTGGAGATTTGCGTCCGGATTCTTTGCCCCGGAACAGAAATATTATACCTGAAAAAAGCGCGAAAGGCAAGTTGATTTCATGCACATGTTATGCACACGGACAACTCTCACCGCGCCGGTTTTCCTACGGAAAAAGCGCACCCCGAACCGGAGCCGCCGCGGTGCGGCATCCGCCATTATCTGAATTTGCGCATTTGCAATCCGCAGATAAAAGAGTATGGTAAATCAGCGGCTTCATGCCGGCAGGAGAACAGCTGCAGATCAGAAAACGCCGGAGTGCATCGTTTCACATGAAAAAACATTCAGGAAAAACCATCGTCGATATAGGAAATGCCGTCGGCGTCTCTCACAGCACGGTTTCACGCGCCCTGAGAAACGATCCGAGAATTTCCCCGGAAACGACCCGCAAAGTGATTCAGGCCGCGTATGCGCTCGGCTATGTGCAGAATGCCCGCCCCGGCCAGCCGGTGATCGGCCTTTTTCTGCCGGTGAAACAGCTCGACTGCCATGTGCTCTGTTCGCTGTCGGCGATCGCCACGGAGATTCTGCGCCGGAACTGGCGGTTTGAAATACTGCCCTCCTCCCGCCCGAACCTGAATCCCGTCCATTTTCTTTCGGGAGCCATCAATATTCACGCCCCCGATGAAACCATCAGGATGTGGACGCTCAACTCCATTCACCCCCTGGTGACTTACACAAAAAGACGGCCGCTGCAGACCGGGATATATCCGGTGGCGGAGGACGGCTTCTACGATATGGAGCTTTGCGTCCGCTATCTTTCCGGACTCGGCCATCGCAGGATCGGGCTGCTGATGAACCATTCCCGGCAGGAGGAGGAAGCCTCCATGGAGCAGCGGTATCAGGGATTCCTGCGCGCCATGAAACCGTGCCGGCTTGAGAAGCCGGAGAGTTACGTCGGCTTCAATTCCGACGGCACCCTGAGCGAGAATCTGGACCGCCTGCTGGCAAAGGAGATTACGGCGCTGATCGTGCTGCCCGGCGATTTCTGTCTCTCGGTATACGGGGAGCTGCTGCACCGGAACTTCCGGATGCCCAGTGACATTTCGCTACTGTCGTGGAGTTTTCCGGGAGTGCTGGAGAATCTTTATCCGCGCATCACCGTTCTGGAGCAGAATTACAAGCAGTGGGCGGAAGTCTCCTGTGACCTTCTTGAAAAAAAATGGCGGGGCGAGGAGGTGCGCACCCCGCTGTTTGTCCGCGGCAAGCTGCTGAAACGCGACTCCTGCGGTCCGGTTCCGTGCCGCTGATTCCGCCGCAGCGCCCTCCCCCCGCGGAGACCTGTCATGCCGCTGTCCTCATGTGCATAATATTTGCATGAACCGCGCTTGCTTTCCGCCGCTTTTTTCGATATATTATTGACAGCATGAACCATACTGAATACGGCAGCAAAACGCCTCATAAATACAGATGAAAGGATACGGAGCTATGTGGAAAATTCATTTCAACGGGGACGGACGCACATTCCGGGTCGACCGCGGCGCGCGCCGCATCTTTGATGCACTGGAACTTGAGATCTCCGGCACGGAAAA
>ERZ1034917.1897-NODE-1897-length-11154-cov-18.736192_pt1 | contig 11154 bp, 24 predicted proteins | sample MGYA00520605_ERZ1034917 | MGnify/ENA primary metagenome ERZ1034917 (study PRJEB33766, sample SAMN09781784) | gut metagenome | biome: gut microbiome | host: Homo sapiens | place: Madagascar | study: EMG produced TPA metagenomics assembly of the PRJNA485056 data... | reverse complement strand
CCACACCCCCTATCTATCCCCCTATATCCCCCTTACACCCCCACAACAAGAGAGATATTTCTTCTTGTGGGGGGTGTATAGAGGACAGCACGGGAGAAGGAGAGATCATGACGAAAGAAGAATTTGAACAGGTTTTCACGGCGCTGGGGCTGTTCTGGCCGCGGGAAACCGTTTCGGAAAGCCGGAAGGCGGCGTGGTGGCTGGCGCTGAAGCCGTACCCCTATCAGGGCGGCGTGCGGGAGAAGATCATTGCCTATGCCCGGTCGCCGAAAGGGAACTTTTTTCCGGATGTGGCGAACCTGACGGCAGGTCTGACGCCGGAGATCTCGGAGCCGGAGAAGTCCGGGCCGGACTGGATCGACGCGCTGCTGGAGAAACTGCCGCCCCACACGCCTGACCAGATTACCCGGTATGCCTCCGAGCATGGGATCACCTGGGGCGAGGCAAAAAAGGCGCTGGAGGGCAGGACATGAGCAGAGAATCATTCATCATCCGCTATCCGGACACCGACGCCGGAAAGAAGGCGTGGAACAAGGCATATGGGCTGAACGCCATCTATGCGGGAAAGCACTGGTCGAAGCGGCGGGACGACGTGAGGCTGTGGCACACGCTGACGGTAAGCGCCATTCACGCCGCCCATATCCGGAAAAGGCCGTTCGACAAGCCTGTGGTGCTGACCTTCCAGTGGAATGACAGGCTGGATTGCTCCAACCACGCTTACATGGCGAAGCTGATCGAGGACGGCATGAAGGACATTCTGCTCCACGACGACAGCCGCCGGTGGGTGAGGGGCATTGAGCACTACTTCCACGACAAGCCCTACATACGCGTGACGGTCACGGAGGTGGAACCATGAAAAACGGGATCTGGAAAGTGGAGACGGCGAGGCTTTGCTGGGCCTGCCAGCAGGAAATGGCCCACGAGTACATCATCCAGCCTACCCGTGACCAGCGGCGCGACCCGGTGAAGGATCGCTGGGAGAGCGGCGTATGTGAGCGCTGCGGGCGGAAACAGAGCATGACCAAGCTTCGGAGGTACACCATGAACCGGGCTGGGCTGGTGGCAAGGGGGCGGGAAAATGGGTAAGCAGCATCTATCCCGCGATGAACGGCTGATAATGAAAGGCAAACTGCAAGGCACACAGGAGTGCATGGACATGGTGGCGATGGTGCTGATGGACAAGTGCGGCTGGCACATTCAGGAGCAGACCGAGGACAGCCGGGACACCCACAGCATCGCGTATCTATACGAGTGCCTGACGCAGATCGCGCAGGAGATCAACGAGGGCCGTATCCGGCGGCGGCATATCAAGGATATGCTGAAGGAGGAGTACGGCGTGGTGTTTGGAGAGTGACATATGATCTACACCAATGACCCGATAGCGCCGGAGCGGGCGAAAATCCTGCTGGCGCTGCCGCTGGAAGATAAGATCGTCACCTCATGGGAGAAGATTGACCAGTGGTATACCGCGTGGGGCGGACAGTGCTATGTCAGTTTCTCAGGCGGAAAGGACAGTACGGTGTTGGCGTATCTGGCGGCGCGGTACCTGTCGAGTTTCAGGACACCGCCGTGGGAGCTAAACTTGGTGTTTGTGAACACTGGGCTGGAGTACCCTGAAATTCAGAAATTTGTCAACGAGTACGCCGACTGGCTTCGGAGAGAGTTCCCGCATATCACCGTAAACCTTGTGCGGCTTCGCCCGAAGATGAACATTCGGCAGGTGGTGACGAAGTACGGGTACAGCATAGTGAGCAAGGAGGTAGCAAATAATGTTTGGCTTGCACGGAGAGGGAATAAATACCGCATGATGCGTCTCCGTGGCGAAATGCTTGATAAGGATGGGAACAAGAGTATTTGGAACTGTGACAACTGGGAGTTTTTGCTGTACGCTCCATTTCTTGTTTCTTCGGAGTGCTGCCACATTATGAAAAAAAGGACAGCACACACTTATGAGCACGATAGCCGAGAAAAACCTATCGTTGCGATGATGGCAGAAGAGGGACGGCAGCGGTTTCAGACATGGACGGCGACTGGCTGCAACGCCTTTGAAGGAAAGCGGCCTATGGGGAAGCCCATGAGTTTCTGGACGGAGCAGGATGTATTGCGGTTTATCGTTGACCACCAACTCCCCTACGCCAGCGTGTACGGCGACATCGTGGCCAGCGACGGCGAGAACGACTACGACGCGACACTGGTGGACTGCCCGCTGCACTGCACAGGGTGCCAGAGGACGGGCTGTATGTTCTGCGGTTTCGGGGCGCACCTCGAAAAGGGCGTCAACCGCTTTGAGCGCATGAAACTGACGCACCCGAAGCACTACCAGTTCTGCATCGGCGGCGGGGCGTTTGACACGGACGGAATGTGGAAGCCCACGAAGGACGGCCTGGGCTATGCGCGGGTGCTGGACTACATCGGAGTGAAATACTGAGAGGAGGAAGTGGCGTGAACACAGAAACTATGTTTTCCAGCGACAAAAACTACTGGGAGACGCCGCAAAGTTTGTTTGACGAGCTGGACGCGGAATTCCATTTTACGCTGGATGCCGCCGCCAGCGACGAGAACCACAAGTGTGAGAGGTACTTCACGGAAAAAGAAAACGGCTTGCGGCAAAGCTGGGGGGGGTGAAACGGTGTTTTGCAACCCGCCGTATGGCAACAAAGAGACCGGGCTATGGACGGAAAAATGCTACGCGGAGGCACAGAAGCCGGGAACAACGGTGGTACTGCTGATACCCGCCCGGACAGACCGAGCCAGTTTCCATGATTACATATTGGGCAGGGCTGAGATACGTTTTCTGCGTGGTCGGCTGAAATTTGAGTTGGGCGGCCAGACTATGGGGCCTGCGCCTTTTCCCAGCATGGTAGTGATTTGGAGAGGAGGACACACATGACACGAGAAGAGATCGTGACGGCGTTGCGGATTTGTTCAAGTCCGAAAACACCGTGCAAGGGATGCCCACTGGATGGCTCAGATGATGGCCTAAATGATGCCACAGTCTGCTGCATTGATCTTGCGCGCGCACAGGCCGCTGAACTTATCGAGAATCAGCAGAAAACAATCGAAGCGCTGCGGCAGGTAAATGAGGGGCTGCGGTTTAATCTGGCGGAAGCCCAGCGGCGGGGTGAGGGCACCCCGCCCTACGAAGCGGGCACCGATGGGCCGGACGGCAACGAAATCTGCCGAGCGGCGCTGGAGACCTTCGGGAAAAGCTCACAGATGCAGGTAGCCATCGAAGAAATGAGCGAGCTGACAAAGGAGCTTTGTAAAAACGGCAGAGGGCAGGAGAACACCACCCACATTGCAGAGGAGATCGCCGACGTGGAGATCATGCTTCAGCAAATGGTGATGCTGTTCGACTGTCCGGGACAGGTGGAAACATTCCGCCGGTACAAGCTGGAGCGGCTGGCGGAGCGGATCAGGGAGGTGAAACAATGAGCATGAGTGACATTGCGTCAATCATCTGGATTGCACTTGCCGTGTATGTATTCTGCGGCATGCGGAAGTGGAACGAGCGGTTCAGCGAGTTGTATGACGAACTGAAAAGGGAGGTGGAGTGATGGAACGGCTGACGAAACATAGTAAGCAAACATCGCACGAAAACGGTATCTGTTGCACACATTTTTACGGCCCCGAATGCCTCGGAGTTGGCGGGAACTGCGCCATGAATTGCAAGTGGGAAGAAGCGGCGTGGAGCCGCCTCGCCGCCTACGAGGACACGAGGCTGACGCCGGAGGAAATCGAAATGGATCACGAAGCCGCAGAGACGCTTCGCCAACTGTGCCGGGGCTGCGATCTTGACCGGTTGGAGGATCTGGCCGAGGCCGACAAGGACGGGCGCGTGATGGTGCTGCCGTGCAAGGAGACGGAAGCGGCATTGGAGGCGATGAAAAATGAGTAAATCTGTTATGCTGAGCATCCGCTCCAAGTGGGTGGAGAAGATCGCCAACGGCGAAAAGACGATTGAGGTACGCAAGACGCGCCCGAAACTGGAAACGCCGTTTAAGTGCTATATCTACTGCACAAATAGAAAGCCATTCCTTGTGTGGGGAGATGTTTTCCGTGGTGATTGGTTCACAGAATTTACCAGAATTTCAGGGTATAGCAGAGCAGAAGCGGACAAAATCTGGGACGTTTTCAATGGGCATATTGCCGGCGAGTTTACTTGTGACCGGATTTATGAGCTCGCGCCTCTCAACCATGCACCGGACGACGTAGAAAAGCAAGCCTGCCTGACACGGGAAGAGATTGTTCGGTATCTCAAGGGCGTCGGCTACGGCTGGCACATTTCCAACCTGAAAATCTACGACACGCCGAAGGAACTGAAAGAATTTCACACTTGGGAAAAATGCAAATCATGCAGCAAAAGCGGGTACGAAAGCACAGCCTGTATCTATGATGAAAATTGCATGGTTCCGGTGGCGATTACTAAAGCACCGCAAAGCTGGTGCTATGTGGAGGAGCAGAAATGAATGAACGACTGAAGAAGCGCGACACCGATGGACAGGCAATGATGGACTGCCAGAAGTGCAAAGCGGATTGGACGGGTAAGCATGGTAAGCCGATGGCTGACTGCACTGCACTGTATTGCCGCAATCGTCTGTTAGACCGGCTGGTGGAATATGAGGACACGGGGCTGACGCCGGAGGAAATCAAAGAACTGGCGCATGATACCACTGGGCCACTGCACCGAAAAATCAGCGAATGGATATATGCCGAAGCTGCGGGGCGGATTGTGGTGCCGCCTTGCAAGGTGGGCGATAGGCTTTACGAAGTAACGGGTCGAAAAACGATCAGTGTGTATAAAGTTAGAGCCATCCGCGTGGAATTGTTCGGCATGTTTATCGAGTGGGACATTGTAGAAGGGTTTGTTTGGCAATCGCTGGAAGGTGTAAGTGCCGGGGAAATCGGCAAGACCGTATTCCTGACTTGCGAGGAGGCAGAAAAAGCGTTGGAGGCGATGAAGGATGGCTGACAAATACCATACGGAGTGGAATTACCGGGATTTTGCCACAGATGTACGCATTTTCATGGCACAGTTGAGGGCATTCCACTTTCTTGGTGATGTGGCGTATGACCTTGACAACGCCATTGGGATGTTGGAAGGGATTAAACAACTACCGGCGCTTGATTTGCAACTGGAATTGCTGAAAAGGAAGCGTTTCTATCTAAAAATGGCAAACAGCATCGGAGATTTGTGGAGGGCTGACAATGGCTGAATACATTAAACGGGAAGTTGCGCTCGATGCTATAACCAATCTTGCAGGGAAAGCCCCGACGTGCTCGGCTTATGAAATTGCATGGAAGTCAGCGAGAGCGTTGAAGAAAATTCCTGCCGCCGACGTGGCTCCGGTGGTGCATGGGCGGTGGGGCCAGGGCCGGTTCAATCTGGAAACGGGAAACTATGAGGCGCAGTGCATCCGCTGCCGGAATTTCTCGAAAGAGTACGGCAAGCCGTACTGCCCTAACTGCGGCGCGACGATGGACGGAGGGGACAACGATGCGACTGATTGATGGTGACAAACTGCAAGAGTTTCCCATTCGGGCAAACCATTGTGACAAAGAACACGCCAACACGCATTTCATCAACGGTATCGAGTCGGTGATGGAGTATGCAGAGCATCTCCCCACCGTAGACGCAGAGGTCGTGGTGCGCTGTAAGGACTGCTATCAATCAGTGGTGATCGGAAATGTCCTGCACTGCACCTATTGGAGCAAGGACACGGACGAAAACGGATATTGCCACGAGGGAGGATAAGCCAATGGCTGAATATATTGAACGAGCAGCGGCAGTAAAATCTGTTTTGCGGATGCGTAGACCGGAGAACAGTGTGGCTCAAAATAGGATGCTGTCGATTATCCAGATGGATATGTTGAAACTTCCCGCCGCTGATGTTGCCCCGGTGTCGCATGAGCAGTGGGTGTGTGTGCATAAAATAGACCCTATTAGTGGCTATAGGTGCTCGAAGTGCAGGCGTATAGTGGGGTTTGACCTCACGCCTTATTGCCCCAACTGCGGGGCGAAGATGGACGGTGTGGAATGAAAATTTACAAAAATCCGTGGGTGACGCGAGAAAGCTACTTTGTAAAAACTGGCGCTGCAAAGTCAGCAAAGATGGAGGCGGCGAAATCCAGCGGCTATTCTATCGATTTTTGGGACGGTAAGTGGGTCGTCAGTAAGACAGCCTATTATAACAAGTCCCTATCTGAAATGCCTGTTGTTTGCGAAAACAGATGCAGTTTGCAGGCGCGAATTGACAAGGCGATTGTGGATACGGTTCTTGGGTTTGTGACGGTGGCGAAAATTGGACGGAGGTGACAACGATGGGGCTGATTGATGGTGATAAACTGCAAGAGTTTCCCATTCGGGCAAACCGTTGTGACAAAGAACACGCCAACGAGCATTTTATCAACGGCATTGAGACGGTGTTGGAGTATGCAGAGCAGCTCCCCGCCGTAGACGCAGAGACCGTGGTGCGCTGCAAGGACTGCAAGCACAGCACATTGCCGTCAGAGCTTACCCAGCGGTACGGGAAGCCGGGGACGCTGACCTGTCATAATATGCACGCGCCGAGCAATAGACGCAATGTAGGCGGCGACGACTTCTGCTCCTACGGTAAGAGAAAGGAGGAATAGAGTCATAAAACAAATGAAACCAACGACAAATGACCGCATTATCGCCGCAGCGTGGGTGCTGCTGATACTGGCGGCGGCGCTGGTGGTGCTGACCGGCTTTTCTGAGAAGGTGCCGGAACGCGAGGAGCGCACGATTCTGGTGATCGAGGGCGGCCCACACGAAGAAGCATACGAAGACCCGGACGAAGCGGAGAAAAGCGCGGAGGCGGTGATTGCAGCCATCGGAACAGACCGAGAGTTTGAGACCTTCGGCTACGACGTGACGAAGGTGCTTCAGATCGTTACGGCAGAAGCGGGAAACGACGCCGACCAATGCCGTGGCATTGTACAAGCCCTGTTTAATGCATGCAATCGCCACAGGAACCGCTGCACGCCGGAGGAAGTATGCAGGGAGTATCAGTATACCACCCCGGCAAGCTGGGTGTCTGACGCGGCGCGAAACGCCTTTTGCGAGGTGTTTGTGTACGGTGAGACATTTACCGACATCGGCAATGCGACGGTGTTTTATAATCCCCAGATCGCCGGACACAGCGAATACCATGAGGGGCAGATTTACGTTTGCAGCATCGGAGATGTGAAGTATTTCGAGGAAGTGTAAAAAGTGTTTAATTAGAATAACTACTTTAGAAAATCCGCGTTTTTGCACTATAAACATTGCAAAAAGTATGGTACAATAGTTGTGGGGACGTGCAGACCCTATGATACCTCCTATTCATCATCTTGCTTGCATTCATTTTTCATTCTCCTTTCTGTGGCCCGTCGTTGCACAGCGGCGGGCACACACGGCATTGTAGCTCAGTTGGAGAAGCGCACGGCGGAAACCGCCGCCGATGGACAACGCAGGGTTCGATTCCCGCCAATGCCTCCATTCAACCGCTTTCCCGCCAGCGGTATATGACGGGTATACGCCGGACTGCGTGAGCTACCCCACGATCAGGGGCGGGAGGTCGCGCCTCCCATCCGGCCACAGTGTGCCGACACATAGAAAACGGCTGGGCAATACGGAGCCTGTAGAGACGGAATCCGCGACGAAAAAAGCGGTGCGGCACTACCGTGGGCAAGTGGCATAGCGTCCCGCCCGAAAGTGTGCCAGAACATTGAAGCGGTAGGCGCTCCGCCATGCGTTTACCGTGGAGTTCCGAAGGGTTGTGCGTATTCCTCAAGGCGGATAGGCGAAAACCGAAAGAAAACGCACCATATGCGGCATAGGTGCCCCGTAAGGGGAGACCACAGCGAGTGACAGGGACTTTCCTTGAAGCGCTAAAGCAGGGCAGGACTGCAATGCCGGACCAGTCACACAAGCGGGCGAGGAAGCGCGAGAAGTTAAGTGCACACAAGCTGTGGCCACAGCGGCGGACAGTTAATCCGCAAAAACAGTGTGCGGCTGATGAAAAGGCGCAGCGCGGTGTGGCGCCGAAATAACTGTGTAACCCATGTTTGAGAGTTTCCAGAAGGCCGCATGGGCGGGTAAAGTCTGCTATATTTCCGGAGATTGGTGCGTGTAGATAGCGAGATGCAAGAGGGAGATGGAGAATGAACGATAAAGTCATAGACATGGAGGTAACGTCCAAGCGCGGACGTGGAAGGCCAAAAGGCTCAGGAGGCAATAAACGCCCCGACTGCGCCGTGCAGACAAATCCCGGCGATAACACAAAGTATCTGAACCACGCGCTTACCATGTTCAAGTGGGACGATCCCGATATGGAGAGCGTAGAACAGGTATCTACCAGGATTGCAGACTACTTCGATTTGTGTGCAGAGAACGACATGAAGCCCAGTGTAGCAGGCCTAGCGCTTGCTTTTGGTGTTTCACGGGAGACTTTGACGCGGTGGACAAACGGGACAGGAGAGAACAGAAGCCGAATCTTGCCCGCCGGAGTGCGCCACACGCTTAAAAAAGCGTACCAAATTTTGAACGCACAGATGGAAGATTATATGCAAAACGGCAAGATAAATCCAGTTGCGGGTATATTTTTGATGAAAAACAACATGGGCTATCAGGACAAGCAGGAAGTGGTCTTGACCCCCAACCAGCCTTTGGGCGAGCAACTATCGCCGGAGGACTTGCAACAGAAATATCTTACCGACATCGCTGCGGAGATCGATGAAAACTGAACGGAATCCCGTACACTCCGAAAAACAGGTGAGAAGAAACACGGGGTTTATACACGGAATGTCGTACAGGTTATCATTTTGGAGTATTTAGAGCGACTTTTGCGACTATGGTCTGCGACTATCGCGACTATCTAAACGACTATCGCGCGACTATGCCGCGACTATGACAGGCTCTCACCGGCGCAGAATCCGGCGGGAGCCTGATGTGTTTTTCGCGGAAAGCCCGGCGGAAATCCTCCAAGAAACGGAGCGAAAGAACGGGCGTTCTATTTCTGCCGGTGCAGAGAGAGCAAAACAGGGTACAAAAGAACACCCAAAAGAACGGCAGATAATGGACGCTGCAAGGCGTTTGCGGGCGCGGCAATATAGGGACAGCGGTGCAGGATAGAACGCCGCCAGAGCGGCTTAAAGTGGCCTGTATTGGAGCAAAAGAAAAGCGCCCTTTTGGGGCGTGATCTGGTGGGGGGGCAAAAGGAAAGCCGCCCGGCGTGGGCGGCTCCTGCGGTGTTAATATGTCGGGTTTGGCTTGCTTAACTCCCACTCGCCAAATTTGGCAGCGTGGGCGGCCTCGTATGCCGTGAAAAAGTCCTGTTCCGCGCATGGTGCAAACTCCATGTGCACGGCCTCGCGGGTCTCGTCGTCCATTAACTCGACGGCGGCGGAAAAGTCGATCTCTGCGCCGCTGCGGTTGGTTACCATAATGCGCTCCAGGTTGCGCTCCTTTCCGGGCCTGCGGCCCTGTCCATAAAGTTAATTATAGCATGTTGACGGCTGCTCGTCAATTAGACCGTTTGACGATCTCAACAAGTACCATCAGCGGGAAAGCGAGGATCAAAAGCAAGGTCACGCGCTCACCCCCTCGGCGGGGCGGTGGCGCTCCGGGAAATAGCCGATCAGAAAAACGATCTGGCGGGCTTTGAGGTCGTAGACAATAACGCCCCGGTCTGCGCCGTATCCGGTGGCCGAGAAGTAGCGCCGGGCCTTTGCGGCGCGTATTGCGTCAGCCTTGCGGGAGTACTCGCGGCGCTCGTCCGCGCCGGTGTCCTCGTTGTATGTGATAATCTGGTATCGTGCCATTGTAAAGCCTCCTTATAATCCGGCGGCGGATTTCTCCGCCATGTAAGCCCGGTGCAGCTCTGCCAGCTCGGCCAGCTCGGCGGGCGTGTAGTCCCAGAAAAACGGGTTATCGCTGCGGGCCTCTGCGGCCTCGTGGATGCCCTGCATCCGCTCAACAATGCGGCGCATGTGCGGCGTTAGAAACATGTGATCCCATCCTTACGCGAACGTGAACCGGCGGGCGGTCGTTGTCTTGGTGTACTGTGCTGCGATCTCGGGCAGGTCTCGCTTTAATGCGGTGGTATCCACGCGGGAGCTGGTGACGGCCTTGTAGGTGGCCTTGTGTTCGTCGCCTGCCAGGGTATCCACCCCGGCGGCCTGCATCTGGGCTTTCAGCTGGTCTTTGAGAGATTCCACCATTGCGGCGGCTTCCTCCTGTATCCGGATATACTGGGCCAGTTCGGCCATGATCGCGTTAATGTTCATGCTTCCACCTCCTCAAGAATCACGGTTACATTATCGCGGCTGCCAAAGCTGCGGACATCGTAGGCTAGATATTTATAAACCCCGGTGTAAAGCTTGAGAAGAAGAGTTCCGAACCGGGATTCTGTTTCCATGCGGTTTCTTTTCGCATATGCGGAAATCAGGACGGCGGGCGTAAAGTTCGCGCCGTGGTCGACGGTATCACGGAAAGAGCAAACCCATTTAATTTCGTCGAAGTGTTCCGCGCTGATCTCGTTTGCAATGGCGAGGATTTCGGCGGTGGTGTAACTGGGGTTCCGTTTGTGGATGCGCTGTTCTAAGTTGAGATTGCGCCAAGATTGGCCGCTTTCGTCGGTGTATTGCGTGCCAATGTGCAGGCCAATGGGGTTGATGATCTCTTGCGCGGGGTGTTTCAGCGGTGCGCCGGTTCGCTTGTTGGTATAACGCGGCTGGCTGCGGTTCTGCCAAAGGGAGAATTCAAGAAAATAATTCCGGCCGTCTTTGCCGGGGATCGTCTCGCCCATCGTGCATACGCGATAATTGCCAACGTCGCTTTCTGTGTTGGCCGGTACGCCGCCGTTAATGTTACAGCCGCGCTTTTCGAGTAACAAAAAGTTCTTTCCGTTGATGATCATTGTAATTTCCTCCTTGATTTTTTACGGTGGAGACGGTACAATAATTGTGCCGCTCTCCTTGGCGGTGCGCCCGGGCTGTTTGGTGACGGCCGGGCGCTTTTCTTTTTGTTTTACACTTACAATTATATAGATATTTTTGTAAATGTCAAGCGTTATATTACAAAAATTCAAGAAAAATTGTAAATAGGGTATGAGAGCCGCCCGGCAGCCAGTGACGGGGGCGGGGGATATG
>ERZ1034917.1896-NODE-1896-length-11165-cov-5.628623_pt1 | contig 11165 bp, 8 predicted proteins | sample MGYA00520605_ERZ1034917 | MGnify/ENA primary metagenome ERZ1034917 (study PRJEB33766, sample SAMN09781784) | gut metagenome | biome: gut microbiome | host: Homo sapiens | place: Madagascar | study: EMG produced TPA metagenomics assembly of the PRJNA485056 data... | reverse complement strand
AAAATAAGTAATAAAAAATTAGGATGTAAGGTGTCTCCAAAAGTACACCTTTAAAATTAAATCAAATGATTATATACAAAGGACAAAAAACAAGGCCTGTAGAGTTGGTCAAAAAGTATCCAAAGTATGAATGCCTAAAGTTTGATACTTTAGGACAGGCTGCCAGATTTTTAGGTGTAGAGTCTTCATATTTAAAAAGTTATCTGGATGAAGGCGTTGAATACATGGGTAAGTACGGGTATTATATCCATGAGCAGGAAAGACCAAGAGAACCGGAAAACATAAACGCTTTGTTTTAAGCGAAGAGGTTAGAGGTGTCCCTCTTGTTGTACACCTTATTATATATGCACACAATGAGTTGCATTAAAATGCCGCATAATAGATTTGTGTTGTCTGCGGCAATCAGATTATTCACTAGACTTAAGTAAAAACAATTATGGAGTAGGGTGCACACTCTCCTTAATTGTTTTGAACGAGCCACAAAATAAAGATTATAACAATGGAATGTAATAACATGCAGAGTCAAGTGTTGGATGGTTCTGCGACAATTAAGGGAGGGTCTGACTCTATGAGACTTTCATCAGACTCTATTGATAATGAAAAGGAGAATGTCTCTAAGTTTATGAATTACGAAAATGGATATTTCTCATATATCCGATTAGGGCAAGAAGGAACATGTAGATACTACGAAAATATTGACTCTGCCTATCATTATGCATTACGGGAATGTGAGACTCGATTAAAACAAGGGATATATGGATGTAGAATGTCGTTCATCGTTACAGGTCCAAATCATGCACCGATATTTTATGGTGAACCCAAAAGAAACGGAAAAATAAAGTTCTCCATATATAATGGTAATGGCACCTCATATCTCGCAACTATTACAGACGAACACAACAAATCATTTTTTCAAACTAATATTAATCCTATGAAACATACAGAAATTACAACAAGCAACAGAACTGTCACAACAAACAAGGTGTTTTTCACTAATTCAGAAGATGCAGACCTTGTCAATTTCAATGCAAGCATCTTCATAGACAAGAACATCCTTACCGAAGATAATGTCAAATTCTTGTGTCTTTCAAAGGAGTCTGCTCAAAATATGGCGAAAATAGTACAAGAGACCGCCATTGCTTATAAAGATGCAGACAACGAAACATTCATGAAAGCTATACATAAAGTCTCAAAACGAATGATAACCGTAACAAAGAGACTGGCTTCTGGCAAGTCAACTGACGATACTCATTGCAGTATGCACGATGACTTGCTTTATTGTGCTGCACATTGCAAGTTACATGACTCTTTGTTTGACGGATCAAACACTTGGAGAAAAACACCGGGCAAACTCAATTATAATAAACTGGAAGATGCCATTATTGATATGTATGACCGAGGACAGAAGATGCTTCTTGAAGTTTCTGAGAAGAAATCAAAAAAGATGACAGACGAAACAACACATACAAAACGAGAGATTACGATAATAAATGATTATGGGCGTCAAACATTCAATGATATTGTACAAGCAGTCACCTCTACTATTATGACTTATGCAAAACCATCAGAAGACACATTATTCTATTTGAATATGAAAGGGTCAACACTTGATTCGGAAGTCAAGTCACTGACCAATAATGTAGTAACAGTAACACAAAACAACAACCTGATGATATTCAAGACTATTTCAGATATTTCAGAAGAGATGAATGTAAGTGACTATACGGACAATGACACACTCAGAAAAGATGTGCGTACAACCATTGCAAAACTTATTATATGTGCTGCGCTGTCAGATAAAACACGCCAACTTATTTCAAGTGTAGTTGATTTGACCTCTATTGAAACTTTCGTCAGTTCATCGTTCAAGATGGCTGCCTAATTATTAATCCGACTGTTTGAAAATCAGGAATGGTTTTCAAACAGTCACTAAAAACAAATAAAACAGATGAAAAACATAACAATGTTCACCCTTTTCAGTGGGTATGAGTCTCAGATGATGGGACTTCTTAAAGCCGTAAAGAAATTTAACAACCGTTTCAAAGCAGAACTTGTTGGTTGGTGCGAAATTGACAAAGCTGCACGACTTGTACATAATCTTGCATTTCCTGAATATGCAGACAGATGTTATCCAGATGTCAGAGAAATAGATTGGGACAAAGTCTCGGATTTCGATATACTTTTCTATTCTAGTCCATGTCAGAGTGTTAGTCGAGCTGGGGCACATGGCGGTATAGAGAAAGATTCAGAAACTAAGTCTTCGTTGATATGGGAAGTAGAGAGAGCCATTGCAGTAAAACGCCCGAAATGGCTAATCTTGGAGAATGTGGAAGGACTGCTTGACCCTAAATTTATGAATGACTATTTGTTATGGACGAGAACAATTTCAAGCTATGGTTACAAGAGTGTATTCAAAGTCCTTTGTGCAGCAGATTTCGGAATACCACAGAACAGACGAAGGGTGTTCTTAATTTCTAAGAGAATAGACAAAGATGAGGATTTTAATTTTGAATGGCCAAGTAAGTTACAGGAAATGCCCAAACCTGAGACGCTGCTTTCAGACAGAGTTGATGATGACTATTATCTCAGCAAGGAAGAGACAGATACCTTTGTTGACCTTATCAAGAATGCGACATATGGATACACGAGTTCTATAGATGCGAGTGTCGGTTATCCGACTAAATTTCTGACTTCTCAATTAGACAAGCGTATTTCTGTCATGGTGTCTCCATTATGTAAGAATGGTGCTATACCGACACTAATGACAAGTATTCAAGGCGGCAATCTTACATCATTGACAGGATGTCGAAGAGAAAAAGCACCATGCGTTATAGAAGTTTGGACAGGCAAGAAAGGTTTGCAACCTCAGAGCCTAAAAAGTCAAAAGGTATCATGTCAACAAGTTAAGGCAGAAAGAGAATGTGCTGACAGGGAGCGCATTCTAAAATTAATAGACGGTCTTAAAGATGGTCAGTATCTCAGAATTAGGCGACTTGCCCCTGATGAATGTTTCCGATTTATGGGTGTTGAACAATTCTACATCAATAGAATATTGAATCCTTACGAAACATTAAAGAAAGAATGTTATACAGAAGAACAGATAACGAGACTTATGACCATAGATGGACGTAAATGCAAGACTTCTGACTATTCTCTATATGGTAGAGTAGGAAACTCAATCGTAGTGAATGTGTTGACAGCTATCTTTTCCGCTATCATAGAGCAATTTCCTGACTCTTTTGATGATGTTTACGAAATGTCTATAGAAGAAATGAGGGCTGTTAAAAAGCGGGAGAGTCAACGAAGATACTATGAGCGACATAAAGAAGAAATACGTCGTAAAAGCCGTGAATATCATAGACAACAACGAGCTAACAAAAAGAATCAATAAACAAAATGTGTAACTTTGTAGAGACCACGCAAATGGTCTCTACATTAAAACAAAAAGAATATGAGCAATATAACAAAAGAAATAAACGGTAAGGAATATACATTCGATGTAACTACACTCGACATCAAACTTGTTGACTATGGTGGATTCTATGGTACTGACATCAGAGTAGACGTAAAGGTCAAATGCAATAATAATGAAGATGAATTCTCAGTAGAGTTATGTTATCCTATGGGTGATGCATACGATTATTATAGTGAGATGGACTATGCGGACTTGGCTGAGATGTTTGGTGAAACAGCCGAAGAAATAGAGTCTGATTTCTCTGCATGGTATGACAAGCATAGTGATAAACTTGAAACGGATTATGTCAATCTGTTTATTGATGAGTATTTTTGGGAAGATGAAGAACCTTTTCAAGAAATGGTACTCGACGAATTGTTAAGTGATAAGAGTGACAACAAAGACGAATTGCTTGCCCTCATTGTTTCAGACTCCGATGAAATAACGACTATAGAAACAGACGAGAACTTCATGTATATCCCTGATTTTATGGACGATGAAACAACAGATGAAGAGTTCGAAAATATCCTTGAATACAGAAAAGGGTATCCGTGTGATGGTTGGGGCGCTCCTAAGGAGTATAAGTTATTTACGGTTATAGTTAACAAGTATGTGAGGTTTGAGGTAGAAATGTATCTCAGCAAATATGCTGCATGCAACTATGAAGTAGGTGTCGGTTGGGGCAATATATTCGAGTATGCCAACGACATGCTTTCAAAGTTTTTGTCACGCGAGAATATAAAGAAAATCAAAGACTTGAAGGACTATCTGGCTAACAATGAGAATAGAATATTGTTGGAAGATTGATAGTTATTCAGAATGACCATTTGTGCGTGTTGCTCCACCTTTTACGGTTTTTCACTACGAAATAAAATGATCGAAAAGGTTGACACGGCAATATAATCACTTGATATTCAATACGCCTTGTCCCTCTTCAACGAGGACGAATACTAACAGCTATGGGTTGGCTGCGTGCCAGCTTAAAGCACAAAAATATAAGCGGTATAGAGATTTCACAAAGAAATGTCTATACCGCTTTTTCAGTTCTACTACCGCCAAAGACAGGGCGAGCCAAACGCAATGAAGTTTGCTTCAATTGCTGAATCACAGCCTGTCTTATTCAAACAAACAGCTTAAATCACAATGTTTTTGAAGAATTAAATAACCAATAATCATTACTTTCCGAAATTCTTCTTCTGGTGAGCATGTCTTCCCGGCTCTTCTTATTGCTTCTTTGTTTATCCGAAGTTCTTGAGTTCTGTAAGGTTCTGACTTATCTCCAACATCGTAGTCTTATGTTTCAAATATCCAAAATAAGCACATGAAGCGCCTGCTATTACACCGAGAAGGTCAAAGAACTGTCCGAATGATGAGGTTGTGTGCTCAAAGTAATCCGTGGCACAGATGCCCAAAACGCCCAGTGGTACGCCAACCACAGACTCAAAGAAATAGCAACGCTTGTAGTTGACAAGATTGCATAGTTGCTCAGTAGGCGTCTTCATTACATTGAAACGATAAAGCACAGTCAGTCTACAAGCCACCATCACTACGCCAAGAAGACAGACTATCTCTAAAATGTAGAACGACGTGTCGCGGAAGATTCCCATGCTATACAATAAAGGTAAGATGACAGATGCAATAGAAAGCGTGACAAAGAAGTTGAACATCCCCTGCTTCTGTAGTTTCTCGTAGGTAGTCTTATTCTTACCTTTGATTACCTCTTCCAAAGCTCGTTTGTTATAGACCTCACTCTTTGAGAGTCGCTCATCGAGCATATTCCACTTTTGTTTCAAATCTTCTAATTCCATAATAGTTTTCTGATTTTAATGATTAGACATTTCCCTTAGCTTCGTCTTGACGCGGTTGATGCGCGCTCCAACGTTCGATACTGATATACCGAGGATTTTCGCTATCTCTTCATAGCTCTTATCGTCGAGCCACAGCAGAATCAGCGCGCGTTCCAATTCGCCGAGCTGGCTTATGAGCTGATAGAGTTTTTGAAGTTGTGCCCTTTCCGATTCCTCAGGAAAGAGGTCGCCCATCGACATCGTAAGGCTCACAGTCTCTGGTCGCTTTATGTTATGACGCAGGTGTGAGATGCATGTGTTCACGCTGATGCGATACACCCATGTCGATGGTTTGCTCTCGCTTCGGAATCGCGGAAAGGCAGTCCAGAGGTTCAGACCACCTCTTGATAGAGGTCGCTGATGGTCTCGTCATCGGTGGCATACATGAAGCAGACTTTATATATCACCTGCTTGTAGCTGTCCACCAAGCTTAGAAACTTTTGTTCTATTTCGCTTTTTTCCATTTTCAACTTATTGTTATCGTTTGACTCTTTACATCATTAGTCGCACGACAACCAGAAAACTTACGCACAAGGAATGATTTTATTAAATCTTTGTATCACACTAATGCAAATTCATCGGTAAAGTTACTTCAAATAATTGAGACATGATGGCAATGAAGAAAACTTTAAACACCGACAAATAGATGGCGAGCGAGAGGGGGTTGCACTTAACAAGTCTATATATCTCTAACAGAGTAATGCGCTGAAACACAATATTAGTGAATTGCTTTATTGCTCTCAAATCTTCGCTTTGTTCAACAGATAGCTTTTCAGATCTTCGTCTTGCGAGAGTCCCAGTTTCTTACGGATATTTCCTCTCACAGTACTCACGTTAGAAGTGCTCTTGCCGAGAGCCTCGGCAATCTGTTTGAGTGTTAATCCCTGTTCCACAAGGCGACAGACGTCAAGTTCGGCAGGCGAGAGCGTCGGAAACCTTTCGAGCAAATTCTTGCGCCCGTTTGCCTTTTTCCTCTCAATCTGTGTGGCTAAATGAAGGAAGTTGCGCATGGTCCTGGGAGAAAGCCGTCCAATCAGTTCTTCGTCATAAATGATTTGTGCATCATTTGCCTTTGACAGTTGCAGAATGGCCAGCAATTCAGTCTTACTCATGTTGAGCACATGAAGAATCTGACCAACGGTGCTGGCATAGTCGAGCAGTTCGACGTGTTCTTCGTTGAGCAACTTCTTGGAGACAAAACAAAAGGCGGTGGTGGCTATCATCATGGCGCCAAACACGGTAAGCAGCTGCCCGTACATCAGCTCGTGTGTAACAATATGGCAAGTTACAAGTGTGAATATGTTGATTACCGTACATACCGATATCGTGCGCAGAAACATTGTCATGCAACCTACGAACACTATAATGTAGCATACAGCAACATTGATGGTTGTGAGCATAGGATCAACCAGTCCCATATCAGCAAGTATGAGCAATCGCACGCATTGTATTAAGGTACAGGCAATAAGATAGACTGGCAAGATACGTTTCAGTATCTTCGGGCCCTTCCACAGATAAAGTCACAACAAAATCTTTTATTGATTGTATATCAACGAGTTAAGTACTTTAAAGAATGTAACTGCTAACGATTTAGAAACGAGCTATATTCTTTTTCTTTCACAACTTTGCAATATACAAAGAACGCTTTGATTACAAGTGCAAAGATAAATTGAAATTTTGAAATACAATTATTTTTGCTCATTTTTTCACTTTCTTTAATGGATTCCCTTGGCAAGCCCTTTGGCACTTTACCTACTTCAAGGTATTGCAAATATATACCGATTTTCGTACCTTTGCAGCCGATTTTGAATATTCAAACCAAGATGAGGCTACGATATGCTTATGTGTCTGTGCTTTTGCTCATGTCCTTCTCAACAATAGCAAATGTATGGGCATCGTCTTCCCTTTCTCCTGACGGAAGGGCTTTCTCTTATGCTGTGTCGAGTGATACAGTAAGGGAGAGTCGTGCCTTGTCAGAGGGCGATGGCGACTCTGTGGAAACGCAAAAAGAAGATTCCATCTTTAAGACGCTCAACCTCGGCGAAGTGGTGGTTACTGCTGCCATGAAGGAGGTGGAGATGAAGGGCGATACCACGGTTATCAATGCCAATGCTTTCCAGATTCCCGAAGGAGCATACCTCGAAGAACTCTTGAAGCGAGTGCCTGGATTGGAATACGAAAAGCAGAACAAGACGATGACCTACAACGGTCTTCCCATCCACGAAATCAATGTGAACGGTGAGAGCTTCTTCGGTGGCAACAGTACCCTCGCCCTCGAAAACCTGCCAGCTAAGTTGGTCAGCAAGATTAAGGTATATGACAAGCGAAGCGAATTGGAGAAGATTACCAAGGTACGCAAGGGCGGCGAAAACTATGTGCTCGACTTGCAGACCAAGCGAGAGTTCAACGGCACGCTGATTACTTCGGCAGGCATAGGCAGGGGCAACAACGAAAAGAAGGAAGCCGAGTTAATATCCAACCTCTTCCGCCAGACTGGCGATAACATCTCCGTGATAGCTCGAAGTGGCAACCGATATATGACTTCTCGCTATCCCGACAACCGACAGGACAACGTGGCGATGAACTTTGCCAAGAAGTTCTCCAAGCGATTCACCCTCTATGGCAACATGATGTACAATCATTATGCCAGTGGCAACGAGAGCACCCTATATAGCGAGCAATATCTCACCACAGGCAACCGTTACCAGAACTCGGCATCCACCAGCACCAATCGCAACACGATGGGCAATGGTTCGTTGGGCATGAGATGGAGCTTGGATGACAAGACCTATTTTAATATAGGTGGAAACTTCAGCAAGTCGAAGAGCGACAACACCAGCGACAGCCAGCAATCCACCTCTTCAGAAGGCGATGAGCGTATCAACAGCATCACGAGAAACTCGGATTCGAAGAGCGACAGCCATTCGTTCTCCGTCAATGCCGACATAACCCGAGTGTTCAACGACAAGGGTACGAGCATCAGCCTCACGGGTAGTTACTCCGACAGCAAGAGTACCAACGAGTCACATTCCCTTTCCGAGACCACTTACTATCAGTTGGAGAGCAGTCTGGGTGGCGATTCCGTGCTTTATCGCAACCAATACCAGCACTCCCCCTCCACCAATCGTGCCTATTCCGTAGGAATCAACTTGACGCAACCATTGGCTGAGAACTTGCACCTGCAACTCGGCTATCGCTATTCTGCCAACCGACAGGTGAGCGACAGGATTACTTACGAGAGCGAAGTATATCAAGACTGTTTGAGCAACTATACCCAGAGTCGGACTTATTTCCACGAACTCAGCCTTTATTTCAATTATAATGGCAAGCGATGGCAGGTGAATACGGGTGTGCAGATGCATCCAGAGCGGAGAAGTCTTGACCAGAAGACTGGGCTGCTCTATGCCGATACGGTGAGGACGAGCGTGAATTGGAACCCACAGTTGAATGTGTCATGGCATCAAGGCAAGACTCGCTTCGAACTGAATTATGATGGCAGCAGCCGACAGCCAGACCTTGGCAGTTTGGTTTCGCTGACCGACAATAGCGACCCATTGCACGTTACTCATGGCAATCCTTCGCTCAAAGCGGCTTATATCCAGAACTTTCGGTTGATGGGAAGGAACACTCGCCTCGGTCTTTCGGGCGATGTTAATTTCAGCAACACCTATAACAGTCAGACGCAAGCCGTCTTTTACAACCTTGCCACTGGTGGCACGGAGACTTATCCTGTGAATGTGAATGGCAACTGGAATATGCGTGCCAGTCTTCGTTATCAGAAGCGATGGAAGAAGCGGTTCAATCTCTCTGCTCGCACAGGAGCCAGATTTGCCCAAAGTGTAGCTCTTGTGAATGAGGGAAAGAGCGAGGAGCCAGACCGTAGCGTCACCCACAATACTTCGTATAATGCCAACCTTCGCTTGGGTTATCAGCCGAAATGGGGAGGCTTCGACTTGCAGGGAGATTGGCGTTACCGCCATGCCACCAACCAGCTTCGTAGTACGTCCAACTATACCCGAAGTTACAACTTTTCGCTGAATACCTATGCAGAGCTTCCTCTTGGTTTCATGGTCAAGAGCGATGCTGCATACTCTTTCCGTAACGGCACCAACATCAAAAAAGGCGAAGACGACCAAGTGGTTTGGAACTTGGGGGCATCTTGGCGATTCCTCAAAAAGAAGCAAGCCGAGCTTTCGCTCTATTGGTCAGATATTCTCAGCGACAAGAAAAACTATTATCGCAATGTTACGGCGACAGGATTGACGGAAAGCCGTACCTCACAAATTGGCAGCTACTTCATCATCAGTTTTAAGTATCGGCTGAATAAGCAACTGTGAAAAACATATTGAAAATCTTAGATATGTTATGATTTCTCAACAAGACAGATGAGAAACCCTATAAATCATAACAAATTACTATTGCAAATTTCATTATTTTTAGGTATTGCACATTATTTAATAAATATGTACCTTTGCAGCCACAAATTAAACAATGAAGATTTTTAAGAATTTCATCGGTCTCGCTGCCCTGGCACTCTGCCTCGGTTTCGCTTCTTGCGACAGTGACGACGATGCACCTTCTTATAGCAATGTGGCTGTAAGCAACTCAGAGTTGATGACTATCCTCAAAGCTAAGGGGTACCAGTTTGATGAAAATGGCAAAATGCTCCTTGACGACAAAGCCAACAGCACCACATCTCTCGACCTTTCAGGCACAAAGGTTGATACCGCTGCCTTGAAGGAACTTTCTGTTTTTCCTAATTTGAAAGAGTTGAACCTTAGCAGCAATGGATATGGTGAGACTTTCGACTTTTCAGTTCTCCCTGCTCAGATTACAGGCATTGACCTCACAAATAACGACATTTACAACTACGATAACCTCGTAAAGGTAACAGTAGAGGAAAATGGCGATGAGACAGTGGAGAATGTTCACAATATCACCAAACTTTATTTGCCAGAGGAAGCTAAGTATAATATTGCTCAGCTTATGCGTTTCTATCGTCAGAATAAGTCTGCCATTGATGGTGGTACGATGGATGTTAAGATGCAGAATGAGGATGGCGTTTCGGAAAAGTATAATACTTTGAGAGAAGTGCCAGATGCTAATCTTAGAACTTATTTGAAGAATAACTTTTCTGATTTGTTTAATGGAGACAACATAGATATAAGCAAACACCTTGGTAATGAGCAGAAGACTTTGGCAGTTGCTGTTATGGAAAGTGACAATGTTGAAAATTTTGAAGGCTTACAATATCTTGTAGATAATCCTTATTGGGAGGGAACATCTCTAGCTTTGTTCTGCAATGAAGGTAGCGAAGGTACTTTGTCTTATATAAAAGTAGGTTCTACACTTAGTACACTCATTCTTCAAGGAATAAAGATAGATAATTTAAATTTGACATCTGCAAATGGTCTTTACCTTATAAGAATGATTGATATTCAGAACTTAAAAGATTTAAATATCAGTAAATCTTCTGTATGGGGACAAAGAAGCAAAGAAGTTGAAGGTGACGTAATGGTTGGAAGTTACCTGGAGGTTTGGAACTGTCCTTCTTTGGAAAGTATTACTCTTCCAAATAAAAAAGAGTTGAAGGCAACTTACTTGGATGTTGAAGTTTTGCCATCATTGAAAGTTTTTGATATGTCTAATATCGTTATGCTTGGTAGACTATTAATCGGTGACCTACCTACATCATACGATTTAGTTTATCCTAACCTCACTGTATTCTATAATTTCGACACATCAGTGGAACCTACGACAACATTTACATGTTCACAAGATACATATAACAGAAATTCTACAAAAGAATTTATTGATAAATATTATAAGAATGCAAATCCACAAAAATTAAGTTATTTCAGAAG
>ERZ1034917.1895-NODE-1895-length-11169-cov-4.385820_pt1 | contig 11169 bp, 6 predicted proteins | sample MGYA00520605_ERZ1034917 | MGnify/ENA primary metagenome ERZ1034917 (study PRJEB33766, sample SAMN09781784) | gut metagenome | biome: gut microbiome | host: Homo sapiens | place: Madagascar | study: EMG produced TPA metagenomics assembly of the PRJNA485056 data... | reverse complement strand
CCGCAAGCACCTCAAACAGTACCTTGCCGATACCGCCGCTAAGGTCAATCGGGTTTTCCGAATTGTCCGCGCGGGAGATTGTTACCGCACCGTCCTTAACCGCAACCTTTACGCCGCCCGCCGTGAGCTGCTTATTTAGCCTTACACCGCCGATAACGGTTTTAAGCAGCTTTTCGTTATATGTGATTTTAAGATTCAAGCCGCCGATTTTTTCACCTTTAAGGGTTTCCGGCACGTCAAGCTCATACGTTACAACGCTGCCCTTTTTGCCGGACGCGGTCTTTTTGCCCATATCAAAGCTCTTTGCAGGTGCGTCCGAATTTGTCTCGCCGTCCGTCACGAATTTTCTTTCAAACGCCGTTGTCATCGGCATACCGCTCGCCGACACGGCTTTTTCAATTCTCAGTGTGTATTCGGTTTCAGCCTCCGGATTTTCAAGAAGCGAAACCTTGTATACGCCGCTCTTTTCGTCATATTCCGTAACGAGAGGTATTGCTGTTTCGCCCTTCAAGAGCGTAATCGAAAGGCTTGAAACCGTACTGCTGTCCATTTTGTCGGTAAATTTGATTTCAATCTCGCGGGTCTTGCCGCTTAACGTCATACCGTCCGTAATTTCCGTTCCGCCGACCGCCGCGTACTCAACCGCGGGTGCGTTCCCCGCCAGAATCATCACTTCGTCAACCATAATTACCGCGCTTTCCGCCATGCCCTGCATCTCGCTTATTATGTCGATTTCCTCGGTCTTTGAATAGTCAAATTCCGCCTCGTACGGCATATATGCCGCCTTGTAGCTGCCGTTTGCGGGCAGGTCTTTAAGCGGAACGCGTACAAGCTGCCAGCCGCTGCCCGACAGATATTTGTCAAGCGATACCGCCGCGCGGAGTATAACCGACGACCCCGCAACCTTTGACGTATACGACTGTGCCACGCCAAGGCTGAGGTTTTTGGTGTCCGCGCCCTCCGGTACATTTATAAGGAAACGAATCTCCGCATTTGTGTTTTTAAGCGTGCCGAGGTTAAAGTTTGCGCTGCGCTTAAAGCCCGCCGCGCGCGCGTCGTTCACTGTCGGGGCAAAGGTTATACCTACGCCGCTCCTACCCAGGCACGCGTATATGTCGCTCGCCTCTGCCTCCGCGCCGTCGGTGTTCAGTACAACCTCGCTGCCGAGCGAATCCGTGAATATTTGGTAAACGCTTTCAAGCGCCGGATTTGTAATCATGCAGAATTTTTCCGCCGAGTCCTCCGACAAAAAGCCGTCCTTGTTCCGCGCCTTTACCGTGAAGCTGTAAAGGGTATCGGTTTCGCCTTCAAAGAGGTACGAACATTCGTCCGTTTCCGCCGCCTTTTCGCCGCTTACGTAAACCTCATATGCCGCAGCGTCCTCAACCGCGTCCCATGTAATGCGGATTTTTCCCGATTCCTCGGCTGCGGCTACATTCTTCGGCGCAAGGATTATCGCCGCAAGCGCGCTCTTTTCCGCAGTCCTGTCGGATTTTTCCTCACCGTCAACAGCCGCTATGCTGTAGGCATAGGTCGCGCCGGTAACCAATCCTTCCTCGTCAACAAACTCGGTCACGTCCGCGTCAAACGTCCTGTAGAGGGAGCCGTTGCGATACAGCTCATAGCCTGTAGCCGTGCCGTACTTTGGCGCTGACCACGATACGCGGATTGCCACGCGGTTGGGGACTGACTCAACCGCAAAATCCTCCGGTCTGCCCACGTTCGCTATAAAGGTTTTTATCGGACTTGTGAACAGCGTTGCGTTATCGTCCGTCTTTATCTCGCGCAGTGTATATTCATATGCCGTGTTTTTCGAAAGACCCGCGTCAAGGAAGCTGCCTTCCGCACTGTCGGCTCTGCCGACAAATTCGCCGTCGCGGAATATCTCCACATATGCGCTGTCCTCCGCCGCGCCGTTCCACGCAACGCGAACGGCGTTAGTTTCTATGTCTGCAATCTCCGCCGTCATGCGCGTTGAAACAGGCTGTCTTACCGCGTAGCAAAACGGTGAATAATCGCCGTATATGTAAACCGTGGGGCTTACCGTTCTTCCGTCGTTCAGCTTTCTTGCGTCAAGCGAATCGCTGTCGTAATCGCTGACCATAGGCCAGTTCGACGAGCTGCCCGGAGCCGTACTGCCAAGCTCCTCCGCTATCAGCTTTGAATCGTAGCCGATATACTGTTTCATGTCGGAAAATTTCTGTCCGTAATTGTATATAACGCCCGCGTCATGGTTTACATATTTAGAAAGCTCGGGCGCGTCAAGTCTTGCCCTGTCGCCGAGCGACGAAACGGGCGAAATCCTCGGCGCTGTGTCGCTCGCCGCAATTTTAATATCGTCAAGGTATATTTTGGAATCGCGCACCGACTCGCTGTTGTCAACGTCCGTCAAAAGGAAACGCAGCTGTGAAATACCCTTGATATTTTTCACGCCGGAATTGTAATCGCTTAATACCTTATAGCCGTTTACGTAAATGCTGACCTTGCCGCTTGTCGCCTCAAAAACATAGTCAAAGTTCATCCACTGACCGTCGGTTACCTGATAGTCAAAGAACGTACCCATACCGCCCATCTTTTTGGGCGCGTACCACGACAGCACGGTTTTGCTGCTTGCGCCGCCGTTAAAATACATCTCCGTTTTAAGACCCGAGCCTTTCTCCGACCCCGTCCACTTTTTACGCATTATACTCTGAGAAACGCTGAAGGAAACGTGCAGAAAGTTTTTGCCGCCCAGGTTTCCGCCGCCGTTACTCGGACTTATCATAACATTTCTTGCAAAGTCATCGCACACAGCGCCGCTTGCAAACGTGAATGTGCCGTACGGCTTTTTGTACACGTTCCTGAGCATGAGCGAGGTATCGTCCTCATCTCTGCCGCTCACTCCGTTTTCCGTACCGAAGCTCCATTCGATGTTATCCTTGTTATTCATCCAGTCGTACCATGCGCCCATGCCCCAGCTTTTGTCGGGGTACTGCCCCGATTCCGACGGCTCCTTTGAATAGCCGCTGAAGTCGGTTTCGTATATAACGGTTTCATCCGTGCCGGCAACGACTGCGGACGGTACGGTCAGCGTACCCAAAGCAACCGCAGCGGATAATACCGCCGCCAAAATTTTTCGTGTTCTAATCATTTGCTGCCTCCCGAATAATTTGCTGAAATTTTATTTTGAGCGAGGCAAAACGCGGTCTGACCTCCGTATGTCTGATTCGCGCTTCGCCTCGCTTCAACGGCGTATCGGACTTAGCTCCCGTGCGCCTTTATTCAAGCTTATTTGTTTTTCGCTCTCCATGCGTCAAACTGTTTCTGAGCCTCCGCAACAATCTTGTCGGCTCCCGCGCGGTCGAGCTTTTCAAGGAACTGCGGAATAATCACGTTTGGATCCTCCGCGCCCGTTACCGTACGCAGCCAGAACTCACTGAATACGTTCTGACACGCGCCTACCTCCGCCTGAACAACGGACGGGTCGAACGCAAAACCGTTCATGATTGAAGGCTTGAGGTTGTTGTTGTACTCCTCCATGTCCTTAATCTGATTTTCCTCGTCAAACTCGTTAAGGTGGAGAATGAACGTGTTACCAAACTGCCAGCGGTCGCCCGCGTGAGTGTACTTTGAATCGGGAAGTACGCTTACCCTGTTATCCGCCAGCTTTTTGTAGTGCTTGCCCTCTATGCCGTATACAATCATATTCGCAAGTTTCGGGTCGGTGTATACCTTCTCGATAAACTGCATAACCCGCTCCGGAGCCTCGGACGTTCTTGAAATCGTGAGCAGCGAGCCGACCGTATCCATAGCAAGCATTCTCGGTGTTGAAAGGTCAATCTGTCCGTAGTGGTATTTTGCGTTTGACATCTCGGTCGCCTTGCCCGGCTTTAATCTCTGTATTCTTGCAAAGTAGCCGCCGTCCTGAGTCTTTACCGTTACAACGTCCTTGGGCATAAAGCCTTTTTCGTAAAACTCTCTTGATTTCTCGCACGCCTGCTTGAACTCCGGAGTTGCAACAAGGTTGACAAACTTGCCCGTTTCATCGTCCGGATAGAGCGCCGCGGGGAAGGATATTCCGTCAAAGTCTATCATCTGCGGAATACTGAACGAGCCGTTCTGGATAAGTATTGTGGTGTTCGGCTCCTTCTCCTTTACAAGCTCCATAATCGGAACAAAGTCATCGATGGTCTTTACCGCCGCAATCTGATTTTCAAGTCCGTACTTTTCAGCCATGTCCTTGTTGTAGATAATTCCCCAGTGGTGTCCCTTGTCCTTATTCGCCGGTACGCCGTAGTTCACGCCGTCAACCTCCGAGCCTTTGAGGAAGTTTGCGCCGAGCAGCTTTTTTGTTTCCGGCGCGTATTTGTCCATAAGGTCGTTCAGCGGCTGATAAGCCTGACGCGTTGCGTTAAGTCTGTAGTTGTCGCTGTCCGCCCAGCTGATGTCGAGCTTTTCCGCGCCCGCAATCATAACATTCATCTTTGTATAGTAATCGTCCCAGCTTATTGACTGCATATTAAGCGAAACATTTAAGCTGTCCTTCAGGTATTTTGCAATCTCGCCCTCGACCAGTTCCTTGTCCGCGGGATTTTTGCCGCCCGGATAGTACCACGAAATCTCGTACGGCTTATCCGTGCCGACCTCCTTCTTGTCCTTGCCGCAGCCCGCCATGGCGCTTACCGCCAAAGCCGCCGCCAGTGTACCGCATAAAACTTTTTTCAACATTAAAAACAACTCCTTCTTTCTTTTTATATAAATTTTAATATTTTACCCCTGGACCGCGCCTACCGTAAGTCCCTGAACAAAGTATTTCTGGAAGAACGGGTACGCAAGTATTATCGGACCTATCGCAAGCATACATATCGCCATTCTCGCGCTCTCCTTGGGCATCGTTATGTCCGCCGCGTTCTGCTGCGCAAGTGCGCTCGCCATCGCGCTGCTTGAATTTATGTTCATTGTGTTCAGAACTTTGTAAAGATAATACTGGAGGTTTGTAAGCTCCGGCTTGGTTGTCAGCATAAGCGCATTCCACCAGTCGTTCCAGTAGCTTAGCGTATTGAAAAGCGCAATGGTCGCAATTCCCGGCAGAGCGAGCGGAACAACTATCGTGCGGAAGGTTTTAAGCTCGCTTGCGCCGTCCAGCTTTGCCGACTCGATAATCGCCTCGGGAATCGTTGTCTGAAAGAACGTCCTCATTATCATTACGTTCCACGCGCTTGTCAGCATGGGCAGTATAAGCGCCCAAATCGTATTTTGTATGTATAAAACCTTGCTGCATATTATGTACCACGAAACCATGCCGCCGCTGAACAGCATTGTAAAGAACATTATAAACGTAAACAGCTTTTTGTACTTAAAACCGTTTCTTGAAATCGTGTACGCATACATTGCAACCGACGCGGTGCCGAAAAACGTACCCGTCACCGTTGTGATTATCGTAATCAGGTACGCGTGCAGTATCTCGGACGAATTATTCAGCACGTATCTGTAGGCGTAGGTACTGAAAACCTTTGGCAGCACGCTGTAGCCGTACCTGATTATACTGTCCTCGTCCGTAAACGATATTCCCACAATCAGCAGTATCGGGTACACGCAAAGCGCCGAGATTATTATAAACAGAACATTTATCGCAAAATTGCTTTTACGGCCTATCTCATTTTTCAAATTCATTGTCTTTTCCTCCTATTATTTGCTATATACCATTTACATAAGCGCGTTGCTTTCGTCAATCCTCTTGACAACGAGGTTTGTCACAAGCACAAGCACAAATCCCACGATTGACTGAATAAAGCTCGCCGCGGAGGAAAGTCCCATATCGCCGCCGAACCGCATGGAGCGGAATACATATGTATCAACGACGTTAGTAACCGGCAGCAGCGCACCCGAATCCATTGTTGTCTGATAGAACAGTCCGAAATCCGAGTGGAATATTTTACCTATGTTCAGTATTGCAAGCATTATAACCATAGGAATTACCGCAGGCACCGTCACAGTCATCGCCTGTCTGAATTTTCCTGCGCCGTCTATCGCCGCCGCCTCGTATAGGTCTGCGTCAATTCCCATTATCGCGGCATAGTACATAACGCAGTTATAGCCGACTGACTTCCAAAGGTTAAGGAATATAAGAATCCCCGGCCAGTACCGCGTATCGTTATACCAGTTAACAGGCTCCATACCCAAAAACGGCATTACCACGCGGTTGAAAACTCCGTAATCGTACTGCATAAGCGTATATACAATATAGCTCACAACAACCCACGACAAAAAGTACGGAAAGAACATCGCGCCCTGATACACCCTAAGCGCGCCCTTATTTCGCATCATGCTCAGCATTATCGCAAGAGCCACCGGAACGGTCGCGCCCATGATAATAAACACCGCGTTGTAAAGCAAAGTGTTCCTTATAACAAGAAACAAATCGGGCGACCTTAAAAGCAGCTTGAAGTTATCAAAGCCGCACCACGGACTTCCGAAAATTCCGTCCGCGTAGTTAAGCCGCTTGAACGCTATAACCAGCCCTCCCATAGGCAAATAATTAAAGCATATGATACAGAGCAGTCCCGGCAAGAGCAGAAGGAAAAATTCCCTGTTCTTGTACAAATCGGTCAAAAAGCTCCCGAATTTTCCCGTATGTAACGAAGCAACGCGTCCTTCTCCGCCACCCCCTGTCATTTTTGTCCGTGTTCTTTCGGCAGTATTCACAATTACTTCACTCCTATTTCAAGTTTATATATATAGTATATCGCGGCGGATTGTGAAAAGTAAATAAAAAATATTGTTATTTCTAACACAATTTAGCACACTTTTTCAATTCGCCTTGAAAATGGATGTTAAATATGCTAAAATATTTTCAAACATATATACGGAGGGAACAGAGATGATGAAACGGAGCTTTATGTGGTGTCTTGCAGTTGTAGCTGTATTCGTTGCCGTTTCGACAGCGTTTCTTTTCGGAATCACCCGTAACGGCAGCCTTCAGCCCAAAAGTCCCGAAATTGTAAGCCGTCCGCAGCTGCGGATTTTAAGCAGCTGGTCAGGCTCGCTCAAAAAGCAGGTCCTTCAGAACGCTCTGGAACGCTACCGCGAACAGCACGGCAACATCGAGGTAATAGACGATTTTGTGGACGAGAGCTTTTTTCATATACGGCTGACCGAGGACTTCTGCTCCGGCTGTGCGCCCGACATAGTTGCGTCACGGCTTGACAGAAGTATGTATTCGCTTATCGCGGGCGGCAGCCTTGCCGACCTTTCGGACGTGCTGCGCGACGACCCCGAATGGGCGTCCGACATGAACAAGAGCCTTCTTGACGCCGCCACCTTTGACGGCAAGGTGTACGCCGTACCCACAGAACGCTCATATATCTTTCTTTATATAAACGAGGACATATTCCAAAAGCTGGGCGTTGCGGTTCCCTCCAATCTCGACTCGCTCAAAAGCTGCGTCAAAGCCTTTACGGAAAACGGAATAACTCCGTTTGCATTTTCTGCGGCTGACAATAATATGTATATGTATCAGGCGTTGGTTGCCTCGCTTGCGGGGTCAAAGCAAATCAAACACGATTTTGACACCGAATCCATCGACAGCAGCTATATAAAAGCGTTTGACATAATGCGCGAACTGCGCGAGATGGGCGCGTTCCCGGATGACTATGCAACAACCGACCTCTATGACGCATATATGCTGTTTCTCTCCAAAAAGGCGGCAATGATTGTGGAAAGCAGCGATTTTGTCAGCGAGATATACTACTACTCGACCTACGAAACCAACAACCCTGTCAGCAAGTACGATTTTTCCACAATAAACATGGTGCTTTTTCCGATTATATCGGGGAACAGCTTTCGCCCAACCGCGGCGTTTCCCGGTGACTGCACATATTATCTGAGCAAAAGCTCCTACGAAAAACAGCGCAGCGCAAGCCTTCCGCTGCTCAAATACATAACCTCAAAGGACGTGTCAACCAATATGCTGCTGAGCGCGAAGGCGGATATTTTAAGCAAGACCTACCCGCCGCCGACCTCGCACAGCCGCCTTTTTACACGCCGTGCCGAGGTTGTTCAGCTGGCGCAGGAGTTCACGCTCATGCCCGACACGGTGCTTGACAGGCGGCTTTGGCAGTCGCGCATAAAAACGAGTCTTGTCCCCGTTATCGAAGGCAGCGCGGACGCGTATTCCGTATGGGCAAACGCGCTCTCCGCACAGCAGAGTATACCAAGGGAGCGGAGGGACGCAAAATGAAAAAATTCAACAAACCGAATTTCTACTCGATAAAAAGTCAGCTGACCGTATGGATTGCGCTGCAAATACTGATACCCGTTTTCTTTATCAGTATTTTTTCAACCGCGCTCTCCGTCCGATTCTCCAACCGCCAGGCTGTCAACTATGCCCGCGACCTTCTTGCGGTAATACGCAAAGAGTTCGAGAGCAAGCGCGACGAGATTTTCAAGGTATCGCAGGAGCTTTTGTATGACGAGAACATCTTTGATTCAATGCTCATGCTCGACCCGGAGCTTTTAAACGAGTCAAGGCTGCGCAGCACGCTTTTCTCCGTCTGCCTGTCGCACCCCGAAATCGACGCGGTGGGACTGGAGGTGGACGGCAGATACATAAAGTCGGAAAAGCACCGCGGTCATCTTTTCAACTATGACTCGATAATCTACCGCGACCTTCTGGCACAGATTGAGGCGGACGGCGGCGAGGAGCTTTGGTACGTCAAATCCCATGACGACTCCGCGCCGTCCATAACGCTTATGCGCGCGCTTTATCACCCGTACAGCGGCAAGCGCTGCGGCGCGCTTATGCTCAGCGTAAACGCAAACCGCCTTTTTTCGTCAATCTCCGGCTATGACACGGACGGAATGTACACCTTCTCCGCCGTGACGACCGAAAACGCGCTTGCGGAAAACGCCGCGTTTAATACCGAAAACGGAATTTTTCGGCAAAACAAGTCGATTAACATTTTTACAACCGTCAGCAACATGGACTTAAAGCTGGTCTGCCGTATAAACGAGAATAGTCTTTACTCCAACGGCTATAATATATTCAGGTATCTGTGTATGCTCTCGGGCTTTTCGGTGCTTCTTCTGCTGCTGTTCATATATCACACAAACACGCAGCTGATAAGTCCGCTGTCCGACTTTATAACCTCCATGAACACATGGCAGGAGGGCAAGCAGACCGAAAGCCGCTACGAGGACAGAAACGACGAAATCGGCGAGCTTTTCCGAACTTTCTCGAAAATGTGTTCGCGGATAAACAACCTTATCGACAAGAACTACCGCACCGAGATAACGAAAAACATAGCGGAGATAAAAATGCTGCAATCGCAGATAAATCCGCACTTCCTTTTCAACACGCTCGATTCGGTCAACTGCATGGCGCAGATTAACAACGTTCCCGAAATCAGCCGGATGATAACCGCGCTGTCAGACATAATAGGTCAGACGCTAAGCCGCGACAGCGAGCTCATACCGCTGTCAAAGGAGCTTGGGTACGTTGAAAACTACCTCTATATATTAAAGGTCAGGTTTGGGGATAAAATCAGCTTTATCTTAAACGCCGCGCCAGACACTATGGAGGTACTTATCCCGCCGCTTATCATTCAGCCGATTATCGAAAACTCGTTCAAGCACAGCATATCCAAGACGAAAAAGAGCTGCACTCTCGTTCTTGAAACGCGCATAGAGGACGGTGCGCTGCTGATTGACGTCACGGACGACGGGCCGGGGATTTCCGACGAACAGCTGCGCACGCTTAACGGAATTTTCGCCGCGGACGAAGGCTCGCTTCCGCCGCCCGGCGCGGACGGTCACGGCATAGGTCTTGGCAACGTAAGCAGGCGGCTCAAGCTCATGTGCGGCAGCGAAAGCGGGATTTTTATAAAGCACTCAAAGGACGGAAACACCGTTGTTCATATAATCGTCAAGCCTATTCACAGGGGGGACTTATCGGATGTATAAAATACTTATCGCAGATGACGAATTTCTTATCCGCACATTTCTGCGTAAAATAATCACAGAACAGCTGCCAGAATGTGAGGTCTGCGCCGAGGCGGAGGACGGAACGGACGGTCTTACGCTTGCCGAGTCCACCCGCCCCGACATCATAATCACCGATATATGTATGTCGGAGATGAGCGGTCTTGACATGGTGCAGCGGCTCACCGCGCTGTCCTGCCGCCCGAAAATAATCATTCTGACCGCGCACCGCGAGTTTGCGTATGCCAAAAAGGCAATCGAGCTTGGCGTATCGGGTTTCATTCTCAAACCGACCAAAGCAAACGAGGTTGTGGAGCAGGTCAGGCTTGCAATCAAAAAAATCCGCGCCGACAGGGCGCAGCCGCAGTCCGCGCAAAATGACGACGTACTCTACAAACTCTACCGCATACACGTTTTAAGTACGGAGCTTATACGTGCGGTACGGGAAACCGACCGCGCCGCAGCGGAAACGCTGCTTGCGCAGATTTTTGCCGAGGCGGCGGCTGTTCCCGATGACAGCCGTGACAAGCTGCTGCACGCGTATTCGGACATTGCCGCGGAGCTTTACTCTCTGCACGACCCGCGCGGCGGCAGACATCAGCTCTCCAAGCCCGCGTTTGATACCTGTACCGACCGCACGGAACTTGACCTTGCGCTGCGCAGATACGCCGAACGCGTTCTTGACACGCTTAGCTCCGGAACTTATGTAAACGAAGCCTCGATGCGTATCAACAAGGTATTTGAATACATTGAGAATAACTACATGAGCAACATAACGGCGCAGAACATAGCCGACTACATTCACATCTCGCCGTCATACCTCAGCAAACTGTTCAAACAGGAAACGGGGAAAAACCTTGTCGACTGGATTAACGAATACCGCGTTACGGTCGCAAAGGGCATGATTGACAGCTGCGAATACAAAATGTACGAGATTTCGGAAAAGGTCGGCTTTGAAAACGCACACTACTTCACAAAGGTTTTCAGAAAATACATCGGCATGACGCCGACAGAATACATGAATCACAAAAAGGGGATTTAAGAAAACCGCACTTAAAAACTGCGCGTGCCGCGCAAAAACACCCTTTACGGGCGGAGCCGTAAAAAAACCTCTTGCGGCTTCCGCCTTTTTTACAATTAAATACGGCAAAAATGGCGGCATTTGCAAAAACCTTTTCTTTTTTCAACATTTATTCTTGACTAATTGGGAAT
>ERZ1034917.1893-NODE-1893-length-11173-cov-8.059453_pt1 | contig 11173 bp, 7 predicted proteins | sample MGYA00520605_ERZ1034917 | MGnify/ENA primary metagenome ERZ1034917 (study PRJEB33766, sample SAMN09781784) | gut metagenome | biome: gut microbiome | host: Homo sapiens | place: Madagascar | study: EMG produced TPA metagenomics assembly of the PRJNA485056 data... | reverse complement strand
ATTTATATATTTACAAATAATCGCAAAGGTGGTAAAATTGATAATTATTTAGTGATTTCGAGGGGGAATATTTTTTATGATAAGAAAAATGAAAACTATGGACGGAAACAGTGCTGCGGCCCACGTTTCTTACGCCTTTACAGATGTTGCTGCAATTTACCCTATCACGCCATCTTCAGTTATGGCGGATGAAACTGATAAATATTCTGTTGCGGGCAGAAAAAATTTATTTGGCAGAGAAGTTAAAGTAACTGAAATGCAATCTGAAGCTGGTGCTGCCGGTGCAGTGCACGGTTCACTCGCCGCCGGAGCTTTAACCACTACCTATACCGCATCTCAAGGTCTTTTGCTTATGATACCAAACATGTATAAAATGGCCGGTGAACTTCTTCCTAGTGTTATACATGTTTCGGCTCGTGCTTTAACCAGCCACGCTCTTTCTATTTTTGGTGATCACTCTGACATTTATGCATGCCGCCAAACGGGTTACGCTATGCTTTGCTCAAACAGCCCTCAAGAAGTAATGGATTTGGGCGCTGTTGCTCATTTGTCCGCTATAAAAGGAAGAGTTCCTTTCTTACATTTCTTTGACGGTTTCAGGACTTCTCACGAAATTCAAAAGATCGAAATGTGGGATTATGAAGATTTAAAAGAACTTCTAGACTTTGACGCTGTAGAAAAGTTTAGAAGAAGAGCTTTAAACCCAGAACACCCTGTTTTAAGAGGTTCTGCTCAAAACGATGATATATTCTTCCAAGCCAGAGAAGCTTGCAATAAATACTACGATGCTGTGCCGGAAATCGTAGTTGATTATATGAACAAAATAAACAGCAAGATCGGCACAGACTATAAACCATTTAACTATTACGGTTCTCCTGACGCTGAACGCGTCATCGTAGCTATGGGTTCTGTTTGCGAAGCTATCGAAGAAGTTGTAGACTATTTAAATGCCGCAGGTGAAAAAGTAGGGCTTATTAAAGTTAGGCTGTATAGACCTTTTGTGGCAAAATATCTAGTTGACGTAATGCCCAAAAGTGTAAAATACATTTCTGTGCTAGACAGGACAAAAGAACCCGGTTCCATAGGCGAACCTCTGTTCCTTGACGTTTTGGCAGCCCTTGCTGATAGTGAATTTTCTAATATCCCCATTTGCGGCGGAAGATATGGTCTTGGTTCTAAAGATACTACCCCAGGTGACATTGTCGCGGTATACAGAAATATGCAAGATGTTTCTCCTAAGAAGAGGTTTACAATCGGCATAGTTGATGACGTTACAAATCTTTCGCTCGAGGTTAAAGAAAACCCTGATACCACTCCGGAAGGCACTCGTTCTTGTAAGTTCTGGGGACTCGGTTCCGATGGAACTGTTGGTGCAAACAAAAACTCAATTAAAATTATAGGCGATCATACAGATATGTACGCTCAAGGGTACTTTGCGTACGACTCTAAAAAATCTGGCGGAATTACAGTATCTCACTTGCGTTTTGGGAATAATCCGATAAAATCTACTTATTATATAAGCAAGGCTGATTTTGTTGCTTGCCATAACCCTTCGTATGTAGATAAGTACGACATGGTTCAAGACTTAAAATCAGGCGGAAAGTTCCTTCTGAACTGCCCTTGGACATTGCAAGAATTGAACGACCGTTTACCAAACAAGATGAAAAGATATATCGCTGAAAATGGAATTAGATTCTTCGTGATAGACGGTATAAAAATAGGAAAAGAAATAGGTCTGGGCGGAAGAATCAACACAATTTTGCAATCTGCTTTCTTCAAGATTGCCAATATTATTCCGCCTGAAGATGCTATAAAATATATGAAAGATGCGGCAACAAAGTCTTACAGCAAGAAAGGTGAGAAGATTGTTGCTATGAATCACGAAGCTATTGAAAGAGGAATGAAAGACTTAAAAGAGATTGAAGTTCCTGAAAGTTGGAAAAACCTTGAAGATGAGCAAATATCCACTCCAAATTCTTCAAACTCTCCAAGAAAAGATCTTTTAAAATACGTTGATACTATATTAAAACCAGTTAACGAATACAAAGGAAATAATTTGCCTGTATCCACCTTTGTCGATCACGTTGATGGTACAGTTCCTCAAGGATCTGCAGCTTTTGAAAAGCGTGGCATTGCTGTGGATGTTCCTGAATGGAATCCGGATAATTGCATTGAGTGCAACTTCTGCTCACTTGTATGTCCTCATGCGGTTATTCGCCCCATAGTAATGACAGACGAAGAACTAGATAAAGCTCCTAAAAATACAAAATCGAAAATATTGACCGGAATGGACGGCAAAAAGTTTGTAATGACGGTGTCTCCGCTTGATTGCACAGGATGTGGTGCTTGTGTAAATGTGTGCCCAGGCAAAAAAGGTGAAAAAGCATTGGCTATGAAGCCGATAGACTCTCAAAGAAGTCAACAGGAAGTGTTTGATTACTCTGTAAAACTTCCTAAAAAAGAGGACGTTATTGAAAAATTCAAAGAGGCATCAGTTAAAGGTAGCCAGTTCAAGCAGCCGTTGCTTGAGTTCTCAGGAGCCTGTGCCGGTTGTGGCGAAACACCTTACGCTAAACTCGCTACACAGTTGTTTGGCGATAGAATGTTCATTGCCAACGCTACAGGATGCTCATCAATATGGGGAGGTTCCGCTCCGGCTACGCCATATACGGTAAATGAAAAAGGCAAAGGTCCTGCATGGCAAAATTCACTGTTTGAAGATAACGCAGAATTTGGTCTCGGTATGGCACTGGCACAAGACGCAATACGCGGAAGGCTGAAAAGTTATATTGAAGAAATTAAAGACACTACGAATGATCAAAACTTAAAGACTGCTTGTGAAGATTACATTAGTACTTTTACAGACAGTGGCAAAAACGCAAAATGCGCCGACAAGCTCATCAATGAGCTTGAAAAAATTCAACATGCTGACGGACAAATCGGATTTTTAGCAAAGAAAACACTTGAAGATAAAGATTACCTTGCTAAAAAATCCATGTGGATTTTTGGTGGTGACGGTTGGGCTTACGATATAGGTTTCGGAGGACTTGACCATGTAATAGCTTCCGGCGAAAACGTAAACATCCTAGTATTCGACACTGAAGTTTACTCAAACACTGGCGGGCAAGCTTCAAAGTCCACTCCTACTGGTTCAATCGCACAGTTCGCTGCCGGTGGTAAAGCAACAAAGAAAAAAGATTTAGCTGCAATTGCTATGAGTTACGGATACGTATATGTTGCCCAAATTGCTATGGGAGCTAATTACAACCAATGCGTAAAAGCTTTCGCAGAAGCTGAGAGTTACAACGGTCCTTCAATTATTATCGCATATGCTCCTTGCATAAATCACGGAATAAAAGGCGGGTTGAGTATAGCGCAACAGGAAGAGAAAAAGGCTGTAGAGTCAGGCTATTGGAATTTGTTTAGATATGATCCTCGACTCTCAAAAGATGGTAAAAATCCGTTTATCTTAGACAGTAAGGCTCCAAGTTCAAACTATAGAGATTTCTTAATGAACGAAGTGCGGTACAATGCTTTAGCTCGCTCATTCCCTGAAAAGGCCGAAAAACTTTTCACTGAAGCAGAAAAACAAGCTAAAGATAAATATGAACATCTATTAAATTTATCCGAACAAAAATAAAACTACGTATAGTAAAACAAAAATCAACAGTTCCATAACTGCTGATTTTTGTTTTTGGTAAAATATGATATTTATGTATTATAAATAAACAATATAAAATTTGACATAAAAAAGTATATGTTATATACTTATAAGCAAAAGTTGAAGCAAAATTAAGGAGGAACTACTTAGAAATGTTGGATATTAAATTTATACGTGACAATCCAGAACTTGTGAAAAATAACATAAAAAAGAAATTTAAAGATAATAAGCTCCCACTTGTTGACGAAATTATTTCTCTGTATAATGAAAAATGTTCTGTTAGTAGTCGTGCTAGCGAACTTAGAGCAAACAGAAATAAAATAAGCAAACAAATTGGAACGTTAATAGCTCAGGGCAAAAACAGCGAAGCTGAAAAAATGAAACAGCTTGTAAATGAACAAGCTGAAGAATTAAAAAGTTTAGAGGAACAAGAAACTGATTTGCAACAACGCATTACTAAAATTCAGATGAACATCCCTAATATTGTAGACCCCAGCGTTCCTGTGGGAAAAGATGACAGCGAAAATGTCGAAGTGGAACAATTTGGCGAAAAATTTACTCCTGATTTTGAAATCCCTTACCATACAGACATTATGATGCTGTTTGACGGAATAGACAAAGACGCTGCCGGCAGAGTAGCTGGCGAAGGTTTCTATTATCTTATGGGCGATATTGCTAGGCTGCACTCTGCTATTTTGGCATATGCGAGAGACTTTATGATAAATAAAGGGTTTACTTATTGTATACCTCCTTATATGATAAGAAGCAAGGTTGTTACTGGAGTTATGAGCTTTGAGGAAATGGACGCTATGATGTACAAAATCGAAGGTGAAGACCTTTACCTTATCGGTACATCGGAGCACTCCATGATAGGCAAATTTATTGACAGTGTTACCATTGAAGAAGATTTACCACTTACACTTACCAGCTACTCACCATGTTTTCGTAAAGAAAAAGGCGCGCACGGTATAGAAGAACGTGGTATATATCGAATTCATCAATTTGAAAAGCAGGAAATGATAGTCATTTGTAAGCCTGAAGACAGCATGAATTGGTTCAACAAGATGTGGAATTATTCTGTTGAGCTTTTCCGCAGCATGGATATTCCTGTAAGGACTCTTGAATGCTGCACCGGCGACCTTGCTGATCTTAAGGTAAAATCATATGATGTAGAAGCTTGGTCTCCTAGGCAAAAGAAATACTTTGAAGTTTGTTCGTGTTCAAATCTCGGCGATGCCCAAGCTCGTAGATTAAATATAAAAGTAAAAGGAAAAGATGGTAAAAAATATTTAGCACATACACTCAACAACACAGTAGTTGCCCCTCCTCGTATGCTAATAGCATTCCTTGAGAATAACTTAAGGTTTGACGGCTCGCATTACAGTGTACTCATTCCAAAAGCTTTACAACCTTATATGGGCGGCACTCCTAAACTTATATCTATAAAAAATACTTAATTTTTATACAAAAGAAAACGTAAGTTAAAAGATCTTAGATTAATCTAAGATCTTTTTAGTGGATGTGTCCTGGTTTGCTATTATTCACTTTTATCGTTATTTCTTCGTGCTAACATATTTGCACACTCATACACGTTGCCGCCACCCATAGTCAAGATCAAGTCACCGGGTTTGGCGATTTCTTTTATATAATTAACTATGTCTTCAAAAGTCTTACGGTAAACTCCACCGTCTATTTTTTCTACTAAGTCTGTTGCGTAGATGTTGTAAGTATTCACTTCTCTTACGGCTAAAATCTCCGAAACGATAGCGATATCTGCGATTGATAAAACCTTTGCAAAGTCATCTAAAAACAGAGATGTCCTAGAATAGGTATGTGGCTGAAAGATGCAAATTACACGGTTGTATCCCATTTTCTTAGCTGCATTTAAAGTATTTTCTATTTCCGTTGGGTGATGTGCAAAATCATCAGCTATAGTGATGCCGTTTTTCTTACTTAATATTTCAAACCTTCTATGAACTCCACTGAACTCAGAAATAGCTTCTTTTATTTTTTCTATGTCAATTTTCATATAATCTGCTACAGCTATTGCTGCCATGGCATTGTAAAGATTATATTTTCCAGGTACTTTTAGCGAAAATGTGCCCAAGTATTTCCCATCTTTTACAACTGCAAATTCCTCACAAACACCATATTTTTCAACTATTTTCTCAGCTCGGTAGTTGTTATCTTCACCCAAACCAAAAGTTATAACCGGTACATTTGCATTTTTGGCAGCTTCAACGCTATTTTTGTCATCGCCATTTAAAACGACAAGCTCAGTGGTCTTGTAAGCAAACTTTTTAAATGAGTTTACTACTCCTTCTAAGTTCTTAAAATAGTCTAAGTGATCTGCTTCAACGTTTAAAATTACAGCAATATTGGGTGTAAGCTTTAAAAATGTATCTACATACTCGCAGGCCTCACAAACTATATTTTGAGAATTTCCAATACGGCTATTTCCTCCTATGAACGGCAATTTCCCGCCTATAACAGCCGTTGGATCTGCCCTACCTACAGTCAATATTTGCGTAAGCATAGCCGTTGTAGTAGTTTTACCGTGTGTTCCCGCTACCGCTACTAGATTTTCATATTGAGAGCAAACTAATCCCAAAAGATCTGAGCGTTCCATTATTGGTACGTTTAATTTTTTCGCAGCCAAAATTTCCGGATTATCTTGCTTTATGGCTGCTGAGTAAACTATCAACTCAGCATCACCTATATTTTTTTCATCATGACCTATGTGGACATCAAAGCCTCTATCTATTATCCTCTCCAATGTGTCCGACATGTAATTATCCGACCCGGAAACTATATATCCTTTATTATGTAGGATATTTGCAAGCGGACACATACCTGATCCACCTATGCCGATGAAATGTATTTTCTTTATATTTTTTAATATATCATTATTCAAAATAAGCACTCCTCGTAAAAATTTCCCTATAATTATAGTATATTACTATTTGGACACAAAATAAATAAGTTTTTTTATTTTGCAGCAATCTTAAAGAGTAACCTGTACTTTTTAAGTCCCATATAATATTGTGTATGAATAAAATATTCGGAGGCCAAAAAATGAATAACATTATAAACATAGGTATATTGGGCGGTGATAAAAGACAAATTGAACTGGCTAACAGTCTACATGAAGATGGCCAAAATGTATTTATAACAGGTTTTGACAAAGCTTTAGACAAAGTAAAAGTTTTAAATTTAAATATAGATCAAATGCTTAAAAGCAGCGAATATGTAGTACTTCCCATTCCATCAACTAGGGACGACTTGTACTTTTTTACTCCATTTTCGGAATTTAAAACCCCAATAAATGACGTTTTTATAAGAAAAATAAAAAACTGTGTTTTGCTACGGAGCTGAAGGTTTAATAAAACTATGTCCTGAGTTCTCAAACTGTAATTTTTACGATTATTCCGCAAATGAAAACTTTTTACAACATAATGCAAAAATAACTGCCGATTGTGCAATTGAACTTGCAAAAAATAAGTTTGTAAATTCGTTTTGTAATAAAAAAGTTCTGGTGTGCGGGTACGGAAGAATTGGGAAATATTTAGTAGAGCTTCTAGTAAAAGAAAATACCGAGTTATTTGTAAGTGTTAGAAATAAAAATGATTTTTCTAAATTAGAAAAAATGAAGGTTCAGCCTATTTTAACTTCCGAGCTGAAAGAGTACACAGACTTCGATATAATTTTCAACACTGTACCAAGTTTAATATTTGATTTTGATACTTTGGAAAAAACTTCAAAACATGCACTGTTAATAGATTTAGCCTCAAAACCCGGAGGGGTAGATAAACTTTCAGCAGAGCAATTAAACATAAATTTAATTCACGCTTTAGGGTTGCCCGGTAAAATGGCTCCGCTCAAAGCAGCTGAAGCTATAAAAAATACAATTTATAATTTCATCAGAGAAGAAAAGGAGTGAATATTATGAATAAAGTTCGAGTTGGGTATGCCATGTGTGGGTCATTTTGTACAATCGAAAAGTCTATAGAACAAATGAAAAATTTAATAGATACAGGTTATGAAGTTATTCCTATAATGTCGAAAAACTTGTATGAAACAGATACTAAATTCGGCAAAGCCAAAGATATAATAGATGAAGTTGAAAGTATCTGCTTAAAAAAAATCATAAATGAAATTACATTTGCCGAGCCGATTGGTCCTAAAAACATGACCGATATAATGGTAGTTTCCCCGTGCACAGGAAACACACTGAGTAAGCTTGCAAGAGCTATCACCGACACTCCTGTAACCATGGCAGTTAAGTCGCATTTAAGGGGCCAAAAACCCGTATTAATCGCACTTGCCACGAACGATGCACTAAGCAATAGCGCAAAAAATTTAGGAGCTATGTTGAACGTAAAAAACATCTATTTCGTTCCGATGTATCAAGACGATATATCAAACAAACCGAACTCGTTAGTAGCTAGATTTGATTTGCTTTTGCCTTCAGTCGAACAAGCCTTAAAAGGCAAGCAGATGGAACCTATTTTCACAAATTTTTGATCATTACAAAATAATAGCCATCGATATTTAAAATCTTAAACATTGATGGTTATTTATTTTGCTTGATTTTTAAATGTGGTTATGATAAAATATAGTAAATTTATTCAAAGAGAAGGAATGTTTATGAGAAGATCTAAAAAAGGTAAAGTCATAACAACCTGTGCGGCACTTTTAGTAGCTCTCTGTCTTCACTTATTTGTAAGCGGCAAAACCACACAGGATTGCTCTGCAGGTGATATAGACTTAAGTAACTGCTATTCTTCAGACAACTCTAAAATTGAAGTATTCCCCGATAATTTAGATGGCTTTTATATTGTTAGTGCAGATACCACTAATACGAAATTATCTTACTTTGATGGTAATCCCATAAGCTCACTTCTTACTTTAGACTTTAAGTATATTTCTGCGGCTTCAGACAAAAACAATATTTATATGTCCGAGGTAAAGGAGAATAATGAAACTACTATCCATAAATATACAAAAGATAATGGCTCTATAAAACCAGATAGTATCGGAGATTTTTCATTTGGAAAAAATCTCGTTGAAAATTTCACTGTTGGAAATGATGTGATATTTTTTTCTGATGGAGAAAATTTGTTGGGTACTTACGAAAACAATCCAACCATTCTTACGGAAAATTGTAAACAATTTGCCGTAAACTTCTCTAGAGATAAACTATATATTCAAACAGATGACAATAGTATAAAATATTGTAGTATTGACGACACTTTAAAGGAGAATATTTCAAATTACATGTCTCCTTCTTTCAATACAGTTTCTCCCAAAAATGGCAACAATGATAATTTACCTGACAACCTTATGCATTTTCTAAGCGATGATATACTGGTAACAAACACAGGAAAATATTTTAAATTGGACAGTGAAAATTCTACCATAGAGCATATTTTAAGTGCTGATGTTTTGGATTTGAGTGTGGACTTTTGTTCTGATGTATATAAAGCCGATAGTAAAAATTACATAGCTGCACTGACAAGCAACAACATCGTTACTTTCTACGACATAGATGATGGCCTTACAGCAAAATATAAAGTAGAATTAGACGCACAAGATAAAATCGTATCTATCTGCACTTCTGGCTCTAAGACTATTTTAGTTTGGAAAAATGATACAGACACAAAAGTTAAACTAAAAGCTAAAATACTAGATGAAAAGGATCTAACAGAGATAAAAAATGATACAGACCCTGAGCCAGAAAATCCTTCGGACTTTGAGCCTGTTGTTAAAGCGCTAAACGACGCATACACTTTGAGTGAAAGTGAGCGCGTATATATTCCATTGTCTGAAACTATCAGCAAAGTAAAGGACAACTTAAATTTAAGTGGTTACAATATAGAATTTAAAAATTATGCAGGAAAAGCTATCACAAGCGGAAAACTTGGTACTGGCAGTGTCGCAATTTTCTCTAAAGACGGCAAAACTGCAGAGTTTACTTTCATTGTAAAAGGCGATGTCACAGGTGAAGGCAACGCCAACAGCCGCGATGTTGATTGTATGTATAATCACATTTTGGGGAAATCTTCACTTAGCGAAATCAATTCAAAAGCTGCAGATATAAACAATGATGGTGTTGTTGATACTTTAGATTTATTGCTTTTAAGTAAAATGGTTTCCAGCTCATCCTAATTTGAAACAAAAATATAAAGGAGAAATGAAAATGGACTGTTTAATTACACTTTACAACGATGAACAAATGTATAATTTAATAGTAATATTTTCATTTATGCCAAAAAAAGTCATCCTGCTTTACGATAAAAATTATACCGATAATAAAAATATGGAGAACTTAAAAAGTGCTTGTAAATCTAAAATACATAATATAGAATTTGAATGCGTAAATTTCGATAGCTCAAACATAGACAAAGTGGTAAATACTTGCACCTGGATAATTCACAGGAATACAAATTGCTATTTCGATATAACAGGTGCAAGTGAACTGGGAGTTATTGGGGCTTATTTGGCTTGTAAAAAAACTTTTACACCCATATTTAAAATACAACTCCCTGAAAATAAATTGATAAATATTTACGGTTGTCACTCTCTTGAAAAAAATTTTAAATACCCAAAATTGACTATAGACACTGTTTTTGCCGCTAGAGGTGCATTTCTTTCCGGAAACAACCATCCCACCCCGCCACGTCATTTATTTAATAGCATATTGAACTTTTGTCATGAGGTTTTCAAAGATATAGCTGCATGGAAAGACCTTTGTTATTACTTACAAACAGGAAGGTCAAAGTTTCCTCAAGCCGGCAGGCCGAATTTTTTTGAAGCACCAAAAAGAATTAACATATCTAAAAGTAACGTAACTTTCTCGGGAGAAGCTCTGTTGAGAAAAGCTGAAAAATTAAACCTTATACACCAATTAAATTTAAATAACCAAAAAGTATCGTTTTATTTTAAAAACGACACCATAAAAAGATATATGACGGACTTTGGAGTATGGCTTGAACTGTACTGTTTTATAAAACTCGAACAGTGCGATTTGTTTCATGATGTTCGTCTCAGTGTAAAAATAGACTGGAATAAATCCGAAAATAGTTTAATTGAAATCGTCAATGAAATTGACGTTACATTTTTTTATAAAACAAGGCCATGTTTTTTATCGTGCAAGTTATCCGAGCCTTCTTCCGATGCACTGCAAGAGTTAAGTGTATATCCTTTTTATTTCGGTGGTAAAAATTCAAAGTCCATTCTAACTGTCTTAAGCAATATAAATAGGGGAAATTCGTACCTTTACAAGCGTGCAAAAAGTATGCAAATTTCTATGATAGATGGCAATGATATAAAAAATAACAAATTTATCGATGCCATAAAAAAAGCTTTGTGCATATAAGAGTAATCTTATAAAAAAATCAAATAGCTATTGAAATTTCAAAAAATCTGTTGTAAAATAAGCTTGTAATAATTTTGCCGGTGTGTTGGAATTGGCAGACGAGACGGACTCAAAATCCGTTGGTGGCAACACCG
>ERZ1034917.1891-NODE-1891-length-11180-cov-11.531416_pt1 | contig 11180 bp, 9 predicted proteins | sample MGYA00520605_ERZ1034917 | MGnify/ENA primary metagenome ERZ1034917 (study PRJEB33766, sample SAMN09781784) | gut metagenome | biome: gut microbiome | host: Homo sapiens | place: Madagascar | study: EMG produced TPA metagenomics assembly of the PRJNA485056 data... | reverse complement strand
TTCGCTTCTACAATTTGAACGGATTTTTTGTTAAAAAACTTGCACACGGCGTTAAATAACATATCACTATCATTTCGGCCATTATAGCAATTTTCTTGAGGCCCTGCCTTCACCTCAGCTATTGATCAAGGAAGACATCATTAGTACCTTGGCTACTTCTTTCTTATTCGATAAATCCCGGACATAAAGTAATTCTTCATATCTGCCCAAATAACACCATTATGTGCATGTTACCCACCGGAAATTCAAGAAGTAGCAGGTTCTCGTGCAAAATTGTGGTCAAGAGCCATGCGAGTATGGTAAGCTGCAAATGCGGCTAGAATAGCATGCGCCCATGGTTGGTTAATTCGACCAATGCGTTTATAAGGGAAACGCACCTCTTCATGTTGTACCTTTTGGGAACCATTTGGAATACTCAATGCCAAGGATACAACCATGCCATTTTGGAGATGACGCTTCGCTTCTTCAAAAAGCTTTGAAATGCCAGGAGAAAGATTACCATTTAAAGTGGTAATGTTCTTTTTGAGCGCGATTGATCCGTCATCTGAAAACACAGCATAATCTAATACCTTCAAATTCACAAATGCGGTATGCCGGAAGTCAACAAACCAGTCTGTGCCATCTTCTTCGGCACCTTCAATTTTGATAAAGCAAGAGGATAGCCCCACAGGCTCTTGAGTGACAATCTCAGCCCAAATAGCTTCTCTCTGTTTGCGCTTCCCATCTGGCCGTATCATTAGATTACAAGGTTGCGCTATTAAAACATAGCGCTTTTTACCAGGAACACTCGTTTTTCCATGGAACACAGCAAAAACATCGCCGCAGTCGAGCGAATAATGCAGTTTATTGACAAGATCTCCCTGCAAGAAGACTTCATCTTGTCGCCATTTTTTAAATGTTTTCATGGATTGCGTTGTGGAAACAATTTTTTTTGATTGCTTAACATGGCAAGGTATTGACTTTGGACAATGTGAACACTTGTCGGGCAAATTTGAGAGAGTATCTAGCGCATGTGGGGCCTCGTGATGATATCGGAGGCCTGCAAGTTTCCTAAGCTTCTCATGTAACGTTGTGTTTCCGGCAAATTCTGATAGTAGAGCTGAATGTTGCGCTGCTCGAATAATTCGCTCAATAACTTCTATCTCCATGCAACCTTCTGTTTCCGAACTTTTAAATATGGCGGCATCTATATCATCGACGGCAAGTCCGGCTATATTGGATGAGAGATCATCCAAGTTGTCTTTTATGGTTGTAATTACAGCTTCTGTTAACTCTCTACAAGTCCGACTGACGAATACTGCGCGTAAGGCCCTTTTAAACTCGACAACAGCATCTGACTCTCCGCTAATCGACTTTTTCGACATTACAGAAAAATAATGAGGGGGAATCCCGCTTTCAGGCGTTGCTATAGTTTGACGCAGTCCATCAGCATCAGATGGAGTAACCGTATGTGTAAGCAACAAACAGGTGGCATCTTTTGTCCTAATATTTTGCGACAGATAAGCGATGATCTCATCGCCTTTATGATGTCCCAGGTTTTCGTTGATTGCCTCACGGTCAACAAGAAAGAGGGTTCTTGCATGATCAGTTGACAAAATATCGTTATGCTTGCTGTTCCAGTCCGCAAAGGAAAACGTTTGAAGCATTTCGCTCATGCCTTCTCGTAATTCTCTAAATTGTGCAGCACTAAACTCTTCATTGGGCAAAAGAGACGGATTTTTATTTTGGATGTTTTGCTTTACCTGAGTTAAGATATCCTCTAAATCAGCATTGTTAAGCGAAGCTATTTTACTATCAATCTCAACATCGACAATATCAGGAGGAAGAGTTTTAAGTTCTACAAACGGTGCGAGTAGCTCGATGTCGTTCTCCACGGATGTCTTAACAAAAGCTTTTAACTGCTCTCGACCCCGATCGACATTAAATGGCGCAAACTGATCATCAATCCAAATAACAGAAGTTATGCCGATAGTCGAAAGCAAAACAGCCATCTCACTCATTTTGCGCTGCTCCTTTGAACGATTGGCGTGAAGTCAATTATGAAACGATATCGGTTGTTGAAATTATTTAGTTCCGGTCCGAGGGAGATTGAACACCCAACATTTGTGAGGAGTTGCGAAACAATAAAAAGTCCAAGACCGTGTCCTTCTCCAGAAGGCTTGTCAGTTACGAAAATTTCAAAAATCGAATTTTTGAGTGCAGAACGAACGCCTTTACCCGTGTCCCAAAAAATCAAAGAATCATTCTGACGCTCAACATGAATCTCTTTAGATACATTCGGCATAGAAGCTTCTAAACGAGCCAACCAATATTCGCTGTTTCGAACGATATTGTCAATAACTTGAATTAGGCGACCTTGATTGATTCGAATTATGAGGTCCGACTCTTCCGATATATCAATATACCACTTAATCGATTTTTGTGTAAGCACATCCATTCTATTTTCAAAATACCGCTTAAGAAATGCGAGTAGTGAAATATCTGAGCGAAATTCACGAAATGTGCGCATCATTGGATTTATAAATTCTACCCGTTGTTGAACCGTGTTATTGATTTCTCTTATTATGTTAAGTTGGGCCAGAACCGATGCATCTTCCAATGTTTCGTTTTTCAACTTCTTTTTGATCGTATCAAGGTGTGCGTTTACCTCTTGAAGTAACGGAGTAATTTCATGCATTAAACCTTCAGCGGCAATTCCAGTGGCCACGATGTCATATACCTCTTGAACCTGATTCTTTAGTTGCTCTTGTGAGGTTTGAATGGCTTCAATATCGGATTCATTTTGTTTCTGGGCCAAATTCGCCAAAATACCCTGTACATTGTCAGTATCCGCAATAACCCCCTCAATTGCATCAAGGGACTCTGTTAACTGTTTGCTAAGTTCCAATGAGACACCACTTCTGCTACGAAGTTCTGCTCTAATAGCTTTTGCCTGTTGCTTTAAGGCATCACGTTCACTTTGTTTGCATTCCAATTTTTTTGCAACAGCGGTGACTGCTCTTACTGTTTCACCTGCAGTAAAAATCTTTTCATCTACGGTAGTAGCATTATTCGCGTATTGAGACTTCATTTCCCTCAAAAAATCATTGACAGCTCGACGGGTTGTTGCAAGGGCACCATTTGCAAAATCTTTGAAACATTCTGTTATCATTTCAAAACCTTGCCATTCGGCGTTATCCGTAAACCCTTCTCGGTCTGATTTCTCGATAAGACCACTGTTTTCCGCCGACGATATGGCTATGAAGCCCACCGTATTTACCGGGCGCAAACCATAGTAACTACCTCCGGATGTCCATTCTTTTCCAAGATTAAGCCAGTCGTCTCCCATTCTAACCCGAAATCCATCACGAAGAACAAAGACCCCCGCACTAGCTTTGACTAGATTTTTATAGTTACCGTATGTCGAACCAATGTTGGGAGCATTGGAATCTTTTAGCTCAAAACCGAAGAGCTTCCCGTGAAATGGACCTGGTTGTTTTGCCAGTGTCGATAACAATGAATCGGTTTTCAATATATTATCAGTCCAATTTTTGGTGGCAGAAAACGCCAAAAACCAACCATCCTCATCTGTCGAAGTTGGATTATATGGTACGCACTTTGCATTCTTTTTTACAAACTCAGAAAAAGCCTTGCCATCATCAGGGTAAATGAATTTATCGTAGCCATCTGCATTTTGTTGAGTCCTTAGAGGAGCCAGACGAATTTTTCCGGTCATTGACAAACTGTAATTGTCCCACTTCATTGAAAATGAGGAACTTGCATACTTTAAAATATCGGGCCCCAGTTTGTCAAGGCGGACCTTTTCCCCATTAATAGTAACGCTTGGAGTGAAGCGGTCGATATTGCCAAAAGGAGAAATCATCGTTGATAATTTTTCGCCAAGGTTTATGGGACTCTTTGGGCCTTCCCAGTAGGAGGAATCGCGTAAGCCAAAAATTTCCAATACTGTCCCTTGCTTACCTGATGGTTGAACCTCTTCCTGTTGTATCGGAACCTGACTTAGTGCTCTGCCAGAAACGCAATCAGACCATTTAAACATAATCCGTAAACCGGATGCTTGTGCATCGACAAACGTTGTTATACGCAGAATATCTCCGAGTCGCATAGAACCAAGTCGACCAAGACCTTTATCCCCAAGCGGTGTACGATGATATTTGGGAGTGACCTTTTTATCTGCCTTGAACTGTCTTTTGGGCGAAAGACTGATTGTCAGCCAACCTCGCTTAATAGTATCTATATCCATACCACAACCATTGTCTTCCACGCGGATGACGCCTCGCACGGATTCCCCCAAAATATCTCTTGTGTCCCTTGTGTCAATATTTACCGTGCACCAAGAGGCATCAGCATCATAGGCATTCTTTACCAATTCTAACAATGCTTGCTCGGCATCCGTGATAAGTTCTTCGCCCAATTGGCGTACAACTTGGGAATCGATTTCTAATTGCAAGGGTAGGGATGTCGTTGCGCCATCACGCATGGGGTCCCTCCGTTTTTCTGAGAATCAGTATGGTTTCTTGCTTCATTGTTTGAGATATATTGTTTCGTCCGGCCATGCGCTTTGATGGGATAACCCTTTGGATTCGCTCCACCTCAATCAATCCATTGGAAATTGAAAGTTCTGAAACAATATCAGTTAGAGGACACTCCACCTTCCGGATTCGCCGATGCCCCAAGGTCAAAATCGTATATGAGTTTTTTGCGCAAGACTTAGATATACTATCCAAAACATTTTTTAAATCGTATATGAAAGTTGTCAACCGCAAAATCCCATCATCTTGTTTTGCACGAAGCAGATCGAATGTATTCTTAAAGTGTTGACTCTGCACACATAGCTCATCGGCATGTTTTGCCGCCTCTGCTTTGTTTGCTTTCCCTCCGACACTCAGGCGGTCAATAGCAGCAGTTGTTGTTAATAATTTCCTTATTTCAGCATCGCTTGCAATGTCATTCCCATCTATCCACTGTAATGGCAACCATGCGGCTTGCCCGTAAGGAACTGTAGTTTGATTGTCTCCATATGGTGGCGAACTCATGATCATATCAACTGTCGCGCTATTCGCAAATCCATTTCTGCTGTCCGCTAGTGACAATAAAATTGGTCTTGAAAACTTCCCCTCTCGAACCAAGCCTTTTTCATCCAATTTTTTCCTGAAATCTATAACTATTTCAAGGTTTCTGCTACAAAGTCGCGTAAAAACATCGAATACATCAGAACACTGAGCAGTACGTTTCTCTATGGGCCGTATATGTAATTTATAGGTTGAAGTTCGCGAATTTGAGGTCAAACGTATAGTCTCAGAAAGAACGATCCAAAGGAACAAACGGACGTTTCTATCCTTTACATCCATAATTGCACGCCTCAAGCGCGAAAGCCCAATATTCACACCATGGTTGAACCACTTTTCCTGACCACGAAAATTCACTGCATATTCGGACAATCTGTCGTTTTGGGCAGTTGCAATAACACACGCTGACGTATCTTTGAGTTGCTCCCCATTCAAAGAATTACTTCGCATTGTTGAGAGCAAAATTGCAAGAGGATTCACATCCTGCCCAATGAATCCTCTGCCAGCTAACATGGCTTCGCAAAGAACAGTCCCAGAACCAACGAATGGATCTGCGATAACGGACACGGTGGGTTGAAGTTCAAGAACCATTTTAACGATCTCGCGTTGCAACGCTGGAACCATCATTGCCGGATATTGATATGGCGATTGTTCAAATTCAGCTCGCCCCGAGCCTTTAAAATCCCAATGCGAAGCATTTTCCGCTGAAATTTTACCAATTCTGGACCGCAGTTCATCATCAACGTTTTCTAATGACGCATCCTTAGGCGGCGAATTGGTGCTTCCGATAGCTCGCTGTAGCACAGTTTTATTCATATTCTTATTGATGACGAGTCTCAGGGCTATGTTATTACTCTATGAGGAATATAACCCCATAGATTATGAAATTCAAACAGGGATGCCTATTTTTGCTGGGTAAATCAAGCTATTTCAAATATATATTACTTTCATGATACTGGTCTTTATTACCCCGAATCTTTACCAGCTTACATTATGAAAGTGTTTTAAACTGACGTTGCACAAGGTGGTTTGAGTTCGGTTCTATAGTAAAGTCTCGTTGTCAATGACTATCGAGGCTGGTATGTTTCAACTTATGGAGGTCGTAGATGAAAATCAAAAAGAGTGTGTTGGTGGAAGCGTTGAAGGTGCTCGGCAAGGTGGTGTCGCAGACTTCCCCGGTGGAGGTTCAGCGGTCGGTGCGGTTTCTCTGTGTCGGGGAACAGGTCTGGCTGATTGCGACCGATGGCGTGGAATCCGTCACGGTCGAAGTGGCTGGCGATGTCGGGGAGATGGAGGAGTTCACGGTCGAATATAAGGCGCTGCGTGAGCTGATCCGTTCCACGCGCGGCGGCGAGATTGAAGTGACCGGCAGGCGGCTCGACTGGCCGGAAACGGAGGCCGTCCCGGATGACGCGGTGACGGTCGAACTGCCGCCGGATTTCGGCAGGCTGTTGGCGTTGGCGGCTCCGGTCGTGGATCTGCGTGAAGCGCGGCTCGCGTTGCGGGGGATCAACCTCTCCCGCGATGGGATTACGACGACGAACGGCAAGGAACTGCTCAATCTGCCGTGTCCGTTGAAAATCCCGGAGGATATGACGTTGCCGTTTCCGCTGGCGCTGCTGACCGCTCGACCGGAGGGAACAGGAACGCTGCACATCTGGCGCTGCCGGAACGAGCGGCTGTTCCGCATCATGATCGGCGGTTTCCAATGGCAGGGCAAGGTATTGCCGAGTAACTTCCCCGATTGGAAACAGGTGATTCCCGCCGACAAAACGCTGGATTACCGGATCGAGATTCATGAGCCGGAGCGGGTCATTGAGTTCCTGAAAGCGGTTCCAGACTGCCCGCCGTTCCATGCTGTCGAGCTGAACGTGGTTCCGGGCGGCGTCACCGTGATTCCGAACAATTTTCCTGATATGGAACTGCGTTTGGAGGCAACGGTCATCGGTGCTCAGCCTCGTGCAGTGTTGGCGCTCAACAAGTATATCCTGCTGCGGATGCTTCAGCAGGGCTATACGAAGTTCCGGGCACATTCGGATGGACGCATACCGGTCATCGCCGAGGGCGGCAGCGGCCGGTATCTCGCGATGCCGATTCACATATTACCGAAACATCAACCCGAAAAGGAGACAAGCAAAATGGAAAACATCAAACGCATCGAACACACCGAAACCGCAATTGAGGAGGCTGCCGAGCCGGTGAATCCGATGGAGGAACTGAATCACTCCATCGAGGAGCTGCGCGGCAAGCTCAGAACGTTGCTCGACGAATCGGCGCTTCTGGCCCGCAAGGTCAAGGAGGCCGTGCTTCAGCAGAAGCAGCGCGAACGCGAGTTCGTTCAGGCGAAACGCGCCATCGAACGGATCAGGATGGCGATTTAGCGAAATAATACAAATATAAACGGACGGATAGCCGGGGGCTGCGAGGCTCCCGGCTATCCGTCTTTTATGGAGGAATGATTATGTTGAAACTCAACGCATCGTATTCGAAGAAGGTTCCGGCAGGAGAGGAATACTCTTCGCAGTCCTATCATGCTTCGGTGGAAGTCGAGCTGCCGGACGGGTTAAGCCCGGATCAATTACAGGCCCGTATTCACGAAACGTTCGATCTGGTGCGTAATTCGGTCGAAGCTGAATTACACGGAAATAAGCAAGGGAATAGCGGGAATAATACCGCATATCATGGGCCGAAAGGCAACCCGCAAGGGGGTAGGTCACGTGCCCGTTCCAACGAGGCTCCGGCAAGCCCGAAACAGCTCTCGTATCTGCTCGACCTTGCCCGGCAGCGCGGCATCACTCCGCAGCAGATCGCGGCGCGGTTTCAGGTGCCGGACATCCAACATCTGACCCGGCAGCAGTGTTCGGATCAGATCGACGAATGGAGGGCGGCGTAATGGCGACGATAGACGAACTGCGGCAGGAACCGCACTGGTCGTATTCGGCGCTGAATACGTACCTCAACATCTGTCAGGCGCAATTCATGTACCGCTACGTGGATCAGGCCGAGGCCGAACGGACTTCGGTCTGCTTGCCGTTCGGCAAGGCGTTTCATGCGGCCTTGACCGCTCAGGCGTGGGAGTGCATGATGGGCGGCTCGCTGACCCGCGCTGAAATCGTTGACCGGTTTGAAGAGGCGTTCAAGATCGAAGCCGAAGCTACCCCGAACCTGATCTACAAGGAGGGCGAGAACTTCGACACGGTGATCGATCTTGCTACGAAGATGCTGGATGCGGCGCTGGCGAACTGGTCGGATTACTACACGATCAAAGGCGTTGCACAAGCGTTCAAGGTTGACGTTCCCGGACTGGACAAGCCCTTGATCGGCGAATACGACCTCATCGTTCAGGATGGACGGGATGCCTGTATCGTGGACTGGAAAACCTCGGCCAGTCGCTGGCCTGCCGGGAAAGCCGACCGCGATTTGCAAGCAACTGTATTCAGCTATGCTTATGAGAAGCAGAACGGCACGGCTCCGCTCTTTCGGTTCGACGTGATCACCAAGACGAAGAATCCGGGATGCGAGAGCCACTACACCAGTCGCGGCTTCCACGACTTCCGGCGCTTCGAGGCACTGGCGAACCGGGCGCAGTACGCGATCAACAAAGGCATATTTCTGCCGAATGAAACATCGTTCGCCTGCGGCGAGTGTCCGTATCGGGATCGCTGCAGGACGTGGCATCTGAAAAAATGGAGGTGAGATTATGGGACTGATGATGAGTGAAGGCAAGTTTGTCGGACGCGACGAAATCGCACTGGTTCCGACACCTGCAGCGACTGCGAGCTGGAAGCCGGTGCCTCATGTGGAGGTGATCGACGCTGTAACCGATGTGGTCAGGGCGCACAACTGGCAGATTCTCGACGAGCAGTACGGCCTGGCCCGTGACGGACAGCGGATGTTCGGTGTGATCCGAATCAACCGGAGTTCAAGCACGGAGTGGTCACGTTGCATCGGTATCCGTAACAGTCATGACCGCACGATTGCGGTTGGTTTGGCCGCCGGATTGAACGTACAGGTCTGCGCGAATCTCATGTTCGGCGGCAGTATGGTTCTGAAGCGGCGGCATACCAGTCGAATCGAGCTAAACGGTCTCGTTGTGGAAGCTATCGACGCACTCGAAGATGATTTCCTGACGCTCGAAACCGTGGCCGAAGACTTGAAGATTCAGTACGTCAAGGAGGATGTGGCCCGTATCGCTATCGTGAAAGCAGCGGAAGCCGGAGCCGTCAACTCCTCGGACATTCTGCCGATCCTCAGGGAATTCAAGGAGCCTCGTCACGAGGAATTCTCCGATCCGACCCGCTGGAGTCTGCTGAATGCGTTCACCGAGAACGCCAAGAAGTACAGCCCCGCCCGCGCCGATATTTGTTATCGCGGACTGACGCGGTTGTTCGGTCTCGACGGCCAGCCGCCGACTCTGTGGAAATAATGCTCCTCATCCGAGGAGGCACGCCCTCTGCCGGAACATGGTGCACCCGGCAGAGTATCACGCACCCCGGCAGCGTAATACCTGCCGGTTTTTGAACCGAGGAATCCGTTATGGAAAAACAGAATAAGAATAAAAAACATGGATGTTTCCCGCGCCCGGACTGGCGTAACGAAATCATCGACGCGCTCGGCATCGGCTTTGCCGCCGGAGCCGCCGCGATGATTGCCGCAATCAAGCTGTTCCGGCAGCTTCGCGGTCAATGACCATGTACCGCCCGTATGAAGCGAAACCTTCCGGGCGGTTTATTTTTTTATCGCTCTGGATGCCGGATGTTCAGACATCGTTTCCAGATTTCCGGGACATCATCGGAACCGCCGAAGCGTTCTTTCAACGCGGGTTGCTTCAGCATCAGGTTGATGCGGACATCTTCCGGAAGAGCATCCCAACAGAAACAGTGCTCAATCAACTCCGGGCGCTTCCGCAAGACCATCCACCATTCAACGGGACCGAACGCCTTCCAATCGATGGCGGCGGGAACTTCTGAACCGCTCGCAATCAGAGCGGCCTGAAGCGGCGGCGTCAACGGATACGGGCAGCGGTCGAGTAACTGCGGCTGGTTCAGCAGCAACATTTGCCAGTTGTGTTCAGAAAAGAGCTCCCACCCGTCATATTGTTCCGCAAATTGGGGTTGCCGCACCAGAATCAATGCCCACTCGTTTTCGGTGAAATGAACAAGGCAAGGACATTCCGAAATAAGCGTGGGAACCTTTGCCGATACGGTCGCCCAGTTGCGGGAACTCCAATTTTTTGTTTCACACCGGGAACGCAAGTGCGGATAACGGGACAGCAATTCGCTCCAATCCGCTGCGTTGAATTCATTCCAACAGTCGCATTCCGACTCGAATCCGATATTCTGTTCAAGCAGGAGCCGTTGCATTTTATGGTCCAGCTTACCGTGTTTCCGGCAGTACGTCCACAAGTCAGGCTGTTTGTTCAACAAACGCCGCCAGTGGTTTCCGGTAAGCCGATGCAGAACCGATTCAAAACATTCGATCCATTCCGGGGATTTGCCGAGCAGTCGGACGATTTCACCCCCGCTGTAAGAGTCTGGCGGCCAATACCGGAACAGTTGCGGATGCCGGGATAACAGTTCTGCCCGCTCCCAATGATCGAAGCTCTGCCGACAATCACAGTGTTCGGCAAGTTCAGGGTGAACCAGCAGAAGATCAAGCCAATTCGTAGTTGTGAAGCCGGCGGTCAGTTCGTCATCAGAAACCAATTCCGGTTCAGCCATCAGAAGCAGAAGTTGCACGTCCTGCCTGAAGCTGTCGGGAAAAGCTGTTTGCCGTAATATCTCAAGAATACGGTTTCCGCGCGCCTGTCGACGCTGTTCCATGTCTGCCCCCCAATACCGGGGTTCCTCCAGCACTTTCGACAATTCGGAAGCGTTTTCCAGCACGAGTAATTGAATCAATTCTTCTTCGGTCATCTCTTTTCTCCTTGCGGTTAATTACAAAATATGGTGAACAACGTAGACCATCGGTTCGGTAAAAAATCACATACAGTTCTACTATAATATGACAGTCTCTAATTCAGACAAACTTGCGGTACGCAAAAGCCTCAATTGGCCCGGTAATGTCTAAAAAAAATAACTTTAAGACAGTTAACAGAAACAGGTTATTAGG
>ERZ1034917.1889-NODE-1889-length-11189-cov-10.744027_pt1 | contig 11189 bp, 15 predicted proteins | sample MGYA00520605_ERZ1034917 | MGnify/ENA primary metagenome ERZ1034917 (study PRJEB33766, sample SAMN09781784) | gut metagenome | biome: gut microbiome | host: Homo sapiens | place: Madagascar | study: EMG produced TPA metagenomics assembly of the PRJNA485056 data... | reverse complement strand
GAAGTTCTCGATTCTCTGCTAGGAGTGGATTTAACGAACGACCATCCTAAATCCGACGTAAATTCCGAAACGTACAAAACGCTGACTTGCGGAGTCGTTGTTTCTAAAGGGGTTCGGGACTCGAAAGAACCGAATTTCATCGCTTGCGATTTGATCGTTAAAGACGCTCAGGCAATCGCCAATATCGAAGCGGGCAAAGTGGAATTAAGTGCGGGGTACAGCTCCGAAATCGTCATGGAGCCGGGGACAACGCCGACGGGTGAAGCGTACGACGGGCGAATTGCCTCGATTAACTTCAATCACGTGGCAATCGTTGACAAGGGACGGGCGGGACGCGCTCGGATTTTGGACAAAAGTGGAGTAAACATGAAGAGTTTAACCATTGGCGGCATTACGGTTCAGCTTGCCGACGACGCACAACATGAAGCGGTAGAAAAGGCCGTTAATGCGTTGAATCAGAAAATGAACGACACGGCGACGGCACTCAACGACGCGTTAAAGCGCTTGTCGGATGCCGAAAAGGAAAAGGCGGAGAAGGACGCCCATATTGCCGAACTCGAAAAGGAATTGGCCGACGCCAAACTTTCCGACGACGACATCAAGGGCATTTTGAACGCCGCCGACAAGCTGCGCACCAAGGCGAAGTTAATCGCCGGTGACGATTTCGTTTGTGATTCCATCACGCCGACGGACATCATGGTGGCCGCCCTTACGAAGGCCGACAGCAATTTGAATTTCAGGGATAAGAGCCCCGACTATATCGCGGCCTACTTTGACGCCCGCTGCGCCGCTGCCAATGACGCGTCCGCGTCTCATAAGCGTCTCGCGAATGCGATTAAGGACGCCGACCCCAGTAAGAAGGACGTGAAGGACAGCGACCCCGATCCCTATGAAGTCATGAAACAGCGTATGGCGGACGCCTGGAAGCGCCCCGAAGATCGCAAGGAAAAGGATAAGGAGTAACGGCAAATGGCTATTACGAATGATGTGAAACTCAAGCATGATCCGGCATTTGCCGGGCAGATTGGCGGGATGGAAGTCGCTAACAAGATTTCCAAGGTGAACACCTCGACCGCTTCAATTCCCTATGGTTTGGGCGTAGTCCGTGACGGACAGGACGGCTTTAAGTTGCCGACGACGGCGACGGTTGCCGCCGATTTCCTCGGGGTTCCCGAACGCGCTTATCAGGACATCACTCTGGAAGGCGAAGAATTCGGCACGCGTCCGAAGCATTACGCCTCTGTCGTAACGATGGGCACGATCTGGGTCAAGGTGTCCGAAGACGTGGCTGCCGGTGACGCCGCTTGTCTCGCTATCAAGGCGGGGGCTGAAGGTAAGTTCTGCAAGACGCCGAAGGACGCCGAAGCTATTGCCATTCCCGGAGCTGTATTCCGCGAAGGGGCCGAAGAAGGCGGCCTTGCGCTTATCGCTTTCCGTATTGGGGGTTAATTGAATGAAGCTCTATGATTTGAAAACCGTCGGCACCGGCTTGGTTGCTGAGGCGCAGTTGTCCGACGCTATGCGCAAGCGTTTTGGTTCGGCTCTCCGTATGATGGGCTTTAACGACGCTGCGCCTTTGTCTTTCGACGCCCAGTTTACGGACGCTGCGACCGGTATGGGCTTTATGGTTTCTCAGTTGGCGTGGCTCGAACAGAAGATGTTCGAAGTCCCGTACGCTGATTTGTTCTTCGATCAGGTGGTTCCGATCCGCATGGATATTCCGGAATGGGCCGACCAGTACCAGTACATCAGCTACAACTCGACGACGCGCGGCAAGTTCATTGGATCCCATGCCCAGGATTTGCCGACCACGGCGCTCGAACGTATGCTGCATAGCACTAATTTCGGTTATGGCGGTTTGTCCCTCGCGTACTCTCTGGACGATATGCGCAAGGCCGTTCATTTGGGGATGAACCTTGATACCGAACAGGCTCAGGTTTCTTTCCGAGGAGCTCGCGAACATCAGCAGGACGTAGTTTTCTACGGAGACAGCCACCTTAACATTACGGGCTTCTTCAATAATCCGTACGTTAAGACGAAGACTTCGAAGGTAGTGCTTGGAACGGCGGACATCAAGACGGTTGTCGATGAAATCAACGCCGCCATGAATCAGATTTGGACGGAAACGAATCAGCGGTTCTTGCCGGATACGATCTGTATTCCTACCTTCCTTTATGCGAAGTTGGTAACGCAGATCATCAAAGATCAGGCCGTCCCTGTCAAGGGCATGAAATACTTGCTGGACAACAACCTGTATTTTGCACGTACCGGCGGCGCTCTTCAGATTATCCCGATGCCTCAGTTGGCGTCGGCAGAAATGGGGAAACACGGACTTACGGCAAAGAACACGATTGTTGTCTATGCAAAGAATCCGCAGTGCGTCATGTCCTTTATGCCCATTGCTCCGCGCTTCATTGCGCCTCAGCCGGTTGGCCTCGAAATCCGTACGCCGATGGAATACAAGATCGGCGGCACCGAATGGCGTTACCCGCAGTCGGCTATGTATCTCACCTTCGCTGACTAAGGCGCAGGGCTGAGAAGCCGATTAACCGAAGCCCCTTCCGAGGGGCTTTTTCGTAAGGGGTAAATCTATGTCAATGATCGACAACATCACCGACGAGATTATCTGCGACTTCCGGCGGATGATGCCGGCATTCTCCGACCGGAACAAATGGCCGACCGAGGTCATCCGACAAAGCATGATCGAAGCGGACTGCGCGACCGGCGGAAGCGGGTGGAAATCGTTCGACATCACCAAAGATTCGAACTTCAAGAAACGCGGGATGTACAACTACTGCGGACATCTTTTGTCGGTGACGTACGGGAACACCGGGGCGAACGATCCTACGGCGGTGAAGTCGGAAGCCCGCTTAAACATTGCTTCGAAGTCCGTGGGAGATGAGTCGGTTTCCTACCGAATAACAGCTATGGAAAACACGGCAGACGACTTTCTTTCTACGACGCTTTACGGTCAGCTGTTCGTCACGCTGCGCCGCAAGGCAACATCTACCCCCTTCTGTATCTGAGGTACGACATGGGACTAATTACGCTGAAAATGGTGGACTTTCAAAAGTCCCGTTTCGCGCTGATGAAGGCACTGAAGGCGGCACAACCGCGCGGCAGTGTCACCGTGGGCGTGCATGAGAAAGAGGGACTTGTTAAGCCGCCTAAGTCCGACATGACGGTGGCGGAGTATGCCGCCGCCAACCACTTCGGAACAAAACGTATTCCGGCACGTCCGTTTTTGGACGTTGGCGTGGAATCCGTCAAAGACAAGATCGAACGGGACGTTAAAGAGTGCTACGCCAAGAAACTCCCACTGGCCCAAATTTACGCCCGCATGGGCGAGATTGGCGCGGGTGGCGTTCGGGACTACATCACCAACTTAAAAACGCCGCCCAACGCCCTGTCAACCCAGCGGAAGAAGGGGGCTAAGAAGGGCAAGGGGATTCTCATCGATAACCCCCTTGTCGATAACGGCATTCTCAAAGCGTCCATTACGAAACAGGTGCATTTATGAGCCTTTCCATGAGCGGCCACATTGACAACGATTTCGACAGTCAAATGGCCTTGCAGTTCGTCCCGGTGACGCATACCGAAGAAAACGGGGTTTTCCGTGACGTTGAGGGGCAACCGGTGGACTACACCGCAAACGTTCAGCCGATGAGCATGAAGGAAATCAGTTACCTCGGTATCGGTTTGGAACGCGTGAACGACATCCGAAAAGCCTACATCAATTCCGGCGACCTTACCCCGTTGCAGAGCTTTTCAGGCTATTTCCTCTTAGGCGGCATCCGATACAAGCCCGTCATGATGGACATCCGGATAAGCCGAGATTACTGCAAACTCATTTTGACGAAGCGCGACAGATGACGAACTACGAAATTTATACGGTCATGCGGCAGATCGTCATGAAGGTGACGGGACTGAAGCAGGTTTACTTAGCCGATCAGGCCGTGCAGGCACCTTCGGGGGCTTACGCGACGATCCGCGTTTCTCAGGGCGTGCAGCCGATGGCGCTCGGTTCCGTACGCCGGGCGTACGACAAGGAAAAACAGACGGTGACGGAAACCGTTTCTTGTCCCGTGCGGTACGACATCCCGGTTAATTTTTACCGGGCGGGGGCTATGGACTACGCCCCGATGCTTATCAATTGTTCACGTCTTTCGGGCGTTCATGCGCTTTTACTTTCCAAACGCCTCGGTTGGGCGGGTTCCGACCCGGTGCAAAACCTGACGGCGCTTCAGTCTTCCGAACAAGAAGAACGCGCCGTTATTGTCGTTCACTTGGTGGGCGAAAAGAAGGTTTCCGAGACCGTGAACACCATTGAAGCCGCGCGGATCATCGTAGAAGACGAAAAGACGAACGTCCTTCGAGATTCTGACGTAGATTCGCACTAACTCTTTTGGAGCTTTGAAAAATGTCTCTTTCTCCTACCCAATTCATTGACGTGAATGTGGCGATCAAGGCAGGCGGTTTGAGTACCGCTAACTTTGGTTCTGCCATGTTGTTCGTGCCTGCCTCCGACCTGAAGGAAGATCAAACGACGGGCTTTCCGGTGGATACCTACCGCACTTTTTCGGATATTCAGGGCGTCGCCGAAGTCTTTAAGGATGATTCCGAAACGTATGAAGTGGCCTCGGTTTGGCTTGGTGGTACGCCGACCGTTAAGGACTTGATGATTTTTGTCCGAAACCCTGAGGATTCGTCATGGGCGACGACGCTCGATAAGGCGAGAAATCTGAAGTGGTGGTATTTCACCTTAGCCACAAAGCCGACGTTCGAATCTGCGACCGACGTGAAGCAGATTGCCGCGTGGTGTGAGGCGAATGCGTCTTTCTTCCCGAATTGTCAGACGGGCGAATCTGCGGTGAACATCCGTAATGAAACGATTGATACGGACATTGCTACCGTCTTGACGACGTTGGGGCATCGTCACGTAGCGACCGGCTCTCATGCCGATGACGCCTATTCGCTTATCTACCTGATGAAGCACTTTGCCCGCGTCAATTACAGCGCGGACAACTCGACGATCACGGGCGAGTTTAAGAAGTCCCCCGGCCTTGCCGCCGAAGACCTGAAGGCGTCCGAATATGCCGCCATGAACAGCGACAAGAAGAAGTGCGCCTATTACACGGCGGTCGAACTTCAGGGCTCGACGGATTCCGGGCGGTGGAAAAACACTTGGACTCATTCGAGTTACGGCGAGTGGATCGATGACGTTATCAACCTTGACGCCTTTACGAATGCGGTCACGGTGGCGGTTTACAACCGTATCGCAAACCAGACGAAGAAACTTCCCCAGACCCCCGTAGGTCAGGCGATGGTAATCGATGCAGTGCGTCAGGTGTGCGAACAATACATTTCTAACGGCTACCTCGGTGAACGCACGTACACCGATCCGGATGACGCTGAAGAGAAGACTTCTCGCGGCTACGAAATCATGACGAAGGCCGAAGACATTCTCACGATCAGCGACAGCGACCGCAATAAGCGTTTGTGTGCGCCGGTTCGGCTGCGCGTCTTCCGTGCTGGGGCTATCCATGCCGTTTCGATCAATGTCGATGTGTTCTAATTAAAGGTTGAAAAATGGCTTTAACCGAGTACTTTACCACAGAAAATACCGTTTTAACCGTCAACGGGCGGCAGATTACCGACTTCGGTCAGGCAGAAACCCCGATTTCGGAAGGCTACATTGATCCTAAGCGGACGATGGTGCGCGGTATTGGCGGCGGTGCAACGAAATTGGAGCGTAAGAACAACGGTTTTCGCGTAACGCTTAACCTGATGCCGGGGTCGGCGGATTCCGCTTTCTTACACGGGCTTTTTCAGTCAGGGGCTACGGTGAGTTACACCCGTTCCCAGATTGGAGCTCTTGACGGTGTGGTGGCTTCTGAGGGCATGGTTACCACGGAAGGCGACATTACTCGCGGCGGCGGTGCGTCCGTTAGCGACGATACCTATACGCTCGAATTTAACGTTTACGGCAATATGCGCGGGGGGCTTTAAATGTCGGTTCAGAAGACTTTCAAGGTGGGCGACCGGTTGTTTGATGCGGTGCAGCCGTCCGCCGTCCTTCAAGACGAATTGTTGGGTCTTCTCTCAACGAAAATCTATGTGGCTTTTCAGGTAGCCGCTAAGGGCGGTACCGAATTGGGTGTCAAAGAATGTGCTTTCATGCTGATGACGATTCCGGTGGAAACTAAGCGCCGGATGGTGGACATCCTCACAGAGCGCGTTTACGTGAGCGGCACCAAGGGCGAAGTCGCTGTTTCCGCGAAGGACTTTCAAGGGAAGATGGTGGAGTGGAATACGCTCTTAGCAGAGCTTCTGATTTGGAATCTCTCGGATTTTTTCGCCTACTTGTCCGACGACCTCAAAGAAGGGCGGCGGGCGAAGCCGAAAAAGGCCGCAAAATCGGCAAAGGCGGAGTGAATTGGTACTTAATGCGGCCATGCGCCGGGGTTGAAGAAGTTTGCCCGGCGCTGTGCTCATGGAAAGACCTCACGGACGGGACTTACTCGATTACGGATGTTGAGCGGTTCAATCAAACGCTATTCGACTTGGTGCGGGAACACAACCGCAAAGTAGAAGCCTCATCCGCAAACTGAAAGACAGCCCGCCTTAAACGACGGGCTTCATTTTTATGGCGACAATTTCGGAATTTCTTGTAGCCCTGTCTTTGGACGGCAAAGGGTTTGAAAAGGGGTTGAAGGAGGCGGAAAGCGGCTTACAGCTTTTCGGTTCGACTGCCTTGCAAGTAGGCGCGACAGTCGCCGGGGCGCTTTCCTTTAAGTCCCTGACGGCGGATTTTGCAAAACACAATATCGCCCTCGACCAGGTAGCAGACAAACTCGGAGTAACCAGAGATCGGGTTTATGCACTGGATCAGGTGACGCAAGCACTGGGTGGTACTGCCAATGAAACGACGGGAACGCTCGAACGACTCGCCAAAGTAAAAGCGGGGTTACTTGTTGGGGACGTAGGCACTGTTACTGCCGTTGCTAAGGCGGGGTTAAGCCCTGACGCGATTTTGGGGGCGAAAGACGCCGTAGAAGCCCTTTTAAACATCGCCGACCGTTGGCAAAGTTTGACACGGGGGCAACGAATCAATCTAGCCTCTGCCCTGGGGCTTTCCAATGCCCAGATGGCTCTTTTGGCGAAAGGCCGTAAGGAAATTGAACACCTTTCCAGAAGAATTACCGATAACCGCAAGCACACAGACGAAATGTCTAAAGCGTCCTACCGCTTTGAACTTGCGTGGATTGAAATGGTTAACAGTGTAGGAGGTGCGGTAGACCCGCTCGCTACGTCACTCACCGACTTAAGCGCCGCAGTGATGGAGTTTTTCACGGACGCTACTGGAGAGGGTTCGAAGTTCCGCGACGTGATGAAGGTTGTGGCGGACAACGTGGACACTGTTGCCATAGCACTCGGGGTTTTGGTAGGGGCAAAGACTGCCGCAGGATTGGCAGCGCTCGCGACGGGGCTTCTGCGAGTAGGGGCGTCACTCACCGCTATGACGGTAAGCAACCCGTGGATTCTCGGAATCTCAGCGCTTGCGGGTATCGGCTATCACCTCTTCAGTGACGATAACGTTAAGACGAATTCCGACGACCTGTTAGGTGATACCAAGGAAAAGAAAGAGCGGACGATTAAGTACATCGGCGAAGGGATGACGCCGGAAGAAGCCCGCGACCGCGTTGAAGCGGAGTACGAACAAGCCCCGGAATCTTTCAAGCCTTCGGCACCTAATCTAATTACTGAAACTGTAGAAAAAACAGATATATCAACTGTTATTCCTAATCATAAATCGGCACGTGCTCAGATCGAAGAAAAAACCGCGCCGATGGTAACAAGGGAAGACCGCGCCGCCGAGAAGGTGAAGAAACCGGAAAAGCAGGTGAGCGTAAAACAGAATCAGGACGGCTCGAAAACGCTTACCGTCAATTTGGTTTTAGACGGGAAGGTAATCGACCGCCGCGTTTTCGACATTGTGGGAAACGCTATCAAGGTAGCGAATGAAACGGGACGGAGTACGACAGCACGATGAGCGAAAAGATAGTAGTTTGGGCGAAAGGGAACGACCGCACGATGTTGGCCGGATATACCTTCGATGCCGTGATTGAACAAGCGTTTACGGCTTCGGTGGAAATGCCGACCTACCCGATAGAAAACGGGGTACAAATTGCCGATCATCGGATTATTCAGCCGATGGAATACGTGCTGCATGGGGTGGTTTCGAACACACCGATCAAAGTCAGTTTGACGGATTTCGCCGGGGGCTTGGTTTCGAACCTTACCAATAACCCGGCGGTGGCCGCCGTGGCGGGGTTAAGCGCCGGTTACTTGTCAGGTTCCGAAGACGGACGCGCCCTGGCAGCTATGGAAAAATTCATGGAATTGATGGAGTCTAAACAGCCTTTCGACGTTGATACGGGCGATATGTATTTGAGAAATATGCAGATCGTTGAAATTCACCGAGAAATGACGCCGGAAAACGAGCAGGGCGCAGAAATCGAACTTCGACTGCGCGAGATGATTACGCTTAGTCGTCTCAATACAGACGGAATGCCGTCGCACAACGTGAAACCGGACACTGCAACCGAGAAATCAGGCTCGGGGATTATGGCGAAGGTCTCAGGCGGGCTGAAGACGTTGAAAGAGGCGACGACGAACGCAGAAAACACAATCAAGGGGTGGTTCGCATGATGGAAATTCCTTTAGAGGGCGGACAGGCGAACGCGCATCAGACTTTCACGGTGGAAATGGCCGGGCGAACGATTGCGTTCGAACTGGATTACATGGGTTATATCGATAACCCCGCTTGGAATCTGACGCTAAAGGAGCGCGGGGAAGTCTTGATTGCTGGGCTTTTACTTGTCGGCGGCTGCGACATCTTGGAGCCGTATCACCTCGGACTGGGGCGGCTTTGCCTTGTCGGTGAGCCGCCAACGCTCGATAACTTAGGCGTGGACAATCATTTGATTTGGGTGGCACCGGATGAGACGATTTAGCATTGATATTAACGGGGAGAATTTCTTAGAGGCGCTGAAAAGCTGGGACGGTTCTGGACGCGCCTTTAAGGTGATTTTCCGGACACAATGCAATTTCACGGAGGGCTTGGGGCTTCTCGACCTCAAGATTTACAACCTTGCGGAATCGACGCAGATTCTCACGCATACTGCGGAACATTCTTCGATTTTGCGGCTTTCGGCGGGGTACGTGGACAACTTTGCACCGATTTTCAACGGATACATTGAGGCGGTATTCCGTGAGCGCGAAGAAACGAACATCATTACTCATATCGTTTGCCGAAGTGGCTTTGCGACGGCTCGGACAAAACTTAACCTTTCGTTCGGACGAAACTCGGACATTGTGACGATTCTCAACGCCGTGGCGAACGCCGGAAAGTATGGGCTTCGCATTGATCCCGCACAGTTCGACGATTCCCCGAAATTGGCGCGGGGGTATCCGTTGAACGGCAATTTCACCGAATGCATGAAGAAATTGGCCGAGCAATTCGATTTTCAGTGGGCTTTCGACGGTTCTGTTATTGTCATTGATCGACCGAAAAAGCCGCGCAATGATGAGACGGTGGAAGTGAACCTAACAACGGGGCTTATCGGCTATCCGGAAGCGACTTCCGATCAGACGGGCGTTTTCGCAGAATGGGAAATGCGACTAAGCCCACAAGTGAGGCTTGGGACGGTGGCGAACCTCCGCAGTAAATTCGCGACGTTCAACACCGGAAACTTAGCCTTTGTTAAACCCGGGCACGAATTCAATCTCAACGGGAAGTACGTTATTCGGACGGTTTCTCACGAGGGGGATTCGTGGGGTGACACGTGGCGCACGAAAGTCATGGGAGAAAAGGTCAATGGCTGAAAAGGACTTTTCTTTCTTCGAGATGCTTCAGAACGCCGTAGGCGAGTACATGAAGGGCGTTTATACGGCAATCCCCGGAAACGTTATCGCTTTCACGCCTGAAACGCAGTTGGCTCAGATTCAAATAGGCATTCAACGGGTAGATATTGACGGGAAAACGGTGAACCCGCCGCCGATTATCGACTGCCCGGTTTTCTTCGCCGGGGACGGCTATGTGATGGAAACGCAGATTGATCCCGGTTGCGAAGGGCTGATTGTATTTTCTCAGCGTTGCATAGATGGGTGGGTTAATACGGGCGGCTGCGCGGTTAACCCGTTAGCGCGATTTCATGATATGGCGGACGCCCTTTTTATTCCGGGGTTCCGCCCGATGACGAAAGTCGTTTCAAACTTCAGTAACAACGGAATCAAGCTGCGGAATAAGGCGGGGACGCAGTTTTGTCACCTGAAAAACGACGGCTCGATTTTCATCGAAAACGGCAAAGGACATATTCGGATTGATGCCGCCGGGAATGTAACGATCAACGGTGTCAAATTCGACACGGCGGGGAACGTCACCACGCCCACGACCGTGACGGCCAAGACCGTAATCGGCTCGACCGATGTGAAGTTTGGCGGAATCAGCGGCAAAGGACACGTACACCCGTGCGGGGATCACGATACAGGGACACCAAAATAATGAAAGTCAGAAAATTGGATTCAAACGGCGACGTTGTGACGCATGGCGAAACGTGGGCAAAAGACCGGGAAGCCGTGGCGCAGACCGTGAAAACGCGGCTCAATCTTTTTTTAGGCGAGTATTTCCGGGATATAACGGACGGAATGCCGTGGTTTGAGAAAGAAGACGGCTCTCAGGGCATTTTCGGTAAAGGCTACAGTCTTGCGCAGGTGGAAAGCCTTATCCGTCGGCGCATTTTGGAGACCGATGAAGTTCTGAAAATTCTCAGCTTCACTACTGACTTTGACAATAACGAACGGCGTCTAAATGTTGAATGTACGATCCTCACAACCTACGGTGAGGCTACTTTCAACTATGGGAACGCTTACTAAAGACGGCTATCAGATAAAGTCACAAAACGACTACTTTTCAGAAGAAAAGGCGCTCTACCAGAAAATCGACCCTGATTTTTCGGTAGAGCCTTCTACGCCTGATGGTCTCAAGATTGCCCACGATGCCGAAGTCTTTGGAGCTCTCGATCAGGTCGTAAAGCAGGCTTATGACGCCCGCGACCCTAACAAGGCGACCGGGCGGGACCTTGACGTACTGCGTAAACTCACCGGGGCGACGCGTTCGCAAGGTA
>ERZ1034917.1888-NODE-1888-length-11193-cov-7.252738_pt1 | contig 11193 bp, 10 predicted proteins | sample MGYA00520605_ERZ1034917 | MGnify/ENA primary metagenome ERZ1034917 (study PRJEB33766, sample SAMN09781784) | gut metagenome | biome: gut microbiome | host: Homo sapiens | place: Madagascar | study: EMG produced TPA metagenomics assembly of the PRJNA485056 data... | reverse complement strand
TACCTGGCTCTTCTTGGTGGGGATGGTGGTGTTGCGGTCAATAAGCTTCGTGAATACGCCGCCGAGGGTCTCAATGCCGAGGCTCAAGGGCGTTACGTCGAGAAGAAGAACGTCTTTGACTTCGCCGCCGAGGACACCGCCCTGAATTGCAGCACCGATTGCAACACATTCATCGGGGTTAATGCCCTTGAAGGGCTCTTTGCCGGTGATGTTCTTTACAAGATCCTGAACTGCGGGAACACGGGTTGAACCGCCGACGAGGATAACCTTATCAATCTGAGAAGTTTTAAGACCCGCATCATGCAATGCCTGCTGTACGCAAGTTTTTGTTTTGTCGAGCAAATCGGAGATAAGCTCGTTGAACTTTGCACGTGTGATGTTCATATCGAGATGAACGGGGCCGTTTGCATCCATCGTGATGAAGGGAAGATTGACGTTTGCGGAAGCCATGCCGGAAAGCTCAATCTTTGCCTTCTCTGCCGCTTCTTTAAGCCTCTGCTTCGCCATGCGGTCGTTGCGAAGGTCAATGCCGTGGGACTTTTTGAATTCCTCTGCAATATAGTTGATAAGACGATCGTCGAAATCGTCGCCGCCGAGACGGTTGTTGCCGGCAGTTGCAAGAACTTCAAACACGCCGTCGCCGATTTCAAGGATGGAAACATCGAACGTGCCGCCGCCAAGGTCGTAAATCAAGATTTTCTGGTTGTTTTCCTTATCCATACCGTATGCAAGAGCCGCCGCGGTGGGTTCGTTGATGATACGGAGAACATTAAGACCTGCAATCTTGCCTGCGTCCTTGGTTGCCTGACGCTGACTGTCGGAGAAGTAAGCAGGAACTGTAATAACAGCATCAGTGACTTTTTCGCCGAGATAAGCTTCCGCATCCTGTTTCAGCTTCTGAAGAATCATTGCGGAAATTTCCTGCGGAGTATAGGACTTGCCTTCGATGGTGCGGCGGTAATCGCTGCCCATTTCACGCTTAATGCTGCTTACGGTGTTGTCGGGGTTGGTGATAGCCTGACGCTTTGCAACCTGACCCACCATACGCTCGCCGTTTTTGAACGCAACAACAGAGGGAGTTGTGCGGGAGCCTTCGGGATTGGGGATAACAACGGGTTCGCCGCCTTCAAGGACAGCAACACAGGAATTGGTCGTACCAAGGTCGATACCGATAATCTTTGACATAATAATTTACCTTTCTTTCCGGCGGAAAATAACGGTTCATGTTTTGATATGATTGCCGCCGTCCGCCGCGGCGTCAACGGTGCTGACAGAATCCGCACCGACCGCGATGGGTTTGGGATTTTAAATTTATTTCATCCCCGGTTAAGGGGTGATTTTTGCTTTTGATTGACTGATGCAGATCCGCTTTAAGACACGGAACGCATGTGTCCGGGTTCTGTGCTCAGGATTTGACTTTCACCATCGTGTGGCGGATTATCTTACCCTTTACACGGTAGCCTTTCTGAAGAACGGCTGTTATTGTTCCGCTTTCGGCATCGCTGTCATCTTCATCACGCATGACTGCATCATGCATATTCGGATCAAAGACGCCTTCGGCTTCTATTTCCTCAAGTCCGCTCTTTTTGAGGCAGTCGAGAAGCTGTTTTTGAATCTGTTCCATGCCTTTTGAAAAGGGTGAACCGTCGGATGTTGCGAGGGCACGCTCGAAATTATCAAGCACCGGAAGGATATTTTTTATAGTTTCGCGGATGCCGTCATCGTAACTTTCGGCACGCACCGATGCGTTGCGCTTGCGAAAATTGTTGAATTCCGCCTGGATACGCTGAGCATCTCCGATTGCCTCGTCCGCGCTTTTCTTCAAAGTTTCGATTTCGGCATTCATGCGCTCTATTTCGGCTTTTGCGCGTTCAAATTCATCCTTTGAAAGCGTCACACCGCCGTTGTCCTCTGAATTTTCCGCTCGGTTTTCTGCGGAATTCTGTTCAACGGTTTCGTGTGCTTCTGCGGGCATCTTTTCATCCTGCTGAACGGGTTTCTTTTTGTCCTTTGCCATAACTTCCTCCGTGACGCGGGCATTGCTGCCGTTGTCCTTCATTATTCTGCTGCCTGTTGCGGCTATTCATTCTTTTTGAGCATATCACTCAAAACATTGCTCAGATTTTCGCTCACGCATTTAAGCACCGCAACAACCTTGCCGTAATCCATTCTTGTCGGGCCGATAACACCCATTGAACCCGCCTGCTCGTTGCCGACACGATAATTTACCGTGACAACGGAGCAATCTTTGAGTTCGGGGTTATCGTTCTCGGTTCCGATGCGCACTGTCAGCTCAACGCCGTCCTTGTTTTGAGTGAACACCTGTTGAATGCAGCTGCCGTTTTCAACCTCTGACAGAAACGACTTTGCTTTTGCAACATCGGAGTATTCGGGATAATCCAGCATATTTGCCGCACCGACAACCTCGACCTCCTGTTTGTTCAGGCTGTTTGTGAGAGGTTGAAGCATTGCCGCAACCGTTTCTGCCTGTTCACCGATCTCTTCCTTCAGAAGGGGAAGCAGCGTATTCTGCGCATCGGTAAGTTTGTAACCTGCGAGTCGCTCGTTCATCAGTTCCGCAAGTTGTTCAATGCTGCGCGGAGTCACTCCCGCCGGAACCGAAAGCATTCTGCTTGAAGTCGCCCCGTTGTTGGTGACAATAACGGCTAATGCCTTTCCGTCCGTTACGGGAATCAGACTGATACGCTTAAACCTTGCGTTTTTTATCTGCGGGGTTTGAACAACAGAAGTATATTTCGTGATGCCCGAAAGCATTCTTGCCGTTTCACGAATCACTTCGCCGACCTCGTTAACGCGTGTGTTCAGATGACGTCTGATGTATTCCGCTTCTTCATCGGTCAGTTTTGCTCTGTCCATAATGGAGTTCACGTAGAGTCTGTAAGCTTTTTCGCTCGGAATCCTGCCCGCACTCGTATGCGGCTGTTCAAGAAAACCGAGCTCCGTAAGGTCGCTCATCTCGTTGCGAATCGTTGCGGGTGAAAGCTCGATATCGTCACGCTTTGACAAAGTTCTTGAGCCGACCGGCGAAGCCGTGAGAATATAGTCATCAACGATCGCTTGAAGTATGCGCATCTTGCGAACATCCAAAACTTCCGTCATATTCTCACACTCCTCTGAATCATCGTCGCCCCTTTGGGGCATCTCATCGGGAAGCACTTGTTGTTAGCACTCATTCCCTTTGAGTGCTAACATTATAGCTCCGTTCCTTGTCTCTGTCAACAGTTTTTTCCGCTTAGTGAAAAATATATTATTTTGAGGTTGAAATTCTGTCTCCCAAAGTCTAAAATACAAACACTGCCGACATACATCGGCCGACCGTGTCGTCCGCAATAACAGTTTCGGCATTAAACAAGGAATTTTATCTATGGAAATTAAAGGAATACAAAAGGTCACTCTGCTCGATTACCCGGGCAAGGTTGCGTGCACTGTTTTCACGGGCGGGTGCAATTTTCGCTGCCCGTTCTGTCAAAATTCGGATCTTGTGATCAGTCCTGCGTTGACTCCCACAATTGCAGGTGAAGAAATTTTCGGTTTTCTTCGCAAGCGGCGCGGTTTGCTTGATGCAATATGCATATCAGGAGGCGAACCGCTGCTTCAGCCGGACATTGCCGAATTCATAATGCGCTGCCGCGAAATGGGCTATCTCGTGAAACTTGATACGAACGGCTCCTTTCCCGATTTGCTGCAAAGACTTATTGATGCCAAGCTTCTCAATTACATTGCGATGGATATCAAAACCGCCCCCGAGCGTTACAGCGTTTTAACCGGTGTTCGGAATATCGATATCGGCCCGGTGCTTGCAAGCGTTGATATTATAAGAAACAGCGGTGTTGAGCATGAGTTTCGGACAACAGTTGTCAACGAGCTTCATTCCCCCGCCGATTTCGAGCGCATCGGTCAGTGGCTTAAAGGCGAAGAACGTTATTTTCTTCAATTGTTTGTCGATTCCGGTGCACTCATCGGCACCGGACTTTCCCCTGCAAGCGAAGGGAAAATGCGCGAATACCTTTCAATCGTTCAAAAATATATTCCAGCCGCAAAGCTGCGCGGAATATAAACGCCGGTTGCTTTTCTTCTCCGGATATTCGATGCATCAATTTGTATTGACTTGTCTGCAGCTGCGTGATATACTTTATGCGGAGTTTATGATACTCCGCATAAATATCGGAGGCTATTAATATGAAAGTATGTACCAACTGTCACCTGAGTTTTCCCGATTCTGCCTCGCACTGCACTCAGTGCGGCGCACCGCTGACCACGGTTGCAGACCAACCCGGAGATCCTCTTGACCACACGGCGGAATTTAACCCCGCTGACATTTCCGCAAACAAGGTGTTCGCGCTCATTCCATATCTTATGGGATGGGTCGGCGTGATTATCACTCTGCTTGCATCAAGCAGTTCACCTTATGCCGGTTTTCATGTGCGCCAGGCACTGAAGATTCAAATCGCCGCGCTGCTTTCGCTCGTGCTCCTTATCATCCCATTTCTCGGGTGGGTCGCTGCCTTTGCTTGTAAAATTATTGCTATTGTTCTCAACCTTATCTGCTTCTTCCGTGTTTGCAGCGGCAAAGCAATCGAAGCACCTATCGTTTCAAGCTTCAAATTTCTGAAATAAGCTTTTAATCGGCTTTCAAATGCTCTGACTGATTATGCAAGCGGAGGTTTAAAGCTTATCCGAAGTCAATAAGAAAAGGGTTCCACGGACGCAATTCCGCGGAACCCTTGTTCAATTCATATTATTTTGTTTATGTGATTGATGTTTAAATCAGCCCGGAGGCCACTGCATGCTTCTTCCGCCGAGAATATGCCAGTGCAGATGCTTAACGCTCTGCTGGCCGTCTTCACCGGTGTTGATAACAACTCTGAAGCCCTTTTCGGCGATGCCGAGTTCAACTGCAAGTTTCTTTACAATCTCCTGCATATACGCAAATGTTTCGGAATCGCATTCAAGAATATCGGCAAAATGCTTTTTGGGAATTAACAGCACATGCACCGGCGCCTGCGGATCAATATCGCGAAAAGCAAGCACACGCTCGTCTTCGTACACCTTTGTTGAGGGTATTTCTCCCGCGGCAATTTTACAAAAGATACAATTCTCCATTCCTGTCCTCCTTGATATATTTTATTTTAACGTCCGCAAATGTGTTGGGCGTTATTGCGCTGTTTATTCTGACCGCTGCATATGTATCCGTGCAGCCGTAGGAAACGTTATCGACGCATTTTTCTATCAAAACGTTCACTGTTTCTCCAACGTATTGTTCAAGGTATTCGTGTTCCGATTCCCTGCCGACAGCAATAAGCTCACCTGCTCTGCGGCTTTTTTCGGCATTTGACAGCTGACCCGGCATTGCATCCGCCTTTGTTCCGCTTCGCCTTGAGTACGGGAAGATATGAACTTTCGCAAAACCCACTTTACGCATGAATTCGATTGTTTCAAGATGCTCATCTTCCGTTTCGCCCGGAAAACCCGCAATAATATCGGTTGTAACGGCTGTTTCGCCGCCGAACGCCCTGCGCAGTTTTTGGCACAATTCAAAATACTGCCCGCTCGTGTATCCGCGCCGCATTCGTTCAAGCACCGTGTCCGAACCGCTTTGCAGTGAAAGATGGAACTGCCTGCATATGCGTTTATTATCTGCAAGTTCGGCAATTATTTCATCCGTCATCATATGCGGTTCAAGCGAACCGAAGCGAATACGTTTTATATTGTTCAGTCCGTCAAAGCAGCGCACGGCATCGCGTATATCCGTACCACTGCGTAAATCCCTGCCATAGCTCATCAGATGAATTCCCGTCAGCACAACCTCGGAAAAGCCTTCGTTGTTAAGCTTTTCGGCTTCGGCACGAACGGACTCAATCGAGCGCGAACGTAATCCGCCGCGTGCATACGGGATTGCACAATAAGTGCAGAACATGTTGCATCCGTCCTGAATTTTGAGATAGGCGCGTGTGCGTCCCTCATGAACGGCACTCATTTCTTCAAATTCGTGTTCATGCATAACATCTCTGACAAGGATTTTTGCTTCGCCGGCTGCATTCCCGCTGCATTCCGAGTTTTCGGGTTGTTCGAATTTTTTCATACCGCCGCAGCAATCGCACAATTCTTTTTCTCCGCAATTGCATTTTTCGCTTTTCGGTTCATTTTCCCGTCCTTCAGCAATGCTTTTTACAAGTTCGACAACGCGGTTCTTGTCCGCACTTCCGAGCACAGCGTAAACACCCTCCAGTTTTGCCGCCGCTTCCGGGCTTCGCTGCGCAAAGCAGCCTGCCGCAATAAGTTTTGCATTCGGATTCAGTTTATGCGCTTTTGAAAGCATTTGGCGTGATTTTCTGTCCGCAATATTCGTAACGGTGCATGTGTTGACAATGCAGACATCAGCCTCGGCCGGGTTCTCCGTGATTTCAAATCCCGCCTGAGTTAAGAGCTCCGCCATGGCATCACTCTCGTATTGGTTCACTCGACAGCCGAGTGTAATAAAGCAGCAGCGCATCATCCCTCCAGCTCATACATAAGCATTGCAAGCATTGCCATTCCTGCGGTTTCCGTTCGCAAAATCCTTTTACCGAGTGATACGGATTTTGCCGCAGGACTGTTTTTAAGGACAGATTCAACCTCTGTCGGTTCAAAACCGCCCTCGGGCCCGATAATTATTGCAATATCGTTCCCGCCTTCGTCGGATTTGCCTTTTTCTTCACCGAACGCATTTCTCAAAGCCTGTTTCAGAGTCGTTTTTTCCTCATCCTCGTATGCTATAAGCACGGCATCAAATCCCGAAAAATCACATTCATTTAAATTTTGAACGGGGCCGACCTTCGGAATTCGCCCGCGCCCGGACTGCTTTGCCGCCTCCTGTGCAACCCGATTGAATCGTAAAAGTTTTGACTCCTTTGCTTCGGGTTTCACAACGCAGCGTTTTGAATAAACAGGCTGAATTGCAAATATGCCGAGTTCAACACATTTTTGAATTATCAGCTCAAGCTTTCCCGCTTTCGGCAGGCATTGGAACAGCGTTACACGATTCAAAGGCTCCGACGGGCACGGTGCATCGGAAATTGCTTCAAGCCGTACCTCCCCCTTGTTCTCGTTCAAAATACGTGCAGTCATTTCCCTGCCGGTTCCGTTGATAAGCAAAAGTTCATCGCCCGGTTTCATTCGAAGCACCGTCATGATGTGTTTTGCTTCTTCGCCGTCAAGAACAATTTCCGTTCCGACGGTCAGTTTTTTATCAGTAAAAAATCTTCTCATAAGCCGATTCAGCTTTCACCGTTTTATATCCGGACGTTCGCAGCGCTGCTGCACCTGTACTAAGTATTGCTTACGATATTTTCGCCGCAAGCACTGCGCGCCAGTCTTCGCCGCTGCATATTTCGACAGCTTCAAGTCCGTTCGCCTTCAGGGCATCAAGCACCTCATCCAGCCTGTCCGCAATTATTCCGGAGGCAATGAGCTTTCCGTCCGGTTTCATAAGCTGCGGAATTACGGGTGCAAACGCGATAATGACGTTTGCAACAATGTTTGCAAGCACAATATCATACTGCCTTCCGGAAATATCGTCTCGGAATTTTTCATCGGAAAGAATATCTCCGATTCTGATGAAGTAGCCTGACATATCAATTCCGTTCAGCTCGGCGTTTTCGGCAGCAACGCGCGCCGCGACCGGATCAATATCAATTGCATAGGTTTCTTTTGCCCCCATCAGTGAAGCGGCAATCGAAAGTATTCCGCTGCCGCAGCCGAGATCGGCAACAAGATCCCCGTTCTTAATGTTTTTTTCAAGCAATTCAAGGCACATGCGCGTTGTGTGGTGAGTTCCCGTTCCGAAAGCCATTCCGGGGTCAATTTTCAGAACCGCGCGCGTGTTCCCATCCGGGATTTTTTCCCATGAAGGACAGACAAGCAGCTTTTCGCCGACAGGCATCGGTTTGAAATACGCTTTCCAATTATTCGCCCAGTCCTCCTCATCCACGCTGCGCACTTCGATTTTTAACGAACCCATATCAATGCCGATTTCGCTGCGCATACTATCCAATTCCGCAATCGAATTTCGCACCGCCTGCTCCACTGCGGCATTCTCGGGAACATCGGAAACATAAGCCTGTACGGAAGGCTGTTTTCCCATTGCGGCCTCATCCGCATAATCCCAGTATTTTTCACACGAATGCAGCAGCGCGTCAATCTCCTCATCGCCCTGAACTATGTTAACCTGGGTAATCCCAAGCATATCAAGCCGCGCAAGAATTATCTCTGTTCCTTCCTCGGTTGTATATATTGTTATTTCTTTCCATTTCATAATCGGTTTTCCTTTAAGTTTTGTTCAATATTCCGAAAATCGGCATAATGTTCCTTCAGCCGAACAAACACGGACAGCCGGCAAACACATAAGTCAAACTGCCATGTATCCGCATTTTCCGTTCCTTATTAAGTTCATTATAACATTGCCGCACCGTTTTGAAAAGAACGAATTCGCTGCTTTTCGGCATTCGTCATTGAATCGCATCCTCCGAATTCCTTTTGACCCAATTCTCCGTGAAGCGCATAAATGCTGCGCATGCAGGCGAACCCGTGCCGATTGAACGTTCCGCGATTCCGATCGTTCTTGTGCAGGCAGGTTCAAGCTCGACCGCCGCACGGTTTCCGCCTATGCCCTTGAGTATCAGCTCCGGGACAATGGTCATCCCGAGTCCGCCTTCCGCCATTGCAACGGCGGCATAGTCGTCGCTTACGCTGTATTTTACACGCGGCCGTACACCGGCCGTGCGGAGAATTCTTCCGATATCATAGTTCGATCCCTCTCCCGGGATAATGAAATCAATGTCGGATATTGCTTCAAGCGGAAGGGTCTTACAGCCGGACGGCAGAAGTTTCGGGGGTACAAGCGCAAGCATCCTGTCAACGCACAGCGGGACAAACTTTAATTCCTTGCGCATCGTCCCGCTCATAAATCCGCAGTCAACCTCTTCGGCAATTATCATATCCTCTATGGTTTTGTATGTTCCGACTGAGACATCAATAGAAATATTCGGATACTCATTGCCAAACTCCGCTATGATTTTCGGCAGCCAACAGACGGCAACGCTTGAAAAAGCACCAACACGCACTTTACCCATGCGTACCCCCTTTATCTCCGCCGCTATCTGTTTCAGCATATCATCTCTGTTCACAACCTCGCGCAGCGTTTGCAGTATCCGCTCCCCCTCCTGCGTCAGCGAAACGCCCGTTTTGCTTCGCCGCAGCAGTTGAAAGCCGAATTCCTGTTCAAGAGCCGATACTATGTGACTGATTCCTGACTGAGTATAGCCCAGCTGCTCCGCTGCCGCAGTCAGATTGCCTATTTTTGCAACGCGGATGAAAACCCTGTAGTTATCAATATTCATGCCTTTACCCTTCCGTTTCCGCAGCAAACGCCCTTCCGCCGCGATCCATTCGGTTTTCTTATGGATATGATAACAAACATTCAGTTTAATTGCAATCCTTTTTGTTGTATAGTATCGAATTGTGCAAAGGTGAATGATTCGGTGCGGATTAATCCGTCCGCTCGCTGCACCTCAGGCATAATACAGCTTCCCCGAAAGGAAATCACATGGAAAACGCACAGCAGCCCGTTCGGAATAAAAACGGAAAAACCCAAAAACTTCCCAAATCCAGAATTTCATTTTGGGTCACTCCGATAGTGTTCCTCATCTTCTTCATCGGTCTTTTTACCTTGTTTGCAATCCCCATGGGGCTTTCGAACATGCTCAGCACCGTAATGAATACCGCATTCGCTCTTTTGACCGATACATGTCTTTACATCATGGCGATCGCAGTCATCATGGGTGCAGTTTCCGCACTGCTCACGGAGTTCGGTGTTGTTGCAATGCTCAATCACCTGCTTTCCCCGCTTATGAAGCCTATATACGGCCTGCCCGGTGCTGCCGCTCTCGGCATAGTCACAACTTATCTTTCCGACAATCCTGCAATTCTTTCTCTCGCGGAAGATCACGGTTTTCGCAAGTACTTCAAGAAATATCAGCTTTACGGCCTGACTAACCTCGGCACGGCATTCGGAATGGGGCTTATTGTTTCCACGTTCATGCTCGGTCTCGGCAATATTCAGGGCGGCAGCGTTGTGTCCGCAATTCTCATCGGCAACCTCGGTGCAATCATCGGCAGTGTCGTAAGCACAAGGCTGATGCTCATGCAAACAAAAAAAATCTTCGGCACAGAGGAATACGTCGAGGATTCCGCTTTTGACCCCTCCGAACAGTCTTCAGGCGGTGTTCGCAAAAAACAAAGTCTCGGCATGCGCATTCTGACTGCTGCACTCGACGGCGGCAAGAGCGGCGTTGACATCGGACTCAGCATCATTCCCGGCGTGCTCGTTATCTGCACCATCGTTATGATGCTTACAAAAGGTGCCCCTGAAGGCGGTGTGTATACCGGCGCGGCTTACGAAGGCATTTCGCTGCTCCCCCGCGCAGCGAATGCAATCAAGTTCATTTTGCAGCCTCTGTTCGGGTTTTCCTACGCCGATGCAATAGCTGTCCCCATTACGGCGCTCGGTTCCGCCGGCGCAGCAACCGGAATCGTCAAAGAGCTTGCGGAAGCGGGTTCGGTCACGGCACATGATATTGCGGTCTTCACTTCCATGTGCATGTGCTGGAGCGGCTACCTCAGCACTCATGCCTCAATGATGCAGTCCCTCAAGCGTCCCGACCTGACCGGAAAAGCAATTGCGAGCCACACCATCGGCGGTCTCGCTGCGGGTGTTGCGGCAAACTGGCTCTTTAAACTGTTTGCGCTGATATTCTGAAAAAACAAACTTTGTTTTTTCGTCGCAGGCAATTAAATTCGAGCGGAATTTGTGACCCACGGTCATTGAGTTCCGCTCTTTTTGTTTAACCGCACCGCAAACAGAGCAAATTCTGCATTGTTTTATATATAAAACTCGGTTTTTCATTTAATTGCATTGCTTTTTTTTGCGGCGTCAAGCGTATCGGACAAAAAAATTCAAAATATATGAAAAAAGGGGTTGACATACCCGTACTCAAGTGCTAAAATACACATCGTTCGCGAGAGAACAGTGTTCGAAAGAGCGGACAACAACCGAATATCTGGGTGTAGCGCAGTTTGGTAGCGTGCTTGAATGGGGTTCAAGAGGCCGAGAGTTCAAATCTCTCCACCCAGACC
>ERZ1034917.1887-NODE-1887-length-11196-cov-13.528409_pt1 | contig 11196 bp, 9 predicted proteins | sample MGYA00520605_ERZ1034917 | MGnify/ENA primary metagenome ERZ1034917 (study PRJEB33766, sample SAMN09781784) | gut metagenome | biome: gut microbiome | host: Homo sapiens | place: Madagascar | study: EMG produced TPA metagenomics assembly of the PRJNA485056 data... | reverse complement strand
ATTTAGCCTGAATAGTTTCATTCAAGTTCGTATTATCATATTCAGAATCTTCATTCAAGTTCGCATTTTAATCTTTTCTAACCAAACAGAGCAAATATAATTTAGCCTGAATAGTTTCATTCAAGTTCGTATTATCATATTCAGAATCTTCATTCAAGTTCGCATTTTAATCTTTTCTAACCAAACAGAGCAAATGTGATTTAGCCTGAATAGTTTCATTCAAGTTCGTATTATCATATTCAGAATCTTCATTCAAGTTCGCATTTTAATCTTTTCTAACCAAACAGAGCAAATGTGATTTAGCCTGAATAGTTTCATTCAAGTTCGTAATTAGCACTTTCGATGTTTTTGACCAAAACAGAGCAAAGAGAGATAGTCTCAACATTTTTGTTTCAGATACAGTATTCCAAAATTTATTACACATCAAACCCAATTAAATTTGCTTTTTATTCTTCTTCGTTTAAAGTAATAAAGAGGTGGTCATGATGTATGTTCTTGCGATATTGCTTGTTTGCCCTATTTTTCTTGTGGGAGCAGATTATTCTAGTAATGTTATTCGAAAATCAAATGGGGAAGTTTATATTCGTGGAATTCGTCCCATAAAGCAGGAAGGACCTTCTTGTTATATATCTTCTGCATCTATGCTATTGAATTATTATGGATATAATCTGAATGTCAAAACTCTAAAGAGGAAAAAAGCTCGTACTATGTCAATTCGGAATGTTAATTATGCCAATGCTCAATTAAAGTCGCGAGGCTTGCAGATATTGCCTTTGCCTCGAAATTCTATCTCGGAATTTTCCTCATCCATTATGAACTCTATCAATAATGGATTGCCACTTTGGTGGGGATGCAACTTATCGTTAGCACCTGCATCAGATAAGCGCATAAAAGAATGGGCAAAAGGAGGACATCGGCGTTTAATTACTGGCTATGTTGTTAATCGTGATAATCAAGTATGTGAAATCTTTTATTCTGACTCATGGGGCACTGAACATATTAATAAGCGAATGACATTATATGCCGCATATAGAATGACTCCAAAAGGTGATCATGAGTTGCAATTAGTTTACCCTAATGATCTTGACCCCAATATATTAAAAGCAATTTTGCCTGATGAAAAATTCAAAGTAGCACAGGGTGCAGAGAATGAGTTAATGTCAAAGCAAGAGGTAAATACTTCACCAATCAATAAGCGTCCACTCCCCTCTTGGCGCAAACGACAACTTGAAACAGACCGAATGGCTGATGAAATATTGGCAAAAGAAGCCGAGAAAAAGGGCAAATGATCATGATGAAAGATTATCTGAAACAACGGATTATAGGGCAAGATCATGTTTTTGATGTAATTTGTTCTTATGTAAAGATCGGAGAAGCCGGGTTGACTCCGGAAAATGAATTGCGTGGTGCATTTTTCTTTTGCGGTCCCACTGGAACCGGTAAGACAGAAACGGCAAAAGCCTTATCCGACTATCTCCATATTCCTTTGATACGCTTTGACATGTCGGAATATTCCGATCCGGAAAGCTGGCTGCATGATTTTGCATATAAATTGGATAATACGTGCAAAGGCATTATCCTGCTTGACGAGATTGAAAAGGGCGCATTAAAGATCATGGACTATTTCTTGCAAATATTGAGTGAAGCCAAAATAACCATCGACAGGGAAGAAATAGATTTGCATCAGTATTATGTTGTCATGACAAGCAACATCGGTTCCAAAAATATCATGAACGAGAAAAATTTTGTCATAGCCAAAAACATAGTCAATCAAATGATCCGAGGTTACTTCCGTCCGGAGTTCCTGGGACGCTTTTATCGTGACTGTATTATCTGTTATCGCCCACTGTCCTACGATGATATGAAACAAATTGCGGAGCAGAAAGTCAGAATGGAAGTGGAACGGCTGAATGCTCTGAATTTGCAACTTTCATATGATTCCGCATCTGTTGTCCCCTATTTTGTAACCGGAATGCGTCCGGAGTTCGGGGCACGTCCTATGGTGCAGACTATCCGAAAGGATTTTTCGCTGGCATTGATACAAGCAGATAAAAAGACCGGCAGTTTTACTATTCATGATGGACATATTATATTACAATAATATTATCATATTATCATATTTCAATACCTTAATTTATGGTTTTATGCGAGAGCTTTTCCTGCTCCTTTGCATCTGCAAATCTTTAGCATCCTGTACTAACTGGAAAGCTTTTTCCCAACTTTGGGCAATGAATCTTTCTAATTCCGGATACTGTAAATCAAAATCAACAGTTCTTTTGCCGTTTTGAGATAATTTGGATAACAGCCGGATATATTCATGCCGGTGTTCCGGAGCAAGCATGATCGGCGGATAGCCGGCTTTCAGCACCGGGATATTGGCAACCAGTCGGGCAATTCGTCCGTTTCCATCGCAGAAAGGATGGATTGAAACAAAAGTGGTATGCAGTCTTGTGTAGAGGGATACCGCTTCCTCTTTTGTTTTTGGCTGCATTGCATGATTGTATTCCAGCAACCAACGTTTCATCAATGCAGGTACTTCAGCCGGATCAGGATATTCGATCCATTCCGATCTTTGAGTTGCATCATTGAAAACATAAGTCCCGTTTGTGACCTTTTTCCATGCACCATGCGGCATATCCGCATCCACTATGCAGGAGGCATAAATCGCCCGATGCAAATCAAATAACATCTGTTCCGTCAATGCATCGGCAGACAACATCCGGTAGGTTAACTTTACAGCATTATAATGAGCTTCGGCATCTTTATGATCCTGCAAAGGCTTACCGGCAATCGTCAGACCTTCCCGGATTATAAAATCAGTTTCACCCAATGTAAGGGAATTGCCTTCTATCGCATTGGAAGAATACGTCCAGTAAACAAACAATTGCTGTTTGAGATTGTCTCTGATGTCCTGATCCAAACCGGTAAATATTGTGTCCATGACGTAGCCCTTTCTTTGTATCAATATTCCATAAAAACAGAAAGATTCAAGACGAAATGAGAATAAGAAATAAATTTTATTTTCTGTATGGTTATAATATGATAACCATATAATATGATTATATGGTTATCATATTATTGTTTGAACTCATTTTAATGCCTTGTAAATCTCTACAAAGCGATCATTAGGTTCTGCCGCATGTAACAAAGCTCGAAAGATTTTCGATGTGGAGACATCGGTTCCATCATCCAGTTGATCTTCAATATAACGCTTCAATTGTTTCAATGGCATTGCGTCTTCTTGATACAACAAGACTGACTGGACTTTCAGTTTCTTATGCGGTTCCTCTGCAAACGGCTTTTCGCCTACTTTTTCCAAATAGGCATTCAAGCCTTTCTCATCAAAATTTGATGCAGAATTCTTTTTCGCATTTTGCAAAGTTGCTGCCAATTTATTTTCCCGTGCCATGATTATTTCCTTTCTGTAACTGTCATATTACTTCCTGTAATTTTATTCTTTTGCTGAACAATAATTGTTATGATGTCATAAATAGCACGCAGTAGGGCGCAAAACATCAAAACAGCTATTGCATATGGGTTCGCCCAGTAAAACAATAACAGAAAGCCGGAAAGAAACAGTATGACTTTAAAAAACTGCCTCCGTTCAGAATATTCTTTTGATTTCAAGAGATCATAAAAAAATGAACAAAGCAAAACGAAGGATACGGCAATTACAGCAATCTGTATCCATTTCGCGGTAGATATACTCATCCCATACCGTTCCCACGCCCAAGGCAAATAATTATCCATTTGTTTTGAACCGGCAGGAGCGGTAAGAAAAATTCCTGCCAGCAGGACGACTGCACAACGAACTTTCTGGAAAAGGGAACCTTTCCAGATATCAGCAAGAACAATTGCTGCAATAAAGCCCGCAAATACGGGTAAAATAAATCGTGTTCCATTTGTAAAAACCACGGGATAACCAAAGAAAAAAAGAACCAGCGGCAATGTCCATAAGGAAAGTAAAATCCTGATTCTTCGATCTGCAATAAAAAATAAAGCGAGAGTTCCAACAACAAAATATGCAAAGTTATTGATTCCCAGGAAACGGATGCCGAAAGGCAACATGTTAAATAAAAAGCCCTTTGTTACGTTCTGGTAAGGATGCAGAACATATGGAAAAGTCAGGGGGTGCCCGAGTTGAACTGCATTGACTGCAAGCTGGACGGAAAAGACTATGCAGAAAGAAACAGCTCCAATCAATAAAAATCGTAACCACTGTCGCAAGTTTTTAAGGATATCCACATATCGCAAATAAAGGCAAAATGCCAGTAGCGGAGCGAAGAAAATATTGTTGATACGGACAAGACATGCAAGTGCGAACAACGCAGAGAATAAAGCCAGATTCCGATAGGAAGCCTTCATGTATAAGCTTGCCGCAATACAGGAAAAAACAAGGGCGCAGCTCAAGGTGTCGCTGACTGCATTGTATCCCAGGAGCACGAGTAATTCAAAATAGGAGTAGGAAAAAGTCAAAGATGGCAGACGTGGAAAAGATTTCATTAAATAGGAATCCAATGCCATTTCGCTTCCGATGTAATAATAGCGGTGATGATAGAGGAGAATCATGACGAACCAGATCAGGATCACAAGCAGGGCGGAGCGGGCGGAGGAAATCTTCTTTATGACAAGATATGCCATACTGAGCAGCAGCGGCATAGCAAACAGAGAATTAAAGACATAGAGCGGGACTCTGGCATCGTTAAAGGAGTTGCCACCGAAAAATGAGATGACCGGGACATAGAAAAGCGGAAGTCCTATGGTATAATGCCATTGACCCGAAAAGTCAAGATGTGCAATTTTTCGGGCAATCTCGTAATAGTGAAGATCATCAATCGCGATCATCATGATATTGCCGGTTGCACCGACAATATAAAGTACAAGCCCATACTGGAGCATTATAATGATTCCAAACGGCAGATAATTGTGAAGATAACTTTCTTTGCCGCGTAAATAGAATAACAGCAGGAAAGCTGCTGCCGCAAGGCATAATATACCGCTTGTCATAGGCAATAGATAAGGAAGAAAATCAAAAGTCACTTTTTGGGATACCGGATCAATGTTAAGTTTGATATCGCTGAAAGTCCAGTAGCTTTTCTGAGTTTCCGGATATATGATTTTTAAGATACGAGTATTCTTATTCAGTGCCCCCAGCTTGAAATTACTAATACCGACCTCTTGAACTGTTACAAGCATGTCCTGCGGAATAAAAGCCTGCGGTGAACCGCTGATTTCTGTGGTCTCAAAGAGCGGTGTCCCTCGTGGCAGAAAAATTTCTTTTTCCATTCCAGAACAGGATAGTGAACACAAAATAACAACAAAACAGAGAAGCAATGTTTTCATGGCTTGTCTCTCCTTTATTTAATGAGCTGTTCCACTTCGGTATATAACGCTTCAAATTCTGCTTTGGCTTTTGCATTTCCGGATTCTAAGACAGATTGCCCGGAGGCGGCGGAGTCTGCATAAACAACCCGGCTGTGCAAACGGGTTTTAAAGATCGGACATCCGAGGGATTCAAGAGCTTCCGCGGTCTCGCGCGAAATTGCCGCCTGGTCGTTGACGCGGTTCAGTACAAAATAAGCTTTTTTATCCGGCTGGATTTCCTGTGTTGTTTTTACTCGCTCTAAAATACTGGCAGTCGCCCACAGGTCGTATGGGGACGGCATGACCGGTATGATGACCAGATCTGCTGCATAGATGCAGATTGCACTGATCCGGTCAGATTGCGGCGCACCGTCAATGATGATGTGTTCATATTGTTTCTTAAATTCCGGTATCTGCTTTTTCAAAGACGCATCTTCCGCGATCGAGATTACAGAAAAGTTATCATTTACAGATTCCCGGACATTGTACCAGATTGATGCCGACCGTTGCATATCGGTATCAATTAACAGGGTTTTAGCCTTACGTGAGAGCGCGAAAACAAGGTTTGTTGCAAGCGTTGTTTTTCCTGCCCCACCTTTCAAATTTACGATTGATATAATCATAGACAACTCCTCTTATTTTTATATTACTATAGTATTTTCATATTATATTTCAAATATATAATATGAAAATATGATAATATTTTTGCAGATACCAATAAAAAATCTTCAAGTTCAGCAAAATCATTCTGAACTTGAAGATCAAAGGATTTTTTCTAATAAATGTGGTTATATCTTCATTTTGTGATGTGGAGGATTCTCTTGGATTTTTTGTTGCTCAATCTTCAAAATCTTTTCCATTTGTCGCTTGAGCTTGGGAAGATCATTCTTTGCGGTATCCCATATATCCTCATAATTGATTTTTACATAATCGTGAATCAAAACATTACGCATTCCAATCATATTATGCCAAGGAATCTTCGGATTAGTTTTTCGCAATTCTGGAGATAATTTACCTGCGGCTTCACCTAAGATTGCAAAACACATAGACACAGCCAGTTGCTTTTCCAAAGAATTTTTTGCAAGAAAAGTATCTTTATCAATACCTGCAAGCAAATAATCAATCTTCTTGATGGATTCTAATATATCCATTACACGGTTAACATCAGAACTCATAGCAGTACCATATCTTTTCTTATTTCATGTTCAAAAGAATCATTTTTCAGGGCTCTTGTTGAAACTACGTCCACAGGGCAATTCAAATATTCTGCCAAATCATATTCCAGTCCAGCATGTTCAAATAGACTAGGTTTATCAAATTCAGCAAGAAAGTCAACATCACTTTCAGGAGTCTCTTCTCTCCGAGCACAAGAACCAAAGACATAAAGCTTCCTTGCCCGGTGTTTTCTGGCGATCCGGTAGATTTCTTTTCTTTGTGCTTTGAGTTTATCCAATTGATGCATGATGATAACCCTCCTGTGTCTTTATTTATACTGTAACGCGGAAAATAGATTTTTCAAACTACAAATCAAAATCTATCCTGACTGATTCTTTCTGCTTCCGAAACAGTCATACGGTCGGAGTTGCGTTTTACTCCGTGCAGGAGATGGTCATACTCCGGACAGATGATCCTGACACTTTTGCGTCCGCGCGAACTACCTACATAACAGGCTTTATCATCCAAGGTTGCAGCAGCCAAAATAACCTCTTCTGTTGTTGCGCCCTGGCTTTTATGCGAGGTTGTCGCATAACCGTAACTGATGCTGATGAAATCCGGAGGGATTACTTTACCATTGGTCAATCTGATTTTATCTTTCCTGACGGATTCCACCTCCACAAGATCGCCATTTGTCAGACCGTATATCTTGCTGTTAGCTGTAATAAGCAGTTTGTCCCCCCGGGCAATTTCAAGATTCTGCATCATGCCAAGAGATACACGATCTTTCAGTTGCCCTGCCCTCCGGATTGATCCGTCATCAAAGCGGATCAAATCGCCGGAAACACTTTTTACAGTCCGAATATGACCTGCCGGGATTTGTCCCTCGAAGAGATTGAAGCGTACCGCCATACCTGGCTGATAAAGTGACGCTGTACCAAGCTGGCTTTTCGTATATCCGTAATCGACAAATGCCAGACGTTCGATACTTTTTCCTGATTCAACATAACCGGCATTGCAGAGGTGCTTACGGACAATTGACGTCAAGGCGTCAATCTCTTTATGAGTCGGAGAAACAAGCATCGTTTTTTTGCCGGAAAGTACGTTTTCCGTGTAATATTGCGCCGCTTTATCCAGATACTCGGCTTTTGCTTCCGTGACTGCTCCCAATGCCCTCAGACGCTCCAATCCGGCAGCAGTTTGCCCCGCCGCCATTTCCTTTATCGCCTGTCGGTATTCTTCCGGTATCTGCCGCTTGATTTCCATCAGTTCATACTTCTTAATTTTACAGGATGTTTCCAGCATCCGCATAAAATCACCGGCGTCAACGGAACTGTGTTGCCTGGTATCGCCATTGAAGACGATCCGGGCACCACTTTGCGCCGCTTTGGAGAGCAAACGGTAGCCGGTGGTATTGCCAATCAGCGATCCCTCGTCAATGACGATTACAGTATTCGTTCCGATCTGCGGCAATTCCTGCAGGAATGCGGCGGCGGTCGTTGCATTGAAAAATCCATCCTCTTTCAAAACATTTACCGCGCCACGGGTCGGGGCAAGATAAATTACATCTTTCCCCGCTGCTTTCAGACCGACGTCCAATGCCCGGAGCGCGGTAGTCTTGCCCGCACCGGCGGCACCGCGGACAATCACGGCAAAATCCCTGGATGAAAGCACACCCTCTACTGCCCGCGCCTGATCCGGAGACAGTGTTATGCCGGGAACCCTGACCGGCTTACCATAAGCTGCATACCGATTGATACCTGCATTGACGGCATCAATACAGGTCTGTTCCAGTTTCTGCCATTTCAGAGTAGTGTACAGTGTTTGCAATTCATCGTCGCCGGAAGCAAGTCTGACTAAATTCTTCTGCACGACTCTTTCAATGTCTTCCATTGTCAAACGCCCCATGCCGACTTTCAGGGCTTCGCTGTAAAGTTCATGTTTCGCAAGGACTGACTTTCTTTCATAAAGCGAATCAATCGCACCGCAGATGATTTTGATTTTTGCTCCATCACCGAGAGACGGCAGAACAGATGACCTGGCACGTATCCGAATTGCGGCAAGTTCCTTTCGCTCTTCCGGAGTCAACATTGCATACTGCAAAGCCCGGACTTCCGGTGTGGAAATTTCCTTTAATTTAGCATCTCGCGTTGTCAATGCAATAATGTTTATTTCTGCTGATGTAGGTTCACGTCCATGTTCCGCTTCAAACTTCCTGATTTCTTCTTCGATCTCATCCCGGCGGCGGGAATAACGCTGCATGACAGCATCGGATACACCATCAATTTCAAAGCCCTCCATGCCTTTACTACCAGTTTTATAGCGTATCTTATAGCCAAATTCCATACACTTCCGCGCCATTGATGATTGATAAAGGCGACCGGCAAACTCTACCGCTTTCATCATTTCCGATTCCGTCAATGCCATGCGCCGACCATCCGGCGCAATGGTAACATTGGCAATGACGCAATGGGTATGCAGTTGCGGATCGAGGGCACGGCTGGCGTCATGATGATAGAGCGCGGCAAGCAGATTGCCGGTGATCTGCGTTCTGTTGCTGTTGCGATCCGCGCCGGTGCGGACACGGTGAGCTGCAAAACGCTCCAATTCCGCCAGTGCCATTTTGACACACTCCCGATGTGCGTTGATCAAACGCTGATCCCGGAAGACCACAGCCATGATGGATACGCTTTTCTGTGCTGAACACTGGAACGGAAACCAACTGACAGCATCCGGTGCAGTGACCGCCGTCAAAGACTTTCCGCCATCCCAGGGGCAGCGGTGCCGCATCAGCTCCTGGAAATCGCTTCGGGAAATAGTCTGTCCTTTTACATCCCAATGTTCCGCAAGTTTTCCAAACCACTCGGAAGGAGCTGTTTCACCTTCCGAATAATAATCATTTGCACAGAGTTCTTTATGATAGAACTCCGTATTGTTCATATTTCTGATTTTCTGACCCATTGTAAACATGATAAAATCTCCTATTGTTAAAAAATCACAGATAAGAAGCAAGAGAGATAACATGACAGATCAAGAGCAATGAAAGTGCAGTTATCTTGAGACAAAGAGGAAGTTTGTTCCGTGATGCAGTAGTGATGTGTGAGAAGTAGCAGTATACGCAATATCCCTCTGTCGGGGCTATTGCGTTTTCAGCCTCATTTTTGGGTACCCACATCATTTTTAATTTGGGTACCCGCTTTGTATAGGGGTGAGTACCCAAAATGTACCATTTTACGCACAAAAATCTATTCTGAACCGTAATCAAAATTAGAATCTCCTATTTATCTGTAATTTGGGTACCCGCTTTGTATAGGGGTGGGTACCCAAAATGTACCATTTTACGCATAAAAATCTATCTCGGTCAGTTCCAAAGTCATATTTGCAATAGATAGAAGAAAAACCAAAGGATACCGAACCTGTCCTTATAATAATAAGATGGAATGTTACCTGCATCATCGCGGGGCGGTAAATATAGCTGATCTGTTTTGCCGGATGGATGCTTGATAACGCATTCATACTTTTTAAGTGCCCGTAATTCTCCGGATGAATAAATCGGTTTCTCAATTTCCCGAGTACTGATGCTTTCCGTTCCCTTTGTCACGGACTTTGATTTTTCAAGTGTCCTTTGGATGCCAAGATCCTTTGATGCAATTTCCGCCGCATTCTGATCCGCAACAGTAAAATAAATTTTACTGGCAAGATTAAGAACCAGCGATTGTACATCTTCCCTTTTTAAGACCGAACCGAAAGAGGTAATACTTTGGGTTGCCAGAATATAAGTTGCTTTGGCTTCCCTGATGATGGATACCGCTTCATGATCTGCGGCACGTTTTGCCGATGTTACCACCAGTTGCGCTTCATCTGCAATAAAAGCAATCAAATTCTTTTTGCAAAGTGTTTCCGGAGTGTCAAAACGTGCCTTTGCATGAGTAGTAAAAAGAAGTTTTAGAAAGGTATTGAAGAAAGAACGTTCCGTAGAAAAACTCTGTGCCATCGAAATAATGAAGATCTTTCCTTGGTCAATTTCACGGAAATCCACAGTGTTTTCCTGTGGACAAAATACCTCTTGGATTTTCGGGTCGGAAAAACATTCTACTACTGTTTTGGTAGAGCTTAAAACCCCGTCCCGTGTTTCCGGGACCAGATCAAGAAATGCTTTTACTTTCGTTGCGGCGGAATAAGATGCAAATGATAAATTTTTCTTGATTGTGTTGTTTACCAAATTCTTTAATTCGTTTATTTCATAAATATAAAATATGATGTCTGCAAAAGTTGGTGTTCTGATAACGGCGATCATTTGCAGAATGCCTGCAATCAATGTTTCGGCGTTACTTTTCCAAAACGGTTCCAATTTCAGACCAATGGCTTCTGCGGTATCAATGATGATGGTGGCATATTTCTGCCATGAGATGCCTTCATAAGAGAGCAGATTATATTTTGCTTGGGGATTGTCTCCAACACGCAGGATTACAAGTTTCTCTTCACATTTGTAATGTTTTGCAATACCAGCGACAATTTCATAAAATTGTCCTTTCTGATCAACAACCACACCGCCCCAGTCGGGACAATCCTTAAACAAGGCGTGCAGTATTGTTTTTATGGCACACGCCGTTTTTCCGCTACCGGTTTGTCCGGTTATCAGCCAACCACGGCAAAAATCATTGACTGTCCATGCAA
>ERZ1034917.1886-NODE-1886-length-11204-cov-10.436093_pt1 | contig 11204 bp, 7 predicted proteins | sample MGYA00520605_ERZ1034917 | MGnify/ENA primary metagenome ERZ1034917 (study PRJEB33766, sample SAMN09781784) | gut metagenome | biome: gut microbiome | host: Homo sapiens | place: Madagascar | study: EMG produced TPA metagenomics assembly of the PRJNA485056 data... | reverse complement strand
TCGCAGACCAACCACCCGGCGCTTTGCGCCGGAGGAATGATAGATAAAGGGTTGTGTCTTATGTTTTTAATATCATATAAATATCTAACTGTTATGCTTTTATTGGATTATGAGGCATGATATTGGATCATAAACTTGAATTGCTGTGGTGAAATTATCAGGTAAAAACTTTTCCAAGTTAATAACGCGTTTTATGTTTTCGACAACATCCTTTACAATGAGCCTCCATGGTTAGGGAGACCTGTCCAATTTTCCAGCTTCCCCGAATCCTGTTCGGCTTGGAAGGTGCAGAGGATGGCTGGATGAAGATCAGAGTTACGTCGCCTTTGAAGATTTGGAATCTTTTGCTGATGACTCCATTTCCCCAGGAAACGCTAATTCAGGAAATCATCAGGAGCAAACTGTATATTTTCGCTCCCGTTGGAATTGAAATCCTGAAATGGTCATTCGTCTAAAGAGGCGGAATAAATCCTGTTTTGTTTTCTGTATTCCCGGGGGGACATTCCCCAGAACTGGTGAAAACGGCGGGAAAAGTAGAGCGGATCATGGAATCCGGAAAATACCGCAATTTCTTTGCAAGAATAGGGATAGAGCCGCAAAAGTTTTGCAGCTTGCTCCATGCGTAAAGTATTTATATAATTCATCGGCGTGATATGAAAATATTTGCGGTAGGTCGCAGCTAGATGTGGTACGGATATATTGAAATGCGCTGCGAGCGTATCCAATGAGATATCCTTTGTAAAATTATTAAGGATATAGAGTTTGATCTGCTGAAGATGTGGTGGAATCACCTCTTGTGGTCTTGCACAGAGACGATGCAGTTCGTAAAGAAACAGCTTCACCAGTTGTTTCTGAATGAACTGATCTGGTTTGTTCTGCGTGATCTCATTGTAAAGCAGTATCAGATATTTCGTAAAGACCTGACCAGCATCAGCGGCAATCGGAACACTCGTCGGAATGGGAAATTCTGTCAGAAACTCATTCATTCTTGGATCATCAAGAATGATCCAAGAATGATTCCAGGATGTTGTTGAATTGCCATATTTGTGTGATGACCGGGGCGGCCAGAGCATAACTGACTTCTCACAACTTACCTCATCTGGAGTTCCTGCATTTAATACGACTGGGTCATCAAAGAAGACCAACAGCCACGGCCAAGGATATGCCGTTTTCTCTCCATGCCGGATTAATGTGGGCAGCATGACCTCGTTCAGTGCCAGGCCGCGGATTAGAAATTTCTGGTCCGCATCTTCCCATGGAGTCGTGTTGTCGTAAAATGAAATTTTCTGATTGATCATCATTTTATCCATGTAATTTATTGGATTATCCATGAATAAAATATTGGATATTATATATTTTTGTCATATAATATAATATGACATTTACAAAGATTCAATCAAAGAAAATTGAAATGAAAAAGAATTACTCTGTTTTTCTCGGCAACGTCGGCTCTTGTTCGGATCGTTATTGCGCGACATACGGGAAATCGTTTTCCACGGAAGAACTTTTCCGGCGCGTTGCGACCGTGCCTTATCTTACCGGAGTCGACCTTGTGCTTACTCCGGAGCTGGTGAATGATTGGCAGACAGTCCGCAGGATGCTTGATGAAACCGGGCTCATGCCGATTTCGCTTGCTGTTGATCATTTTGCACAGGCTAAATGGAAACAGGGAGCGTTCACCTCGCCAAATCTGGAGGTGCGCAAGAGTGCCGTCGAAGATACCAAACGTGCAATGGATCTTGCCGCAGAGATCAACTGTGACCTTGTTACCATCTGGCCCGGTCAGGATGGGTATGATTACATCTTTCAAGCGAATTATGAACAGGAACGCACTTGGTTCGCCGATGGTATCCGCGAAGCGTGCCAATACAATAAAAATATTCGTATCGCGCTGGAATACAAGGCGAAAGAACCGCGTAACCGCTGCTATCTTAACAATACCGCCGTCACGATTCTGATCCTTGACGAGATCGGTGAGGCGAACTGCGGCGCGGTACTGGATTACGGTCACGTTTTACTCGGTTATGAAAGTCCGGCTGAAGCAGTCGCACTTCTTCACAAATACGGCGATCGTCTGTTTCATGTGCATATCAATGACAATTATCGTTTATGGGATGATGACTTGATCGTCGGGTCAGTGCATACCTTGGAATATCTGGAGTTCCTCTACTGGCTTCGCCGTACAGAATATAACGGTTTTATGACTATTGACCAGTATCCGTATCGCGAAGACGGGCGCGACGCAGTTACTGAAAGTGCCGAGTGGCTTAATATTTTGGAATCACTGGTTGCTGATGCCGACCTGAATGGGATCAGTGAAATGCTCAAAAGGAAAGATGCCATCGAGGCAAGCCGTTTCATGCGTAAACTGCTCTTTAAGGGGATGATCAAATGAATTTGGAGTTTCAGCCTTTCGCGCCGGATGTTGTTCAAATCGGCGGGGAAATTCGTCGCCGTATGGATCTAACGGCGGAAAAGATTTTGCATCATCTTGATGTGGAAAATGTCTTTGTACGTCATTTTCGGCATCGCAGTGAAACGCCAGAGGTTCCCGGCGGTTTCGCGGGATACGGCATGTTTCTTGATGCAGTGGTCAAAGCCGCGATACACAGGATCGGCGGCGATGAAATGAACCGCTTCAAAACAGAACGTTTGGCGGAATTGATTGCGACCCAGTCTCCAGACGGTGCAATTACTGTCTTTTCCGGTGTACCGGGATATTGGGACAATCACGATCAGGCTTACATGATCCAAGCGTTTGTGCAAGATCACCGCTATTGCGGAAACGAAAATGCTTTGCAGGCCGCACTCAAGCTCGGCAATTTCCTCGTTAACCGTGGAACGGCTGTCACTCTCGGACTGGAAACGGCGTTTCTGATGCTCTCCGAAGAGTCTGGCGACTCACGTTTTTCTGATTATTGCCGTGATGTTTTTAAGCTTGATCAGTCGATCAATGCCTATGACCGGATGACTCCGGTCAACGGTGTAGCGCATGTTTACACGTGGATCGCCCGTTGTCTGGCGCAGCTTCAGTACATGAAGCTGACCGGAAATAATACTGCACTTCTTCGGGAGGGAACGCAGGAGCTTTATCGCCGGGTATTCAGCGATTATTCATCAATATCCGGCAGTTGTTCCGGCGGATTCTTCTGGGGAGAGCTCTGGGATGATACGCAGATTGGATTGGGGAAATGGGGGGAAACCTGTGCTTCAGCCTATCTGCTCCGTTGTACGGCAAAATATTTGGAATTCGAGGCCGATCCGCGGTTGGGCGATCTGTACGAACGGGTGATGTACAATGCGTTTTTTGGAGCGCAGTCCGAAGACGGCCTCCGCCAGCGTTACTTCATTCCGTTCAACGAGCCGGGTGAATGGTATGAACATGAGACCTATTGCTGCCCGAACAATCTGCGCAGGATGATGTTTGAACTGTCCGATGCTATTTATTTCAAAACACCGGATGGCATTGCCGTCAACCTTTACACTGATTCGGCACTTACCATACCAAATGCAGTAATCCATCAGAAAACGGACTACCCGGAATCGGAAACCGTGGAATTTACAATTTCGGCAAGAAAAGTATTCACACTGACACTGCGTATTCCGGGGTGGTGCAAACACGCTGTGGTGCAGGGGAAATCGGTTTCGGCGGGATGGTTCAACATGGAAATTCCGGAAGGGGAAACACATATCACCCTGCAACTCCCAATGGAGGTACGTCAAATTCGCGGAAACATGGCGCAGGCTGGGCGAATCGCATTGCTACGCGGCCCGCTCGTTTATGCGGTCGAAATGGAACGCAATCAACTTAGTGGCCACGCTATGGATCTTTTGACGATTGATAACACGAAACCATTTTCGGTTACGCCGAAAGGGATCGAAACCACGTGTCTCATCCCCAATCAGGATCATCTGGAACGAAAAGTGCTTTTTACACGTTTTTCCTGCGAAAAACGTACTCGTACCTATTTCCCGGCTGTTTTGACGGGAACAGTAGTGAATGATTCTTTGTTTCACCCACAACTCTAAACGGGAGGTAAGGAAAATGAAAAAAGCAAGGAAAAGCCGAACATTGCTGAAATGTACCGTAAAATTCTCTCTTATCGAACTCTTGGTCGTAATCATGGTCAGCGCCCTGATTTCTTTTTCCACAGAAAAGAAAGCTGGCAAAGAGAAGCCGCATAACGGCATGTGTGTCACTTCATTCCTGCTTATGCCGCTGGTGGGCTTCACTCCTCCGCTCCTTCGGAAAAAACGCCATTTCACCCTTATTGAATTGCTCGTTGTGATAGCGATCATCACGATTCTTGCCGCCATGTTGTTGCCCGCGTTGAACAAGGCGCGGGAGAGAGCACGCGGCATTCAGTGTATTAATAATCTCAAGCAGTGCGGACTTGCATTTAATCTCTACACCAATGATCACAAACAAGTCTATATGTACAACGGCATCAACTATACCCGCTGGCATATGTATTTGTGTAAAGAAGCAATGACAACTTATAAAGGAGAAGCCAGTACGAAAATAATCGGCGGTGACTACATTACCGCCAAGAGCATCCTCTGCCCCGGAGCCGAGCCTTATACGATCAAACCGGTCACCTGGAAAGGACCGAACGGTAATGCAAGTGAAGACCTTGGCTTGAATACCAGCAGTTACGGTACACCGCACGTCTGGGCTGTTCATACAGGAAATATTCCATTCGATGCCGGGTTTGATACAGCGATGAAACGTTTCAGCGCCGATGAAGAAAAATCTTTCGTTTACATTCCGCATATTGTCAAAAATCCATCAACTTTTCTGCTGATCGCCGATTCCGTCCGTAACAGCACGAATCGCTATCAATGGTACACGATCCAACTGCGCAATGGCGGTACCGGTTCCGGCTATCTCCATGGCCGTCACTTCAACCGCGCCGGCATCCTCTATGCCGACGGTCATGCGGAACAAACCGGCTCCGGCGAATACAGCGTCAAATCTCCCGCCGCAGTCGGTCAGAAACGTTTCATGGATGCAAATGGCATTATAAAACCTCTGTAAAAGGAAACTTAAGCATGAAAATCAAAACTCTCTCCAGTTTTGTCGCCTCTCTGGTGGCAGGAACAACTTTGTGCGCAACTTCCGGTTCGGTGCTCCAGCAGGAGGTTGATGCGGCTCGTCGTGCGAAAAAAAACTCCGTAACCCTCACGCAAAAAGAGTATCGCATCCCAACCGGCGTTAATCTTACGAAATTCAAAGACTTTACCATTGACGGCAACGGTGCTAAGATTGTCATCACCAATCCGCGCTCTCAAGCCTTTGTACTTTGGAACAGCACAGATATCACCATAAAAAACCTCACGGTTGATTACGATCCGCTGCCATATACACAGGGTGTCATCACCGCGATTGACGGTAAAGAACTCAAATTCACAATCGATGCCGGTTATCCCCGGCTAACCCCGGAACTCCAGTTGAACTACATCCACATCTTCACCCCCGACGGCCGGCGCTGGAAAGAGAACTGCCCGGACGTCTACGGCAAACTCAAAATGCTTTCTCCTGATGAAGGTATCTTTACGATGAGGAAATCTTATGATGTTGAAATCGGTGATCGTTTTGCAGTCAACTACCGTTCTCCAGCGGCGTTTGATATAAACCGCTGTGGTAAAGTTACCTTTGAAGACATCACCATTCAAGCCTCTCCGGGGGTAGCGTTCCTCAGTCGTTATGGTCACGGCGAAGAACTTTTTCACCGCGTCAAAATCATCCGCGGAACGCCGCCAACAGGAGCGACCGCGCCCAGGTTGCTTGCCGGTAATGCCGATGGAATCAACATCGCTTCCAACCGTGGTGGTGTGAGCGTCCGCGACTGCGAATTCAGCTATCTCGGCGATGACAGCATCAACCTTCACTGCGAACTGATGCCGCTTGTTTCCAAGGTGGACGAAAAAGTTATCGATACCGTCTATCCCTATCCGAAATCTTCCACATTCCTTGAAGAAGTGTACACCCCCGGCGATCGGGTTATCTTTGTCCGTTCCGGTGATTATTCTGTGATCGGCGAAGCGAAAATCGCCCGGATTGAAGTGAGTCCGCGTTCGAAAGCAGTCGCATCCCAAACACCGGATTTCTTTCCGGTGCACAGTACGAGAGGTTTTACGGTCTATGAGGTCGAATTCGATCGCCCTGTGAATTTCCCGGAAGGTAGCTTTTTCTATGTTCCCGTCAGCTCGGCGCAGGGATTTAAAATTGTCAATAATTATTTCCATGATCACCGTGCCCGCGGACTGCGTCTGATGTCTTCCAATGGTGTAGTCGAAAATAATCGCTTCGAGCGGTTGAAGTCTTGCGCAATCGCTCTCGGAGGCGAATTCAACTGGTGGCGCGAAGCTGGCTGGTGTGAAAACATTGCCATTCGCAATAATAAAATGATCGACATCGGTTGGGGATCGATGGCCTCTCCCGACAATTACGTTCCCGCCGTGGTCGCAACCTTTGCCCGGCTTGACCAATATCCCGGTTTCTATCATGGCAACCGCAATCTGGAAATCACCGGAAATGAGATCAAAAATGCTCCGGGAGCAGGAATCCTTCTCAACTATTGCGACGGAGTGAAGGTCTCCGGTAACACGATTGAGAACGTACTGCTTTCTAAAGAAGTTCCCGGCCGGGACAAGGGATTCAAAGATCCCACACCAGTGTGGATTCAGAACTCAGTTAATATTGAAGTTCAAAAATAGGAAAATAAAGGAGGAAACATGAAGTTTTCACAGTTCATCTGCATGTTGCTGGCTTTCTGTACACTGACATTGGCGGCGGCAGTCCCGGAGCTGGAACAACTGGTTCCGGATGCAAAGGATTTCGAGTTGATTTACAAACTCAATCCCAAAGGCAAAAAAATCTTGCAACTTGACAATTCGGAGACACTCAAAGGAAAACTGACGCGTATCGGTTACCTTTTGAAACTGACTGATAAACAGGGACAAATGAGCTGGGCATATGCCGAAATGGATCCCTTTACGCAAGAACTCTATAAGACTGGCCTCCCCACCTCCGGGACAGGGGTCATTCAGACCCAAGTCACCAATTTCAAAGTTGCTTCCAACGTCCCCGGGGTAGAAAACGGCACTTTTGAGAAGGGCAATATCGAATTCTGGTCGCTCAACTTCGGCCCACACAACTCGAAAAAGATTCCTGGTGCTTCCAGCAAGGATTACGACTTCGGTGACATGCCTGCTGCGGACGGCAATTACGGCTGTATGCAAATTCACAACTACCTCAAAAAACAGACGGTAATTGGATTTAGCGGCTTCCCCAACCCTAGCAGAGATCTCGGCATCGGCAACAATCCCCAGGGAAATCCCGACTGGACGTTTGCTGCAAACTCCAGGAGTTATCAAAACACCGAGTTCTTCATTGTTGGTAAATTTGATTCTCTTGAAAAAATCAAACCTGTTGTGATCGACAGTGATAAAATTAAAATGTCGGCCAAACTTGATCGCGATGACCCTAACTATCAACCCGGGGAACCGATGAAGTTCACTTTTTCATTTGATTTCGGCGATCAGAAAATGCCGGAAAAACCGTGCGTCTTCCATTGGCAGCGCACCGGAGACGACGGCATTACGCAGAATGGCAAAGTCGATGTTGTTCCCAAACAGCCCTTTACCGTCACTGTAAGTTCGAAACAGCCGGGATTTGTTCGGCTGCAGGGGTGGTTGCGCGACTATCAGGGACGGGATTTGCAATTGCTCTATCCGCATCCGTGGCTGAAGAACCAAAAATACCGCCGTAAAGCTTTCGATGGCGGAGCGGGGGTACAGATCGACACGTTGAAACAGGCTGTCCCAGAACCGGAGGATTTCGATACGTTCTGGGCAAAGCAGAAAACCAAACTCGATGAAATTCCGGTAAAAGCGACCATGAAAGAAGTTCCGTTTTACAACTCCGGTTACAAGATGTATGCAGTTTCAGTGGATTGTCCGGGGCCGCGTCCGGTGACTGGATTTTTAGTCGTCCCGGTTGGAGCTCAACCGAAATCTCTTCCGGTTCGGGTTTCATTTCAGGGATACGGTACAGATATTCAGCGTGTAGCAAGTTATGTACCCGGTCTACTCCATTTCAACGTCAATGCCCACGGTTATGACCTGTTGCAGGATGGTGCATATTACAAGGATTTCTTTGCAAAAATCAAATCTAACGGTCAAGGATATGCTTTTGATCCGAAACAGAACAGCGATCCGGAAACCGCCTACTTCAACGGTATGGCACTGCGGGTGATGAGAGCACTCCAGTTCGCAAAGACACTGCCGGAATGGGACGGTAAGAATCTGATTGTTTCCGGTGTCAGTCAAGGAGGCCTACAGGCGATTTGGGCAGCGGCGCTTGATTCGCAGGTCACGGAAGCCCGCCCCGGAATTCCATGGTGTGCCGATATCGGCGGCCCGACGATTAAACGGCAGAATGGCTGGCGTCCCTCCTATACTCCGGCGCTCAATTATTATGATGCTGTGAATCACGCCAAGCGGATTCCCCGCAGTTGTAATGTGACGATCACCAAAGCTGGTTTGGGCGACTACATCTGTCCGCCGAGTGGTGTAACAGTCCTTTACAACAATATTACGGCGCCAAAGAAAATCGTTTATATGCAGGGATCCAATCATGAATTCACCCTGCCCAACTGCCAGAGCTTCACGATGTCGGCAGAATAAAAATATCATCATTACACAGAGAGTGTATTATCTTTTGCTTTTTTCGTGTTTCCTTAACGGTAAAATATTCCGACAATGTTCTGAGCGTTGAAATCATCTATCTCCGTGGTTCTCGTGACAGATATCCCAAACGATTTGTGTAAAGTCATAATGCGTGATGTGATGAAAAACGTTGTTTGGGGCTGACAAATGACTTTTTTAAACTTAACATCTGCTATCTAAATTCAAATTCAAACATACTATGCTCAATTTTCATTCAAAAAAACTTGTACTCGGCATGGGAATCAGTCTGGTCTGTGGAGGAATACTTATGACGGCGCAGGCAGGAAAAGAAGTCGATCGGTCGCTGGCGGTAAATGGCGAAACGCTCCAGCGTTACTATCAGAATATCTTCCGTGAGAACATGCTCCGTTACCGGGAAGCAGTCAAGTCGGCTTCCTCCAGAAAGGATGCACTGAGACTGGTGGCCGCCGCCCGTGAACGGGTGAAAAACTCTTTCAATGCTTTTCCGGCGGAAAAGTGCGAATTGAATGCACGGACGCTCGAAACTGTAGATTTCCCAGAGTTCACATTGGAAAAAGTACTCTTTGAAAGCCGCAGAAATTTCACGGTAACGGCGAATTTCTATCTGCCCAAGAAAGGTAATGGGAAATTTCCTGCGGTATTATTTCTCTCGGGGCATGCCGATAAAGCCAAGGCAGATTCCTCTTATGTGAAAATTCCGACGATGCTGGCGCGCAAGGGATGCGCCGTACTGGCGATCGACCCGATCCATCAGGGAGAACGGATGCAGTTCTTCGGTGAAAATGTTCCCGGCCTCTGCCCGGGTCATAATATTCTCAACCGCCAGCTGTTGGCGCTCGGTGAATCCATCTCCGACTGGCGCGTGTGGGACGGCATCCGGGCCATTGATTATCTCTTATCGCGATCGGAAGTCGATCCGGCCCGAATTGGTGTTAACGGCAACTCTGGCGGTGGTACGCTGACAGCGATGATCGCCGCTAATGACGATCGAGTGGCAGCCACAGTTCCTTCGTGCTATATCACTACTTTTTTGAGTAACGTCGAAAATGAGCTTCCGGTGGATGGCGAACAAGCGCCGCGTGGCTTTCTCGCCAATGGCGGTGAAATGGCGGATCTTCTGCTTGCACAGGCACCGCGTCCAGTTCGGATTCTTTCGCAGTCCGCCGATTTTTTCGATGTACGCGGAACTAATGAAACCTATGCGATGCTAAAAAAAATCTATACGTTGCTGGGGAAGCCGGAAAACGTCTCCGTCGTTTACGGCCCTGATGGCCACGGTTACGGTCCCGAACTGCGCCGGAGCGCGTATGAGTTTTTCGACGCGGTTTTTCAGCTGAATTCTGACCTGGAAATGCAAGAAGGCGAACAGCCAATTTATGAACAGCTTTGCTGTCTTCCCGAAGGCGGCGTTGCCAAGCTTCCCGGCGAAAAACTTGTCCGTGATCTCATTGGCGAAAAAATGACGGAGCTGAAAAAAGTCCGTACTGCCCAACCGAAGTCTCATGAAGAAATGCAAAAGGCTCTGATTGAAGTCCTGAACATCACTTTGCCGGAAAAAGCACCGCACTATCGGGTGTTACGCCCCGTCTATCCGAAATCGGAAGGCACGGCTCCTCTGATGCGCTTTGCACTGGAAATAGAACCGGAGTTATTTGTAACGCTCTTTGCCGCAGGTGACGGCGGACATTTTGGACTTCCGGCAGTGATGTCGGAAAAAGTCGAACTTTATTTGCCGCATCTGAGTTGCCGCGATGAAATGGGCAATCTTTCCAAAGAACCTGTTCGAGGACGTTTTGGCCTTGATTATCGTGGCATCGGCGAATCCGAACCCTCCAGCTGCGACCAGTGGAATCATGATTTTACTCAGGAATACAATTATGATTACCATTTCGCTTCGCTCGGCATCATGCTTGGTCAGCCGATGATCGGTCGCCGGGTGTATGATGTGCTCTTGGCAATAAAGCTGTTGCGTGAAAACGGCGCAAAGGAGATCACGCTGCGTGCGGCAGGTTACGGCATGTATCCGGCGATCTTTGCCGCCGTGTTATCACCGGAACCGGTAAAGCTCGTTCTCGAAGATCGGCTCATTACCTATGAGGAAGCAGGTAAAGCCATTATTTCACCAATTCCACAATCCTTTGTCCCCACCGGAATCTTGAAGGTCGCCGACCTCGATGAGCTTCTCACATTTGTGTATAATCAGTGATTTCATTTTTTCTTGATGCAAATTGTAGGTGTGTCCAAAAGCATTATAAAGTGGTCACCTCATTAATTGCGAAAGAATTTCGACCATAATCATGCGCTTTCTTCCTCCGCTGCATCTTCCTCTCCGCCGTCAAGAATTTCGATATTGCCGAGAGCTTTGACTTTACCTAGCATGGGGAAGTAGTCAGAGAGTAGTGGCTCTTCCTCGGATTCATAGCGTTTACGCATTCCTTCGCTGGTTTTGTTGAGTTCATAGATGATCTGTTCGAGCTCCAGCGACAGGG
>ERZ1034917.1884-NODE-1884-length-11215-cov-6.832079_pt1 | contig 11215 bp, 10 predicted proteins | sample MGYA00520605_ERZ1034917 | MGnify/ENA primary metagenome ERZ1034917 (study PRJEB33766, sample SAMN09781784) | gut metagenome | biome: gut microbiome | host: Homo sapiens | place: Madagascar | study: EMG produced TPA metagenomics assembly of the PRJNA485056 data... | reverse complement strand
GTATGATACAGTAAGCGGTGATGTTTTAATTTAAGGAGCGAGTGTAAAATGTGGATATTAAACAATCTTGAAAAGTTTAAACATAGCAATCAAATTGCTATTATTCACAGAGAAAAACATATTACTTTCAAAGAACTTTGGGAAAAATCCGAAAAGATAGCGAACTATATTAAAAAAAATTGCAAAACAAAAGCACCGGTTTTAATATATGGGAATAAAAACATAAATATAATACCCGTAATGATAGCTTCACTTAAAACGGATAGAGCTTATTGTCCGGTGGACGTGACTTATCCGCCGGAAAGGCTGTATAAGATTTCGAAAATTACAAATTGCGAAGTTATCTTTAATTTTTCAGAGTTAGATCTAGAAACAACTTTAAAAGTAGTTGATAGTAATGAAATGGAAAATATATATAAATCTGAAAGTGAAATACACCTAAAAGATGATTGGGTAAAACCGGATGATATTTGCTATATACTATTCACATCAGGAAGTACCGGCGAACCCAAAGGAGTTCCTATAAGACGTAGAAATATAGAAAATTTCGTAGACTGGTTTAAAGAAAGCTGTCAAATCCCAAGCGACTGCCAGACCATATTAAATCAAGTTTCATATTCTTTTGATGTTTCGGATATACCCATTTATATATATCTTCCGATGGGCAAAACGCTTTTTAGCATTGATATTAAAATGATTCAAAATTTAAAAGAACTATTTGAATATTTGGAAAAAAGCAATATTTCTGTTTGGATATCCACACCGTCATTTTTGGAAATTTGCAATTTTGATGCTAAATTTAATTGTAAGATGCTTCCTAAACTTAAAAAATTCATTTTGGCAGGTGAAATTCTTAGTAAGAGTTTAGTAAAATCGATATATCAAAATTTCGAAAATTCGGTTGTTACAAATGGATATGGTCCAACTGAGGGAACTGTACTTTTTAGTGCTTGCGATATAACTAAGGAAATGCTCGAAAATGAAAATAGTTTGCCAATAGGAAAAATTTTACCCGAAGCAGAGTATTTTATTATTGGCAAAGATAATTTACCCACCAAAGAAAAAGAAATAGGAGAATTAGTAGTTATAAGTAATAGTGTAAGCAGTGGATACTATAACGATAATGAAAGATCTGAAAAATCATTTTTTAAAGATGAAAAAACAGGCAAAATGGGCTATAAAACAGGCGATTTAGTTTTTGAACAAGATAAACTTTTATATTATATTTCAAGAAAAGATTCTCAGATAAAGCTAAATGGTTTTAGAATTGAAGTCGATGATATAGCTCGCAATTTAGAAACTCTTGATTATATAAAAAGCAGTTTGGTATTACCAATTTTAAAAGATGAGAAGGTTTCGTATTTGGCTGCTTTTATAGTTGTAAAAGAGAATACCAACTTATCAGGAAGAGAACTTACGGTTAAGGTAAAAAAAGATTTAAAAGCTTTGGTTCCTTCGTATATGATTCCAAGAAAAATAAAGGAAATAGATAAATTTCCTCTAAATACAAACGGTAAAATAGACCGAAAAAAACTTTTGGAGGAATTTTAGATGACTATAAGTTTATATTCAGACTTATTTTCCATTTATCTACTTATTTTTTCACTTTTGCCTGCAATAATTTTAGGACTTGTGGGAAAAAGTTCAAAAATTTATGGTATGTTTGTTTCGATAGTACTTGTCCCTTTAGTTATTGGTCTAAGCCCATTTAAATTACTGCAGTTTCTAGCATTTATATTTTTTGAGGTAACACTTGTAAAAATTTACCAATATATTCATAGTAAAACTAAAAATAAATTTTTATACTTTTTAACTTTTTTTCTTTCTGTACTACCGATTTTTGCAGTAAAGCTTTGTGTATATTCGAGTAGATTTAGTGTTCTTGGTTTCGTGGGGATTTCTTATATTAGTTTTAGAATATGGCAGATCATAATTGAAATCCATGACGACCATATAGATAGGCTGCCAATTTTGGACATGCTATATTTTATAACATTTTTTCCTTGTATACAGTCTGGCCCAATAGATAGATTTGGCCGATTTTCTGAAGATTTAAAAAAGCAAGTAAGCCCTAAAGAGTATATTAACGAGTATTTGATCTTTGGACTGAAAAAATTATGTATGGGGATACTTTATAAACTTGCTATAGCTTCACTTATAAACAACTTTATTATAGAGAAGCTGCCGAAAGAGATTACTTTTTCAAGTGCAATAATTTACATGTATGTCTATACTTTTTACCTGTTTTTTGATTTTGCCGGATACTCAAATTTTGCAATAGGCATAAGCAGTATTTTAAAAATAAGATCTCCAGAGAACTTTTATAAACCATTTTTAGCGAAGAATATGAAAGAATTCTGGGACAGATGGCATATATCTCTTTCTAAATGGTTTGGGGATTATCTTTTTAGCAGATTCGTTTTAAATACACTTAGAAACGGTACTTTTAAAAGCAAAAAAGTGGCTATAAGATGTGGATATATGCTTACCATGACTGTTATGGGACTTTGGCATGGATTTTATTTATTTTACTTAGTATATGGAATTTATGAAGGTCTTATGCTGGTGTTGACTGATATTTATTTAAAGTCGAAAATTTATAGAAAATTTAAAAAGTCAAAGTGGTTTGAACCCATAAGCATATTTATATGTTTTAATGTAGTGGCATTTGGTATGCTATTATTTTCGGGATACTTGTTTAAATTTTAAAAAGGAAGTGTATTGTTTTGAATTTTGAAAATTTGGCCTTAGAAATAATGGAAAGTGTTTGTGAAACAGATGAGGTAAGAGAAAACTTAGATTTAGATCTTTTTGATGCTGGATTTATCGATTCGCTTTCAGTTATCAATATAATTTTAGAGATCGAGAGCAAACTTGGAATAAGACTACAACCAACAGATTTTGAAAAAAAAGATATTTCAACTATCAATAATTTCAAGTTTTTCTTAGAAAGGGCGGCTAATAAAGAAAAATGAAAGTAAAATTAAAGGCCATATTTTTGGTATTGATACCAATACTTTTTTCTGCTGTTTTACTTTTTGCCTTCGATAAATTTTTAGATAAACAAATAGAGTTAAATTATAACGACGCACTTGGAAAAACATATGGTGTCGATGAAATGAACAAAGGAATTAAACTTCTTGAGCACAATGCCAAAAAAGACGATTTGATTATTCTTGGTTCATCAGAACTTGCTGAGGCCGATTATATTGCTCAAAATCCAGCAAATATCTTTCCAAATAACTATCTTGCATCTTCTCCAAGTTTAGTTGGCAGGGCATATGTACAAGACTTACTTAACGGTATAAAAATAGGTGCTTTAGGCGATAGTTTTAAAGATAAAAAAATAATTCTTATAGTTTCGCTCCAGTGGTTTTTAGATAAAGAAATTAACAAAGACGGTTTTAAGGCACACTTTTCAGAACTTCAATTTTATAAAACAATGAATAATGAAAAGATAAGCGAAAATGAAAAGAAATATATTTGTACAAGAGTTTCAGATTTAGCAGCGAGAGAATCCTCACTTGCAGCACCTTGGGTTTATTCCTATTTATATTCTCATGAAAATATTTTTTCAAAAGTAGGGTTTGAAATTTTAAAACCATACTACTTCTTAAAAGAAAAATTTTTAGGTTTGAAGGATAAATACTTATCATATAAAGCTGTTAAACGATTTAAGGATGATATGTCAAGTAATATTAAAGAAATAGATTGGGAAAAAGAAGAAAAATTGGCAGTGGATACAGGAAAATCAGAATGTACAAATAATGATCTTTATGTTTACGATGGTTACTATGACCAATATTTAAAACCAAATATTGATTCTTTGAAAGATAGTTTTAAAGATGTAGACTTAGTAAACTCGAATGAAATGAAAGATTATGAACTTTTTTTAAAAATTTGCAAACAAACAGGAGTTAGACCTTATATTGTTTTTATGTCAACAAACGGGTATTATTATGATTTTACAGGTATTACAAAGGAAAAAAGAGATAAATTTTATGATAAATTGGTACAGCTTGCCACTATGTATAACTTAGATTATTTAGATTTAAGAGATCATGAATACGAACCTTATTTCTTTAAAGATGTTATGCATCTAGGATGGAAAGGATGGCTTTATGTTGATAGAAAAATTACAGAGTATTATTCATAAAATTGGGAAAAGTTATATTTTTAAATTGTTACTAATAATGCTCGGAATTTTATTGCTTATATTTGCAATGCTAGAAAGCCAAGACGGGAAAATAACATTTGTCTATAACAATTTTTAGTAGAGGGATTTAAGAATAAGAAAAAATCATAAAAACTAAAAAGTATGTTTAGACTTACAGGTAATGTCGATATTGAGGAAATAAACTCTACTCTAAAATGACGATCAATTTTGAAAAATAATTATTTATTCTGAACAAGCTGGAATTTCTGAGCAAAACTTTAATTTTTATAAAGAAATAATTTGGGAACAAGATACAGGTGCAAGTAGGGGTCAAAGCACATTTATTAACAGAGATCTTTTACTTGAGAATAGAAATTATATAGAATATGATATACTTAGAAGAAGAGTTACGGGACACGGAAGTATTACATAAAATAAACTAGAGAAACCAAGGAAACCGTGGAGTATTATGTTTTGTGCTATTAAGTTCAGACGGTAATAAACATTCAAAATAGAAAGGATTTTTTATAGTGAAATTTAAATAAGATAGTAGGTATCGTATAAGAAATTTTTACTCTATTTAGTACTTTTACTAATAGTGCTTTAGTTAACGGAAACGTGGAAGAGGTTTCTGAATCAGGTGTTTTTGATATTGAAACAGATATTTCATATAAACAAATATTGATCAATTTAGGCAATTTGAATCAATACAGCATTTTATGATTTTTTAGAGAAAGTATCCTCTAAATTTAACTTTTAATGTTTTCATGGACAGAATTGTTTCGAAGAATATTTATGTACCTATGAAATAGCTAAGCAGAAGTCACTCTATATAATTTTAATAGGATTGAATAATAAAGTTAGATAGGTCATTTAAACAAGAAGTATTAAAATTTTTTAAGCAAATTAGTGAACGAGATACTGCAAGTAATATCAATTTTCGCTACACTATTGTTTAATGTATAGTGCCGGTTTTACTGTTGTGAAGGGTAGCTTATTTACCATGTTGGAAATTAAGTAGACTTAATCGCTTAATTCTGTCGTGACATTTTTTATTTCAAATTCCGTGAGTCTGTATAAACTTTTACATTAAAATAAATCAAGTTGTTTTTTGAACAAAGTAAAAAACAGAGTATACCATAGTTTCTTAGTTGTAATATACTTTGTTTTATTGATTTTTAAATTAAATTTTCTCGATTTTAACATGATGTTGTTTTTGGTTACTGTTGTAAAAGTGATGTTATATTTTCCTTTTAAAATTACCTAATTTATTATCAAATAACTCTTACTTGGAAGATACGGTGAAAAATAAAATTATTTCGGATTAGAAAATCCTTTATCGATCTTCTTGAATCTTTGTTTTATTCCGTTATTCCATACCTGTGTGCAAATTTCTTCTTTATTTCTGTTATCTCTGAACTTTGCACAGGTGCAAAATTCGTACATTGTGCCAAGCATGTGAAACGTTTTAATTTTTTCCTTATCTACTTTTATATCTGAAATTTCATTATAACGATCAATAATTTTTGAACATAAGTCATAAGGAATACCAAATGAGCCAACTGTTCCTGAAGTAAAATCATAATAAATCGGAGCAATAGTATTTAAGGATTCAAAGTCAATCAAGCCAAATGTTTTAGTTTTGGAGTTATAAACAATATTTTGAAGTCTGATATCTGTATGCGTAAGAGCCGTAATTTCATCGCTCGTATTACGTTTTTCAAAATGGCTAATCAAATCAGTTAATGATTTTTGTTCATCAGAATTTAGGGCTCCGGCATTATTCAAATAATTATATGCATCTTTTAGAGTAAAAACCCCTTCATGACCTAATACATACGGGAAAACTTTACCCCTTTCATTCTTATGAGTATACACCAAAAATTCAACTATCCCATTTATAAATTTTTCTTGTTCTTTATCGTTAAGATTTTCAAGAATTTCTAATTCAAGTTTTTCACCGAGATTTTCTTCTATGACAAAATCATTGCCTATTTTTACATAGTTTGGAATTTTTAAATTTCCCTTGTAGTCGGAGTAATATTTATTAATTTTTTCTTGTGTTTTTCTTTGCTGTTGTATCCAATGTTCAGTGTTTTGTGGATTATTACAAATTTTTAACACAAAGCGATTTCCTTGATTATCTTCTAGATTATATGCAGTTGCGTAGCTTCCCGTCATTCCTTTAGGACTGATGATTTTATAATCAGACCCAATTTTACCTTGATAGTATTCAATTTCATATTGGCTCAGCATATTATTTGACGTACTTTTTATAGTCTTTACGGTTTTTTGGGTTTCAGTTGCTGTAACCGAAATATCACTTGAAGGTTTTCCGAAATCCATTGCATACAATGGATTATTTGTAAGCTTTGTAATTCCCATAAGGGAAAGTAATCCGCAAGCAATAAACTTATTAATTGTTTTTCCACCTCCAACATTTTCCATAAGTGAATCATCTGTCAGTTCCTCTTTTTTAGATAAACATTCATTTACATAATTAAAAATATCCTTTGCATCTAAATTGAAGCCATTTTCTTTAGCAAGTGGAATAATTTTATTATATATAATTTCTAAACTAAGTTCCTCGAACTTTAAATTTTGTAAAATATACTTATGAGTTTTTAAAAATTCTACAAATAATATTACGTCAACATACATAAACTTCACTCCATTTTTGCAATTACTATTTGGGGTACATCACCGATAGATCTATTAGTTTATATCTTCGATTTTAACATGATGTTGCTTTTGTTTACTATCCTAAGTAATGCCAATAGCGAGCTTTTGCCATATTTATACGTATTTTTTGATACGATTAAAATCCCAATACTGGGGTTTTTGTGTTTGGGCATAGATAGACCTATAAGAAAAAAAGTAGCTGAACATGCCAACATCCCAAGCACTAAATACATAGTACTTTAGTCTTTGTTGGCACAAAAATCAGCTACTGTTATTTTATTACTATTTTTTTAGCCATGGATCCGCAAGGGCTTCCTCAGCAGACTTAAAATCGCCATTGTAGAGTTTTTTACAAAAATTCACAAGTTCCATATCTTTATTAGTTGGGAAGTACACGGTAAAGAAACATTTTTTAGGTGCTTCCCCGAACTCCTCGGGAATTTTTACTCCTGTAACACCTCGGCTTTTAAATTCACTATCAAAATAATATCCCATACTCATATCCCCCATACGATAAACAGTGCTCATATCCATGCCCAAAGATATTAACCACATACCCAAAAACACGAAAGAAGCATCATGAAGATCTCTGGAAGGATCCCCTTTTTTTAATGTTCCAAAATCTGTTATAGAATACCTGTATTTATTTTTATTGCTATCAAATTTTTTAAGGATATTTCTAAATGCTATGTCTTGATGTACCATACCTTGTTCATGAATAGCTTTTAGGCCTTTTAAAACACTTTTTGTTGATCTTTTCAATTCTTTGTAATCTATGTCTATACCACTTATTACACGCATAGTATAGCCAGGCGCTTCGGGATCTGGCACAATCGTTACTGTTGCATTAGCGGTGCTCCCTCCTATTTTAAAACCCACTATCGAAGAGTCAGCAAGCGGTGCTTCGAAGATAGCAATCTCATAATCCTTACCATCACCGCCACTTTTTTTCATTTGTAATTTTAGCTTAGGAATAGTGAGATATTTGAAAACATATTTTGAAGCATTTTGAAATTTTTTAACCATTTCAGTTTGACCATTTCTCTTTGCTTCTGCAATTCTTAATTTAAATTTATCTTTCATTTTTTTTAATTCCGCTGCAACTTTAAGTTCATCATCTAGTGATGACCTGGAAGTGAATTGTGGACAACACACTTTTGCTGCTACTATTTTTTCTGCACCTGTTTTTTTGCTTACTCTGGAAGCTTTAAATGTATGACTTGCCGAGCCATTTCCCAAATGGTCTAAAACTTTGTAACCATTTTCCTCTAGGATTTTTTTCGCTTGTTGCTTACTAATCTGTGCCATAAGAATTACCTCCTAATCTTAATTTTTTAAATAATATTTGATCGATCAGCCTAATTGTAACATGTTCATAGATATTTGTAAATTATAAATTATTTTTTATAAATCTTTTTTGGGTTTTAGATTTGACAAATCTATTCTTGTTTATGGACTTTTATCGAAATCTTAGGAACTTGGTGAGAAAGTAATTCTAGCCGGGTGATTTGATTTAAAAGTAAATATTAAAAACCGTTCATTTGAGACTTTTAATAATCATTATAAGCACACAAGGTTTCTTGTTATTTGACTACAGTTGCATTAACCTCAAAATGCCTATTAGGAGGAGTACCAACAGATTTTATGGAATTAATTTTTATTTTAGTTCTTTCAGCTAATAATATTTCTTCTTCGTGAGGTTCATTAATAACTGACTCATAATCCAAAACCAAAGCCCTGCTTCCGGCGGGAATTTCTATTTCAAAAAATACACCACGCGGTTTTTCCCCTCCGAATTCGAATGCAGCTACGCCTTTGTTCAATGATGTGCTTACAAGTCCCTCATCAAAAACAATGGGTTTCTTTTCGTTTATCTCTTTAAAAATTAATTCGTTCGAAGTATCTTTTCTTTTTAAAGACAACAATTTTGGATTAGCTTTCGAAAGTAAAGCGTTTAGTCCATCCACACCCATACCTCTGTAAACAGTATATTTTTTGTTTGTAAGATGATCTAGAAAATATTTCCGAACTTTTAGTATTTTATTTCTAAATGATTCGATATCCGAAGATGAAATTGTTTTTTCAGAAATCATTTTTAAAAAGCTGGCTTTTCTAAGGTAAACATTAAAAGAACTACCTGAAACCATAGGTTTTGAATATTCTGATATGGCATCTTTAAGGTATAGTTCATCTCCATTATACCGTAAGATGTCTACAACATCTTCATAAAACTTAGGTGAAGTTTTAAGACCATCTATTTTGTCATCAATATAGTAATTTTTTTCTTTTATTACATCGTCTATTTTGGAAACTAAATCTTTAATAGCAAGTGTAAAAGCGTGGTATTCATCATATTTGTCGCTACTATTTTTCCCCTTACCTAGCTGACAGAATATATCATAATTTTTTGCGTAATCTTTATCTTCTATTTTGGAAGTGGCTAAATCGTAGAGGTAAGGTTCAAGTTTTTCAATATCCATAATAACTTTTACTACCCTTACATTTTCAAAATGACGTTTTAAGTTGGTTAAATATTTTATGTTTAATCTGCGTAGCAATTTAGTTATATCATATGTTTTTTCTATATCTGGGATACCATGATCATAAGTCATAAGAGCAAGCCATTGGCGGTATTCAATGGAATTTCCATTAAATTTTTTCAGATTAGATTTATATTTCGATATCATTTCTTTTTTATTTGGTTTACTTTCTTCGATGTTTTTAATTTTTTTAACTAGTATTTTACATACATTACGGGCATCGTCGTAAATACAATCTGTTTTTAATTCATTTCCGTATGTTTCTATGTTTTCTTTGAACCAATCTGAAAGCCCTTCTTTTTCTTTAGTCGCACCATAAGCATACTTGTCTGTTTTTACATAATAATTGTAATTCACAATTAGTAAACTTTTTAGGTGACTTAATTGTTTTTCATCTAATACACTAATCATGCCATCGATTGTATCAGGGTTTAAAAAATCATCTTTTTGTTTTAAATCTAGATGTTTTTCATAATTTTCGACCAAAATAAAATATGATAGAATATCCTCTTTGGTTTTGAATTTGCTTTTTACTTTTGTCAAATTTAATTTTTCCATATATATCCCTTCCTTTTTCATAACAAACTAAAATTCAAAAATAGTTGTACCATATAGATATAAAATTACAACTATTTTTAAAATATTTTTTCAAATTTACCTTTTTATAATGGTAAAAAACTATATTTACAGCTACACGGTAGATTTTAGAGAAGAACACACTAAAGTAGAATTTTATGCGTGGAAAAGTGCATTCCAAGCGGTAAATCGTGAACTTATAAATATGTATGTAAGTGAGAAAATTAGCCAAAACGAATGAGGTAAATCTATAGTCAAAAAGCTTTTCGATTTTTCAATAGATTTATTGTTTTATACCCGAGAACTTTCATGTTGGCTGGCAATTGAATTAAAAACGGAGAATGGACATTTAGGTCACCTTAATTTTTACTTTGAAGCACTCGATAGAGATGTAGAGAAAATAAAAACCTATATGTGGAATAAGACGATGTTGTTGTATATGCATTGAGCAGAAGTTTATATCCTTATTTAATTGCTGATTGTAAACTTCATCTTCCTAACAAAGAAATTTTGTAAAATAAATTGCGCGAGATTGTAGAATCAGCCGATTAGAAAAAATGGAGAGCAAACTTGAAATTTTTACTAGGGGTTGCATATATAGTCCATTTATACTTTCACACGCTTAAGAAAAATCAAATTTGGGGCGTGCATTTGTATCAAGGTTTAAGTGATTAGACATATCGATACCTCAATTTAGATACAATGTTGTTTTTGTGCACCGATTACTTCTAGAGTTTTAGGAGTAATCGTTAATTTTTTGATTTTAAAAAATATAATCCTTGTGGTGTTCTACAAATTTAGTTATCCACAATAAATTATCAGATTTTTAATATGAATTTACTTGCATACTTTTATTCCCGATATATAATTATTTATAAGCAAAATACATAAAAGCATATGGGTCGTTTTCTATAAACTTCGAAAAGGAGGTAAGTTTAAATTGTTGTAGTCATTTATGTTGTTTGGTTTTCTACTTAAGAAAACGAGGGCTAATCTAAAAATATTTAAATAGGAAAGGATGTTGTGAAAACTAAGGTATCAAAAAATTTATGGCAATGTTCTTTATACTCTCCAGGGCACTTTCGTTTATTCTCCTAAAAACGTTTACAGCAGCCAAATTTGACAAAGTAGAAATCGAAGATGTTAAACTTAATTATTGTGTAGGAGATAAACCACAAGTATTAGGAAAAATTGATCACTAGCAATAGTAAACAGAAAAAGTCCAAGAAAACACCAGGAGGAAAAAGAAAATGAAAAAATA
>ERZ1034917.1881-NODE-1881-length-11227-cov-4.624776_pt1 | contig 11227 bp, 8 predicted proteins | sample MGYA00520605_ERZ1034917 | MGnify/ENA primary metagenome ERZ1034917 (study PRJEB33766, sample SAMN09781784) | gut metagenome | biome: gut microbiome | host: Homo sapiens | place: Madagascar | study: EMG produced TPA metagenomics assembly of the PRJNA485056 data... | reverse complement strand
ATCGAACACAGTATCGGATTTAATTTCGGATTGCTTAATGCGGAGCCGGCGGAACGGAAAGTGCGTATCGGGTTAAATTCCCGCCGCACCGAACGTAAGTGGGATTATCCGCGCAGGGGTGCGGTTTTGGCGTATTTCGGTCAACAAAAAATATTTATAAGGGGCGGTTTGAATGCTTACACCGTTGGAAATCGAAAATAAAAAGTTCAAAAAGGAGCTTATCGGCTACAGTGTTGCGGAGGTCGAGGAATTTGTGCAGCTTGTGACGGAAAGCTATGAGACAATATATAAGGAAAACCTTGCGAACAGGGATAAGATAAATATGTTGTCGAGTGCAATCAAGCAATACAAGACAATGGAGGAAACACTGCAAAACGCCATTCTTGTCGCGCAGAGCGCAGGCGAGGAGGTAACCCGCAACGCGAAGGCAAAAGCGGAGAACATAATCAACGAGGCGCAGAACTCCGCGGCGCAAATTCTTGCCGACGCGGGCAAGGAGGTAACAAAGGTAAGCTATGAATACGAGGAAATGAAACGCAATGTCGAGGTGTTCAGAACGCGTATTATATCGCTGCTAACCTCGCAGCTTGACATAGTAAAGGAATTCAGTATGCCGGAAAGCGGCAAGCGGGCGGAGGAAAAGGCTGTGGAAACCGCCCCGGGCGCGGAGGATACCGAAAATGACGCCTCGGACAAAAGTGTTGCGGAGACAATAAAAAAGCTGGAACGCATGACGCGCGAGCTGCCAAAGATAGTCATGAACGAAAACGGCGAGTATGTGGCAGCGGAGGATGTTGAAAAACCAAAGACGTCCGACGTGGACAGAAACGGCGGCATTTCGCTTTCGGCGGACAGCGAGATTGACGAGGACTTGGGATTTTAATCGGAACACTGATTTTGTGGGGTTGCTGTATTAAGAACGATTTGCGCGGAGGAGCAATGCGGCTCCGATATGGAGAGTCTGTGCGGGTAAAAAGGCGCGGACTTCCCGAAACAGGGGAGATTTTCTTGCTCTGCGCGCAAGTCTGTCTTGTGCGGCAGCCCCATGTTAGCTATTGAGCAAAAGCCGTATATTCTGCGGCGGAACGGAGGATGCTTCATGCTGTATTTTTTATTGGCGGCGGCTGTTGTTGTCGCTGACTTTTTTACAAAGAGGTGGGCGTACACCACGCTGTCTAAGGTTGAAACAATTCCGCTTATAAAAAATGTGTTTCACCTCACCTATGTGGAAAACAGGGGCGCGGCATTTGGAATGTTAAAGGATCAAAGGTGGATATTTATCACGCTTTCGGTTATAATTCTTGCTCTGCTTGCTGCGGTTATAATCAAAAAGAAGAATAAGCCGTGGTATCTGAGCCTTGGACTCAACTTTGTCGGAGCGGGTGCGGTCGGCAACCTGATTGACCGCATTTGGCTCGGGTTTGTTGTCGATTTGTTTGATTTTCGGCTTATAAACTTTCCTGTGTTCAATGTTGCGGATATTTTCGTTTGTCTGGGCGCGGCAATTCTGGCAATCTATTTTATCATAGATGATGAAAAAAAAGATAAGGGCAAGGAATATGAAAGTAATAATCGACAAAACTAATGAAGGAACACGCGCGGACGTTTTTCTTGCGGGATATGATTCGAAAATAACAAGGTCGCGCGCGCAAAAGCTCATTGAGGAAGGGAACGCCGCGGTGAACGGCAGGACGATAAAGACAAGCTACAGACTTTGCGAGGGTGACGTGCTTGAATATACGGTTCCCGCAGCGGCGGAAACCGAGATAACTCCGGAGGATATTCCGCTTGATATTGTATACGAGGACAAGGATATGCTTGTTGTCAACAAGCCGCAGGGAATGGTTGTTCACCCAGCCGCGGGGAATTACAGCGGAACGCTTGTCAACGCGCTTATGAGCTACTGCGGCGATTCGCTTTCCGGCATAAACGGCGAACTGCGCCCGGGAATACTGCACAGAATCGACAAAAACACAAGCGGACTTTTGCTTGTTGCAAAAAGCGACAGGGCGCACCTTGGTCTTTCGGAGCAGATAAAGGCGCACAGCCTGACGCGCGAATACCTTGCGCTTGTCCACGGCAATATAGCCGCGGACAGCGGAACGATTGACGCGCCGATAGGCAGAGATTCGAAGGACAGAAAGAAAATGACTATTACCGACAAAAATTCAAGGAACGCGATAACGCATTACTTTGTGCTTGAACGGTTCGGAAAATACACATATATAAAGTGCCGCCTTGAAACGGGGCGCACGCATCAGATAAGGGTGCATATGTCAAAAAACGGTCACCCGATTGTCGGCGATGACGTATACGGACGGAAAAAGGAGGAGTTCCGCCTAAACGGTCAACTTTTGCACGCGTACAAGGTGGGATTCGTTCATCCGGTTACGGGTGAGTATATGGAGTTTGAGCGGACTGTGCCGAAGTATTTTGAGGATGTATTAAACAGGCTAAGGAGGAGTGGCTCATGAGCGCAGAGGACAAGAGCGAAAACAAGCCTGTGGAAAGCGGAAAAGCGCCTGTGAGCATACACACAAATCACAGGCAGCGGCTTAACAAAAGAGTAGAGGAATTCGGACTTGACTCACTGGAGGAGCATGAGCAGCTTGAATGGCTGCTGTTTGCCGTAATACCTCGGGGCGACACAAACGCGACGGCGCACAGGTTGCTTAAAAGATTTGTGACGATAGCGGGCGTACTCAGCGCCGACCCCGCGGAGCTGCAGGAGATAGAGGGCGTAGGCTCTGTAGCGGCAAGGTTTCTTTCGCAGCTGCCCGCGCTTTTGGGGATAGTTGAACGGAGCATGAAGGACAAGCCGCCGAGCTTTAAAAATTATGAGGACGCGGAAAAGTATATACAGTCGTTCTTTTACGGAAGGCTGACCGAGTCGGCGTATATATTCTGCCTTAATTCGTCATACAGACTGCTGAGCGTAAAGCGGCTGAATGACGGCGGCACGGGCGAGATTGCGATAATTCCGTCACGTGTGGCAAGGATTGCACTGCGCGAAAATGCGAGCGCGGTTGTCATAGCTCATAATCATCCGTGCGGAAGGGTCAATCCGTCCATAAACGATATACGTATGACGCGGACGCTGAACGAGGTGTTTGAGGCCCTCGGGATAGAGCTTTTTGACAGCGTTATTGTGTCCAACGACAGCATATGCAGCTTAAAACGGAACGGATATATGGAAAAGGAGCGGGGACACCGATAATAAGGAGTGACATAGAGAATGGATTTTCAGGTTGTTTCAAAATATAAGCCGGCGGGCGACCAGCCGCAGGCGATAGAAAAGCTGACCGAGGGGGTCCTGCGCGGCGACAGGTTTCAGACGCTTTTGGGCGTAACCGGCAGCGGTAAAACTTTTACCGTATCAAACGTGATTGCAAACGTAAACAAGCCTACGCTTGTGCTTGCGCACAATAAGACGCTTGCGGCGCAGCTGTGCAGCGAGTTTAAGGAGATTTTTCCGAATAATGCGGTGGAGTACTTTGTTTCATATTACGATTATTATCAGCCGGAAGCATATATTCCGTATTCCGACACATATATCGAAAAGGACGCGCAGACAAACGAGGAAATCGACAAGCTGCGCCACAGCGCGACCGCGGCGCTGTTCGAGCGGAAGGACGTCATAATCGTTGCCAGCGTATCGTGTATCTACGGTCTGGGCGACCCGATAGACTATAACAACATGGTTGTGTCGCTGCGTACGGGCATGACAAAGGACAGGGACGAGGTTATTCAGAAACTTGTGGAGATACAGTACGAAAGAAATGACATAGATTTTTCGCGTAATAAGTTTCGGGTGCGTGGCGATGTACTTGATATATTTCCGTCCGATTCGAGCAAAAACGCGATACGCGTTGAGTTTTTCGGCGATGAGGTTGACAGGATAGCCGAGATAAATACCGTGACCGGCGAGGTGGTCGGAATAAGAAACCATTGCGCCATATACCCCGCGTCGCACTATGTAACGAGCAAGGAAAAGCTGGAGCGCGCCATAGGTGAAATAGAGAAGGAAATGGAGCAGCGGGTGGAGGAATTTAAGGCAAAGGACTGTCTTATCGAGGCGCAGCGGATAAAGCAGAGGACGCTTTACGATATAGAAATGATACGCGAAACGGGTTTTTGTCAGGGGATAGAGAACTACTCGCGGATAATCAGCGGCCGCGCGCCGGGAAGTCCGCCGTTCACCCTGCTTGACTACCTTCCCAAGGACTTTTTGCTGATTGTGGACGAATCTCACGTCACAATTCCGCAGGTAGGCGCAATGTATGCGGGCGACAGGGCAAGAAAAACCAATCTTGTGGAGTACGGATTCAGACTTCCGTCCGCATATGACAACCGGCCTCTTAGCTTTGAGGAGTTTTATAACCATATAAATCAGGCGATTTTCATAAGCGCAACACCCGCCGACTTTGAGCGGCAGCGTTCAACTCAGGTGGTGGAGCAGGTTATAAGACCTACCGGTCTGCTTGACCCGAAGATTGAAATCAGACCGACCCTCGGTCAGATTGACGACCTTTACGGAGAGATTCAAAAACGTCTTGAGAAAAACGAAAGAGTGCTTGTCACCACGCTGACAAAAAAGATGGCGGAGCAGCTGACCGAGTATTTTGAGAACATGGGCGTCAAGGTAAGGTACCTCCATTCCGAGGTCGAAACGATAGAGCGTATGGAGATAATACGCGACCTCAGACTGGGCGTATTTGACGTTCTGGTCGGAATAAACCTTCTGCGCGAGGGTCTTGATATTCCCGAGGTGTCGTTGGTTGCGATACTGGATGCGGACAAGGAAGGCTTTTTGCGTTCCGAAACATCGCTGATACAGACAATCGGACGTGCGGCAAGAAATGCCGAAGGTACGGTTATAATGTATGCGGACACGATTACCGGCTCCATGCAGAGGGCGATTTCGGAAACGGAGCGCCGCCGCGGGATTCAGTCGGCATACAACGAGGAACACGGAATAATTCCCAAGACGATAAAGAAGGACGTTCACGAAATAATCGAGGCAACCGCGTCGCCGACCGCGAAGGCGGGCGGCAGGCGCAAAACGGCGGCGGCGGAAATGCCTGCCGACGTTACCGCAAAGACTATTGCGGAGCTGACAACCGAGATGAAAAAGGCGGCGGAGCTTTTGCAGTTCGAGCTTGCGGCTAAGCTGCGCGATGAGATAAGGCGAATAGAGGCGGAAAACGATAAAAAGGGAAAGTAAAAAGCAGCCGTCTTTTCGCTTGAAGGGAGAACAGAGAAGAAAATGCAGAAATATATAACGGTAAGAGGTGCGAAGGAAAACAACCTCAAAAATATTGACGTAAGGATACCGAGGGATAAGTTTGTCGTGCTGACGGGTTTGAGCGGTTCGGGCAAGTCCTCGCTTGCGTTTGAAACGATATATGCCGAGGGTCAGCGCAGATATGTGGAATCACTGTCGGCGTATGCGCGGCAGTTTTTGGGTCAGATGGAAAAGCCGAATGTCGAGGCGATAGAGGGACTGTCGCCCGCAATTTCAATCGACCAGAAAACAACGAGCAAAAACCCGCGTTCGACCGTCGGAACGGTTACGGAAATATACGACTATATAAGGCTTTTGTACGCGCGCATAGGTATTCCGCACTGCCCTAAGTGCGGCAAGGAGATAAAGGCGCAGTCGGTGGATCAGATAGTCGATTCCGTCATGGCGCTTGAAGACAAGACAAAAATACAGGTGCTTTCGCCGGTTGTTCGCGGCAGAAAGGGCGAGTACACAAAGGTCTTTGAAAAGGCGGCAAAGGACGGTTTTGTGCGTGTACGCGTTGACGGAGAACAATACGACCCGGGCGCGGACGAAATCGTGCTTGACAAACAAAAAAAGCATAACATTGAGATTGTGGTGGACAGGCTTGTTGTCCGTGAAGGAATAGAAAAAAGACTGACCGATTCGGTCGAAACCGCTCTTAAAATGGCCAACGGTCTGGTGGTTATACAGCTGCCGGACACGGAGCGCGAGCTTTTGTTCAGCCAGAACTATGCCTGTGAGGACTGCGGCATAAGCATAGAGGAGCTTACGCCGAGGATGTTTTCGTTCAACACTCCGTACGGTGCGTGTCCGCACTGTATGGGTCTTGGCAGCGTTGAGATAATCGACCCAGACAGGGTAATTCCCGATAAGACAAAAAGTATTCGCGCCGGCGCGATAAACGCAAGCGGCTGGAGCGGCACCGACCCGAACAGTATCTCTGCGATGTATTACAACGGACTTGCGGCAAGGTACAATTTCAGTCTTGATACGCCGTTCGGCGAGCTGCCGGAAAAGATACGGAACATAATTCTTTACGGCACAGGGAACGAGAAGATAGAGCTTTTTTACGACCGCAAGTACGCAAAGGGCGTTCAGTATTCGCGGTATGAGGGAGTTATAAATAACCTTCACAGGCGCTATAACGAGTCGAACTCGGATTGGGCAAAGCGCGAGATAGAGGAGCTTATGTACAATATGCCGTGCCCGGAGTGCGGCGGCTCGCGTCTGAAGAAGGAGAGTCTTGCGGTTACGGTAAAGGGGCTTAATATCGACGAGGTATCAAGGATGTCCGTGTCCGAGGCGGCGGAATTTTTTGATAATATGAAGCTGACCGAGCGCGAGCAGATTATAGGCAAGCAGATTTTGAAGGAAATCCGTGAGAGGCTTGGCTTCCTTGTGAGCGTGGGTTTGGAATACCTTACGCTGTCGCGGTCAAGCGGCACGCTGTCGGGCGGAGAGGCGCAGCGCATACGCCTTGCGAGTCAGATAGGCTCGGGACTTATGGGGGTTTTGTATATTCTTGACGAGCCGAGTATCGGACTGCATCAGCGCGACAACCAAAAGCTGATAGATATGCTGAAAAGGCTGCGCGACCTCGGAAACACGCTTATTGTGGTGGAGCATGACGAGGACACCATGTACGCGGCGGATCACATAATAGACATCGGACCCGGAGCGGGCGTTCACGGCGGCTATGTTGTGGCGGAGGGAACGGTCGAGGATATAAAGAAGTGCGAAAATTCGCAGACGGGTCTGTACCTCAGCGGCAAAAAGAAGATACCCGTACCCGCGGTGCGGCGCGAGGGCAACGGCAGCTTCCTTGAGGTAGTCGGCGCGGCGCAGAATAATCTTAAAAACGTAAACGTCAAAATTCCGCTCGGCACGTTTACCTGTGTTACGGGCGTTTCAGGCAGCGGAAAAAGCTCGCTTGTAAACGAGGTGATTTACAAGGTTTTGGCAAACGAGCTTAACCGTGCAAAGCAAAAGCCGGGCAAGTACCGCGAGATAAAGGGACTGGAGTTCCTTGACAAGGTTATCGACATCGACCAGTCGCCGATAGGCAGAACGCCGCGCTCCAATCCCGCGACCTATACCGGACTTTTCAACGATATACGCGATTTGTTTGCGTCGACAAGCGACGCAAAGGCGCGCGGCTACAAGGCGGGAAGGTTTAGCTTTAACGTAAAGGGCGGCAGATGCGAATCGTGCATGGGCGACGGAATAATCAAGATAGAGATGCACTTTTTGCCGGACGTATATGTGCCGTGCGAGGTCTGCGGCGGAAAGCGCTACAACCGCGAAACGCTCGAGGTGCGCTACAAGGGCAAAAATATTTATGATGTGCTTGATATGACTATCGAGGAAGGACTGGAGTTTTTTGAAAACCTTCCAAAGCTCCGCCGCAAGCTGCAAACGCTGTGCGATGTCGGTCTCGGCTATGTAAAAATAGGTCAGTCGTCTACCACACTGTCGGGCGGCGAGGCGCAGAGGGTAAAGCTCGCAACCGAGCTAAGCAAGCGCAGTACGGGAAAGACGATTTATATTCTTGACGAACCGACAACGGGTCTGCACACCGCGGACGTACACAAGCTGATAGAGGTTCTTCAAAAGCTGGTTGACACGGGCAACACGGTTGTGGTTATCGAGCATAACCTTGACGTAATAAAGACGGCGGACTATATAATCGACTTGGGTCCCGAGGGCGGAAGCGGCGGCGGCGAAATCGTTGTCTGCGGCACGCCGGAGAAGGTTGCGCGGTCTAAAAAATCGTATACCGGCAAGTATCTTAAACCTATGCTGAAAAAGTAAATATGCGGGGATGCAAAAATATTCGGATAAAAATGCTTTTTGATTTGCAATCCGAGCCTTTTGCATCCCTTTTGTTGTTTATTGTACACTAAAATTCCGCATTTTGTCGGAAAACATACAAAAATGTCAATAAAATTTCTTAAATTCCTTGCATAAGGAGTTTTTTTGTTGTATAATAAAACCAAACGTAGTTTTACGAATTAGATACGGAGGCGTAAAAATGAGCAAGTTTTTAGAATCAATCAAGGCAAGAGCAAAGGCGGATAAAAAGACCGTTGTTTTGCCGGAGTCCATGGATAAAAGGACGTTTGAAGCGGCGGAGAAAATCCTGAAGGAGGGAATCGCAAACCTTATTATAATAGGTACGCCAGAGGAAATTGCAGAGAATGGCAAGGGTTACGATATAAGCGGCGCGACAATCATAAACCCGTTTACCTATGAAAAAACAGAGGAATACATAAATCTTTTTGTCGAACTTAGAAAGGCAAAGGGACTTACATATGAGGACGCTAAGAAACAGGCGCTCGGCGATTATATGTATTATGCCTGCCTTATGGTAAAGGCGGGGGATGCTGACGGCGTTGTTTCGGGCGCTTGCCACTCAACGGCGAATACGCTTAGACCGAGTCTTCAGATAATAAAGACCAAGCCGGGCGTAAAGCTGGTGTCGGCATTCTTTGTAATGGTTGTTCCCGACTGCGAATACGGCGCGAACGGCACGTTTGTGTTCAGCGATTGCGGACTGGAGCAAAACCCCGACCCGGAGAAGCTCGCGGCGATTGCCGCCTGCTCTGCGGAGTCATTTGCATACCTGACCGGCGAGGAGCCGCTCGTTGCAATGCTCTCGCATTCAAGCAAGGGCAGCGCAAAGCATGACGATGTAACAAAGGTTGTCGAGGCAACAAGAATATGCAAGGAGAACAATCCGAAGCTTAAGGTTGACGGCGAGCTTCAGCTTGACGCGGCAATCGTTCCGTCGGTGGGCAGTTCAAAGGCGCCGGGCAGCGCGGTTGCGGGAAAAGCAAACGTACTTATATTCCCGGACCTTGACGCGGGCAACATCGGTTATAAGCTGGTTCAGCGGCTTGCGAAGGCGGAGGCATACGGCCCGGTTACACAGGGTATAGCAAAGCCGATTAACGACCTTTCAAGAGGCTGCAGCGCGGACGACATCGTGGGCGTTGTTGCAATCACCTGTGTACAGGCGCAGATGGACTAAGCGTATCAAATCAAGAAAAAGGAGAAAATGTATGAAAATATTTGTAGTAAACTGCGGAAGCTCATCTCTTAAATATCAGCTTATCGATATGGAAACGGAGAGTATTCTTGCTAAAGGACTTTGCGAAAGAATAGGTATTGACGGCTCAAAGCTCACACACAAGCCGTCCGGAAAGGACGAGTACGTGAAGACGGCTCCTATGGAAACGCATAAGGAGGCAATAAAGCTTGTGCTTGACGCGCTTACAGATGCGGAGCATGGTGTGATTGCGGATGTAAACGAGATAAACGCAATCGGTCACCGTGTTCTTCATGGCGGAAATATTTACACAGAATCAATCAAGGTTGACGAGGACGTAAAGAGGGTTATAAGAGAGTGTTTTGACCTCGGCCCGCTCCACAACCCCGCGAACCTTATAGGAATCGAGGCGTGCGAGGCAGCAATGCCGGGCAAGCCGAACGTTGCGGTATTCGATACGGCTTTTGGTATGGCTATGCCCGAAAAAGCGTATCTTTATGCGATTCCGTATGAGTATTACACAAAATATAAGCTGCGCAGATACGGTTTTCACGGTACAAGCCATATGTTTGTATCGCGCGAGGCAATCTCGTTCGGCGGACTTGACCCCAAAACCGCAAAGGTCATCGTATGTCACCTTGGCAACGGAGCAAGCGTTTCCGCGTCGGTCGGCGGCAAGTGTGTAGACACCTCGATGGGTCTTACGCCGCTTGAGGGTCTTATTATGGGAACGCGTTCCGGCGATGTTGACCCGGCTGTGCTTCAGTTTATCTGTAACCACGAAAATATCGATATAAACGAGATGCTCAATATTCTTAACAAGAAGTCCGGTATACTTGGTATGAGCGGCGGCGTTTCATCCGACTTCCGCGATGTAGGCAAAGCGGCTGACGGGGGTAACCACCAGGCTGCGGCGGCTCTTGACGCGTTCAAGTACAGAACTGCAAAGTATGTCGGCGCGTATGCCGCTGCGATGAACGGCGTTGACGCGATTGCGTTTACCGCGGGCGTGGGCGAGAACGACAAGGCAATCCGCAAGGCGATTTGCGAGGATTACCTCGGCTACCTCGGCGTTAAGATTGATGACAATGCGAACGATGTAAGAGGCAAGAAAACGGTTATTTCGGCGCCCGACTCAAAGGTTAAGGTTATGCTCATTCCGACAAATGAGGAGCTTATGATTGCAAGAGAGACGCTTGCGCTTATTTAACAGGCATATTCGGGGGTGCTGCGCTGCCGCGGCGCCCCCGTTTTCGGTTTTTACGGGAAATTTGTGCAACAGCGGCATTAAAAAGCCGTTTTTCGGATGTAACGGAAACACAAGCGGAGGAGGAAAAGCAATGAACGAAGCAGAAAAGCCGAACTATGATTCAATGTCCGACGAGGCTCTTGTGGAGCTGTCCGCCGCCGGGGACAAGGCGGCGACAGAGTGCCTTCTCGCGCGGTATAAAAATCTTGTACGCGCAAAGGCAAGAATGTACTTTCTTGTAGGCGCGGACAAGGAGGATATCATTCAGGAGGGCATGATCGGACTGTTTAAGGCTATACGGGATTTTGACGCGGGGCGGCACACGACCTTCCGCGGCTTTGCGGAGCTGTGCGTAAAACGTCAGATAATAACCGCGGTAAAATCGGCAAACAGGCAAAAGCATATTCCGCTTAATTCGTATATTTCACTCAGCAGTCCCATGTTTGACGACGATTCGGAGAGCGCGCTCTGCGAAATGATAAAGGGTACCTCCGAAACCGACCCGGAAAGACTGTTTATAAGCAAGGAAAATACGGAGCTGCTCGGTGACAAAATTGATGAGGTTTTAAGCACGCTTGAAAAAAAGGCGCTTTCGATGTACCTTGACGGAAAATCCTATCAGGAAATCGCGCAGAGTCTGAAT
>ERZ1034917.1880-NODE-1880-length-11227-cov-12.102399_pt1 | contig 11227 bp, 9 predicted proteins | sample MGYA00520605_ERZ1034917 | MGnify/ENA primary metagenome ERZ1034917 (study PRJEB33766, sample SAMN09781784) | gut metagenome | biome: gut microbiome | host: Homo sapiens | place: Madagascar | study: EMG produced TPA metagenomics assembly of the PRJNA485056 data... | reverse complement strand
TTAGTCGAGAGTCTGCCTCTTTGTTTTTAAAAAATTACGCAATATTCAGGTTAGATAACGTCCGGAAAATTGCGCACATTTGAAAATGAGGCAGCTTGAAAAAGAGCCTGTTTCCTGATTTATGGAGAGGCGGTCGACCATGTCGAGCCACAGCAGTTTTTCAAAGTATTCATCGTCAGTGCAAAAGATGACCGTCGCGTCGGGATTGCCCTGCTTCAATGTAAACTGGCCGGCTGGAAACATAAACGCCATAAGAACGTCCTGAAATTTCGACTTTGAACTTTAAATTGGCCTCAGTTGGCGGAATTGCAGTTACTTCTTTTACAAGGTAATCATAATATGACTCTTCTTCTGGAACATGAGAACCGCCGCTCCAATATCCGAGAGCCGGATATCTGCTCGCAACGATGGGGCGGAAAGGCGCCTGATAACGGCTTGCTTCAGTTGGACGCGGCGTGAACCGTACTCCTTTGTAATCTTCACGGAGCAGAGGAGTCAAGGTTTCCACAATTTTGCGCTTATGGCTTTTTTCAGGAGATGTATAGCTTTTGACAGTCGGCATCAGACCGTCAATAAGCAAAATGACTGCCAGAATGAACAGAATTATATTGAAAGCAATTCTCCCCCCTGGACACAGCAAACTTTTGAGGTGATGATGAAACTCGGCAATTCCCCACGCACACCAGCCGAACAGCAGCGGAGCGCAGGGTAACAGATAACGTCTGGACATATACAGCGTCCTGGCTCCGATCATAATTTGCAACGCTTCAAATACAAAATGCATGATGACGAACAATAAAAGCAGACTTTCCGACCTAGTCCAGAGTTTCTTTCGGACTCGATAGATGACAATGATGAATGCCGGGATGGCAAAATATGGATAAAATCCTTTCAGAGAAGAAGTGATAAATTCATTCATCTTTATTTCCATATCGTTCCAGTAATTCCGCATGCCGGGCGGAAACCACGGGATAGCCCGTCCACTTCCATGTCAGATAAAGTTGCGGCAAGATCAGAAGAAGAAACAGCAGTATCGCACATATGCTTCTCCAGCAACGTAATCCATTTTGTCGCAAATCTGCGGCAAAAGCGATAAACAATGCGACAAGCGCAAACAAAAGTCCATCCGCCCGCAACAATGTCAGAATTGCTCCGCCTGACGCGATGAGCCACCAGGCACGGTTTCTTTTTTCCGGAAGCAGAACGATCAGTCCCAATGCCAGTAAGGCCAGCCCCAAAGTTCTGCCGTTGTCGCGGAGACCGTCGTAAATATAACGGTGTAACTTGGAACACAGCAGATACAGACAGCAACTGATCAAGGCTATTTTTCGACTCCAGAGCTTTTTGAATAATTCATACAACGGGAAGATCGATACTGCCCAGAGAAAAAGAGCTGCAATCTGACAAGCACGGAAACCATTCAAATGAAAAAGCCGGGCGATCATTCCGCTCAATGACGGAAAAAGCACTCCGTACATCGGATGAAAAGCATATTCCCAATATCCTGCCGCGAAGGCTTCCGCCATCGGAGCGTATCGAGTACAGGTATCATTTGCAGGAATTCGATTGAGCCAGATCAACATTCCACCAGCCAGCATCGCACCAAGAAAGAGCATCCACGGGATAAAAGTTCTGATTTTTGTTTCTGTATATCCATAAAGAAAGCCGGTGTATTTGCTTAACAGGCCTCCGGAGAAGCGCAGGAAATCCCGAATACAGATATGCCTGCGGACACAGTTTTCCGGGTGACCGAATTTTTCGTAAAGCCATGGATTCTGCCCGTGCATCCGACCGATCGCGACGCCGCGAGTCCATAATTCCGGCAAGGAGCCGGAATGTTCATGATGACAGATACTCTCTGCGCAATATGCGACTCTTTCCCCATCCAGAATCAGTCTTGCCGCCAGCAACATGTCCTCCCCGAAAGCTGTTGCGGGGAAACCGCCCGCTTTCATCACCTTGTCAATATTCCATACAGCGAGCACATTGGAGCAAAACGCGGTCATCAACCCCAGTTTCTGAATATCCTCTTTCTTTCTTACCGATGAAACCGGAGGGTAGTTGTGCAAGCGGAAGTACCCATCCATTGACTCCGGGTTCCACGGAACCTGCCGGGCATAGGCAACAGCCGCCCCGGTCGCCTGAAAATGTTCCAGAAGCAACTGAATTGTATCAGATGTCGCCGGGCACGCGTCTTGAACCGCGAATACGACCGCGTCGAAACCGGCTTCCGCCAGTTTTTGAACGATTTTCTGTCTGGTCGCTCCGTGGTTGAAGTCATGACGATGCACGGGCATGATTTCCCAGCCGTACTCCTTCGCATCGGCAACGGTCGAATCGGTTGACCCGCTGTCCGCCAGCAGATAGAGAGCCGGCTGGACGCTCTGCCTGGAATAACTCTCCAGCACGGCGATCCAATCGGTTCGCACGGCTGCATTCAAAGCAGGAATCGCAACGGCAAATTTCATAACGCCCACCACATGCCCAGCGTTCGCAGCCAGGTATTTTTTCTGAAATGATATTTCCGGCAGCAAGCAATTTTCCCGGATTTGCTCTGTCGGTCAATTTCCCCCCAGGCGGTCAGAAGTTCGATATCGGAACCGGAGAGCAGATCGCCATATTGCTGCAGAAATGCCGCAGCCTGTTGTTGCGTTAACCGTAAACGGTGTTTCAGCTTGTTTCTCCCCTGTTTCAACATCCTCAAACAGGCTCCGAGAGAATATTGCTGCGGGCCAAATACATTGTTATTGTGTTTTCGGTACTCAATCCGGCAGTCGTTCATAAAAATAACTCTGCCGGTGGCTGAAGCCAGTAAAGCCAAATACCAGTCATGGCAAATAGCGGCCTCCGGAAACGGGAAACGGATTATTTTTCTCAAAGCCTCGTTTATTATCATTGTACAACCGGTAATATGGTTTTGTATGATCAGCTCCGAAAGCGTACTCCTTTGAGGAGATAAACGCTGATATTGCATCAATGAATCCGCCAGCCGTTCTCCGGATGAGTCGCAGACATGCAGATCCGAATGGAGGAGCAGCGGAGTGGAAATTTTACATGTTTCCTCGGTTTCCCGGATTCGTTTCATCGCAACGGCAATTTTGTCAGGCAGCCAGATATCATCCTGATCGGCGAACATCAGATAACCGGGAGGAGCGTCCCGCAGCAAAAGCCCATAGGATTTCACAACTCCCAGAGCTTCGCCGCTGGAAGGATGCCGGCGGATAAAGTCATAACGGGCCAGGAGTTCTTCCGAGCGATCCGCGGAACCGTCGTCACGGGCCAGAACTGAGAAATCTGAATAGGACTGCCTTTTCAGCGATTCCAGAAAAATCCGCAGATAATCGCCTCCATTTTTCACGGAAAGCAATATTTGTACCGTCTTACTTCTTGACATGGTTATACCGCACTTTTGATTTTTCCGTATTTGCGTAAAATCTGCCAGATGAATTGACGGCTGCGGATGAAATATTTACCGGAAGCGGCAATCGTTCCAGCTCCCCATAGTGACCTGTTAACTGCCCGCCAATAATTTCTGCAGCCGGGAACGGTTGGGGAAATCACCGCTGTTGACTCGTTTTTTCCAAAGTCGGCACTGCGATCCGGGACCAGCAGGCAGTTGACTTCAGCCGGGTGCGGATAACGGATCAGGCGTTTCAGGAGATTCAAGGAACAGGTGGATTCTTTCAGAACCGCACTCAATTCCAGAGAGTGCCTGCTTTGGAAATAATCCTTGATTCCCTGCCAGATTTCTTCTTTTTCCGTTCCGGCCACCCGTTCCGGCCAGTCATCTGTTACTGCATTGTTTTTGCCGTCCGCGGTAAAATATTCAACGCTGGGCAACCGTGGCTCAAGCACTCCTTCCAGCAGATGGTGATACTCCAGCAGGATGTTATTCAGGCCGGGGGCAGAAAAACCTTCCGCGTCAATAAACAGCCCGATCACATCGGCAAAATACCACGGTGCCTCGGCCCGATAGTTCCAACGCCCGAAATATAACGCATCCCAGTTCCAATTCCGGCAACCGGTTTGCAAAGCTCCCAGAATTGAGCCGAACCAGCCCGTATCGACAACATGCAGATTTTCAAAAGCGGCAAACTCTCTGTTCAGATAATCATGCCCAAGTTCATGCTGTTCGGCAAAGTGTTTGCGAAGAGTCCGGGAATAGGAACAACTGTCATAATATAAATTGAAAACATTTGTCCGGTCCACCGGAGCTTCCGCCAGTTTTTCCGGCAATGAACTTAATAAATCCATCTTGTCCGGATACAGTTGCTCCGGCAGCAACGCCTGCGCAAGCCTTCCGCAGCTGGTATAACTGAATTCCCGGACAAGGCACGAAACTACCAGCTCAGGATTTTCTTCAAAAATCATTTTCAGGGCGGCGAAACGCGAGATCCAAAGCGGCTGGCAGGAAACTGCAGCTTTCAACCCATTGACTTTCAAAAATAATTCATATAGAAATTTCAGGCGCAATCCTCCCCGCGACATGAAAAGAAGGGCATCGTCCTTTTTGTCGTACAGCGAGGAACTCCAATGCAGGCGGCAGCAAAATTCAAACAGAATGCTTCCGAGCAGCTGCCCCGTTTCGTATTTTGAGTGGACGGTGTTCATCACTGTTCCTTCCATTTCCGCCAATAGTACTTGCTCTTCAACTTGAACTTCCGCCACCATGCCATCCGGCTGTATTCAATGTTGTATTCATCGCCATAATACCGGACTGAATCAGGCGGATTTCCCTGCCGGTAACGCCAGGCGTCCAGCAGAGCATAGAAGGCGGGTTTGTCTTCTTCAAAAAGTTCCGGCGGCAAATGGTGGTCGCGGGAGCGGACACAACTCCACAAATACATTTCGGGATGTATTTTCGTCAGCGGCTTGCCTGCTGCGTGAGGCAAATGAGAGTACTTCGCCTGATAGACTTTTTCGTTGACGAACAATAGAATATTCTGCCGATACCAGGGACATATTTTCCCGTCAAACCAGAAGCGATCCCGCAGAATATCCAGCGGAATGTACCCTTCCTTCTGGAAAAGCAATGCCCAATACTCCGGATAATTCTCATTGACATGTCCGGTCCCGCCCTGATAGGGGAATGCACTGGAAAACAGAACAAGTTCGGAGAGGGAAGTCAATTTCCGAACGAAGTTTTCTGCCTTCTCCGGAGCAATATGTTCCGCGACCTCCAGACTCATGGCCAGAGAATACCGTCCGGTGAAATCAATCTCTCCCGTAAGATCTGCGGCATGAAAATATTCTGCCGGAATCTGCAGGTAATCCCGGGGCACGTAATCGCCGTCATAGCCGGCGACATCAGATACTCCGTTGGCAATAAAACAGGAAAGCCAGGTTCCAAGACCGCAGCCGAGATCAACGACACTTTCAATTTTGAATTGTTCAAGCAGAAATGGAACAATCTGCCTGGCTGAATTCAAACTTCCCAGACACTGTTCTTCATAGAAACTCTTATCGTACGCCATTGTATATTCTCTCTTTTTGCAATTGGTTGATATTTCGCCGGTTTCTCCATCGGATATATCGGTTGTACAGCGCAGAGCGCAACAACAATACGGATGTGATTCCGCAACGGATATAAGGCATTTCAAAATCCGCGACCGGATTGTCGCCAAGATGCAGGATTGCCTGCGGGGAAACCTGTTCCCGTCGTAATAGTTCGTCCCAAAGTAAACCGGAAATCTTACTGATCCCGAAATCAGCACTGCTGTATATTTCATTTATCATGCCGGGCGGCAGAAAATTGTTGATGATCCGGGCCAAGGCATCGCGATTCAAATACATATCGCTGACGGCAACGATTCGGAGATTCCGCATGCGGGCAATTTCAAGCAATTTGCGGATATTCGGGTTGAGACGCAGATGACTGATTTCATACGAAAGCTCGATTTCCTGCATCGCCGCCAGTCTGATGGCGTCATGCTCCTGCAGAATTGCGCCGATCAAACGGTAGATGGAATCAAAAGCAGCTTCCCGACAGCCTTGAACCGGTTTGGCGAGCTGATAGGCCAGACGATGAGCCAACGCTCTGGCCTGAAAGAAATTTCTGCTGCTGATTTCCGGAAACGCCTGATGGACCAGTTCCGCAATTTCCCGGAAACGTGTAATTTCACTTTTATATTCCCGCAAAAGCAACGTATCGAAAACATCGATTGAAAAAACATGAATTTCCGATGTATGCAATAACTCCGCAATTTTATGTAAACGACAACGGTTTCGCACTCCGTAGGGCAACAGGCAGTTCCATTTTTCGCCGTGCCAGCGCCAGAATATGTCCGGAGTCCGAAGCAGCAGACTCCGGATCTTCTGCCGGCTGTTCCATAATTCTCCTTCAAGTTCCCTGCCTCTGGCGGCGGTATGAGTGATCTCGTTGAGAAGTTCCTGGCATCTGTGTTCGCCGTGGCGAATCAGCTCCTCCAATTCCTGCCTGTTCTTTTCCAGTTTATTGCAATTGCTTTGCCATCTGTTTCGCTCCTGCTCCATTGCTTTGTTCTGTTCCTGCAAAGAACAATTCATCGTTGAGAGGCATTTCAAATCCTGTTGGAGAGCTGTATGCTTGATTGCCGTATCGACCAATTCTTGTTTGCAGGCATCTAAACTTGTCTGAAGTTCGGCAATATAGGACTGGTTCCGCTGCCGTTCTTCGGCATTTTTCTCCAAATCCAGTTTTTGTTTTTCGAGCTTGGTCTGAAGTTCGGTAATATAAGATTGTTTTTGCAGTCGTTCCTCGGCACCTTTCTCCAAATCCAGTTTTTGTTTTTCGAGTTTTATTTGAAGTTCAGCGATATAAGATTGTTTTTGCCGCTGTTCCTCGGCACTTTTCTCCAGATCCCGTTCCTGTTTTTCGAGTTTTATTTGAAGTTCAGCGATATAAGATTGTTTTTGCCGCTGTTCCTCGGCACTTTTCTCCAGATCCCGTTTTTGTTCTTCAAGCTGTGCTTCCTGTTCGATTAAACGGTATTGGGTTTGCTGGTGTTCTTTTCTATTTGCTTCCAGAGTCTTGTCGCGTTCTTTCAGATTTGCTTCCAATGTTGCGATGTAGGATTGATCCTGCTTCCATACCTCGCCGGCACGAACGATATCCAGACGAAGGGCTTCAATCCGGCAAAGATTTTCAATCCGGTTCAATTCCAATACGGACATTAACTCTCTGGAACTGAGTTGCTGATGCAGCTCCGTTTCAAACGCGTTCAGTTCTTTCGGTGAGAAGTTTTTAACACAATACAATATGCCGATCCCGTATAAAACCGGAAAACTCTTGAAGCGCCATCGGGGGCCGGTTATTTTCAGGAAGTTTTCAACAGCACATAATACTCCGTTGTTTTCACCTCCTTCGGTAAGCGCGGTGGCGTAATTACCGGAAGACAGCCCCTGTTCGGACCGTTCTTCTTCGTATGGCGAAACCCGGATATTATAGTCATAGGGATGCGGCGCCTTTATCCGTTCCGGCCCATAATAAATATCCCGATATGCCCACGGCCAGCAGACATCATGCAGGAAAATCACCTTAATGCAGTTCTGTTTCCGTTTCCGGTCGATGGTTTCCAGATCCGTCAATACGGTTTCGTAATTATGGTCACCATCCATAAATATGACATGATACCTGTCGTTTCCGGCCAGATACTCCCCGGAAACGGTCTGATGGAATCTGAATTGTGGTGATTGAAGCAGCAGCTTCGCATTTTCCGGCAGAAACGGATCGACTGAATCCAGAAGGATATGGCGTTTTGCCGCATAATCCAGCAGGGCTCTTGTATTATAACCGTTTTCTGCGCCGATTTCAACGATTTTTGAAATATTCTCCAGTCTGTTCATCAACCGTTCCGCAAGCGGAAAGAAATTGACCATGGAACAGATATTCTCCGCTCGCTGAGCGAAAGGCGGCAGCTCAAATAAAGAAGCGGTGAGTTTTGTCAAGGGAGCGGCAGTCATTATTTCCGGCCTCCAATTCCCTTGATCTGCTTTTTCAGACTCCGGCACCAGGCAAATTTTGCCAGCATATAATCAATCACCCGGTTGGAGCCTTTTACCAGGGAGGAACTGCTGATCCGATCGATTTTACTGTTCTGCCAGTTCGACATCACGGCAAAGTTCGCCAACAGACCGATCGGACCGGGCGATTTCCCGGAAGCCTGTTCCCGAAAATAGCGGTTACGCAGAATGGCATCATATTTGACATGACTGTTGAGGCCGGCATTCACCGTATTGCCGTATGCATCATGCGGATCGGCAATCGTATCACGATGATGATAGAGGGCAAGCAGTTCCGGAATGACTCCGATATCGTATTTTTCCAGAAAACGGATATTGAAATCCCAGTCGCCGAGCACCGGTAAACTCTCATCATATTTGCCGACTTCGTTGTAAGCGCTCCGTCGGTACAGGAAGGAGATCGGCGGGAAAGAGTTGACCATCAGAATTTCCATCAGATAGACAGACTTCAGCCAGGTGTTGAAGCCATAGCAGGATGTCGTATGCGGGACATTGTCCCTGATCGTTTCATTCACCAGCAGCGTATGAGTGATGACCCCGTCGAACAGCCGCTCCGAATCCAGAAAGGCAACCGTCTTTTCGAGAAACGCCGGTTCCCAGCTGTCGTCGTCGTCATGAATTACGATATATTCGGAATCTCCGGCCGCAATTCCGGCGTTGGAGGCGGCTTCCATGCCGAGACTTTTTTCATGATGTACGACAACTGTCTCACAATTTCTTTTTCTCGCCTCCTCCACGATCCGATCGACTTCCTCACGGTTGCCTCCGTCATTCACGACAACCCACATGAAATCCTGAAAGGTTTGGCCGCAGACGCTTTCCAATGCCCGCCGCAGCAGGATTTTTCTGTCTTTTGTTCGAGTGATTACCGCAACTTTCCTATGCTTTGCCAACATCATTTTACTTCCCTTATCTCAAAATGATTCATTTCCACATTGAATACTCCATGGACGATTCCGATCGGCATAATGGAACTTACCGCATAAAAATCGGTCGCCCAGCAACATACTTTCTGCGCCATGATATCCCGGCCGTCCCCGATCCCCAGGGTCAGCGTATATTCCTGCGGCGCCACTTCCGGCCAACGGATAACGAAAGAAAAACGGCCGTTTCCCGGCATCAGGCCATGCGGGAGCTGCCGGCAATTACCGAAAACACGCCGGCCGAATTTATCACTGAAAAAAAATCCGATGATTGGATTTTCGCATACCCTGTTCAAGGCAAAGGACGCGGTAATTTCAAGCAGATCTCCGGGCTTGCAGATATTGGACGGGACTTGATTGACCGAAATTCCGCAGCCGGTGACGCTGCCGCCGTCTCCGGTGCATTTTTCCGGCGGAACCGGATGCATTTCCGGTGGAATCTCCTTTACGGCAGCGGAGACTTTACCGGGATAAAGCAAATGGGTATAACATTCGATTCCCTCATTTACCGCCCCGGCAAATACAACCCGTCCCTTGTCCAGAACGATGATCCGGCTGCAGAGGGAGGCGACGGCATTCAGATCGTGCGAAACCAGAATCACCGCTTTCCGGGCGCGCTGTTCTTCCAGATAACGGTAACACTTCTGCTGAAAGAAGATGTCTCCGACAGCCAGAGCCTCATCAATCAGCAGGATTTCCGATTCGACATGCGCCGCCACGGCAAAGGCCAGACGGACGAACATGCCGCTGGAATACTGTTTTACCGGCTGATCGATGAAATCTCCGATCTCGGCAAAGTGAATGATGTCTTCCAGACGTTCGGCGATCTGTTCTCGTGACAGTCCATGCATCAATCCGGCCAGAAAGATATTGTCCCGGCCGGTGAAATCCGGGTTGAAACCGAAACCGAGTTCGAGCAGGGCGCTGATTTTCCCGTGAAGGACGATTTCTCCGCATGTCGGCTCCAGTGTACCGCAGAGGAGCTGCAGCAATGTGCTTTTCCCGGCGCCGTTGCGTCCGATAATTCCCAGGCATTCTCCGCGTTTTACGGTAAATGATACCTGCTCCAGCGCCTGGAAGGTGGAATAAAACTGTTTCCGTCCCATGCAGAGAGTTTGCAGCAGCCGCCGGGCGGGCGTGGAGTAAATCTGATAATTCCTGCCGACGTTGCGGACTTCGGCGAGAATGTTTTCACAGCACATCGGCAAATCCCCGTTTGGTTTTGGCGAAAAAGAGGAATCCCAGCAGGAAGGATATGCCGCCGGCCAGGTACAATACCGGCAGCGTCGGCCAGGACAGGGCTCCGTCGGTCGTCAGGATAACTCCGCGGATGCTTTCCACATACCATGACAGCGGGTTGAGCCGGATCCAGCCCTGATAAGCCGCCGGAACAATTTCGACCGGATAAATGATTGGACAGAGAAAAAACAGCCCCTGCAGCAGCAGTTGAACCAGCATCGGCAGATCGCGCAGAAATACGCTTCCGGCGGCAGCCAGAAAGACACATCCGCAACAGAACAGCATATATGCCGGCAGCAGAACCGGCAGCCACAGGCACTGCAGCCCGGTTCGGCCGGAAACAAGACCTGCCGCCGTTGCAACCGCCAGCCAGACTCCGCCGGAAAACAGACTGCTTCCGAACGACGAAAAGGGAATGACTTCCAGATCGAACAGGGCTTTTTTTACATATCCCGGCTGGGAGACGACGGAATAACAGGCGGCGGAAACGCTTTCGGAAAATATATTGTAAACCGCCATCCCGCAGAACATCGTCAACGCATAGGGAGTTTCTGCATTGCCTGCATGACTGCGCAAATTCAGAATCAATCCGAATGCGAGGTAATATACCAGCAGCAGGAATAACGGCGTCAGAAACGCCCACAGAAAATTGAACAGGCTCCCCTTGTAACGGCTTTGCCAGGTTCGGAACGCCAAAGTCCCCGCCAGTTCCCGGTTGGCATATAAAATGCGCCAGGGAAGAAGCGGAGACAACAGCAGCTCCGGAAAACTTGTTTGGCTTTTTCTTCTCATTGGTCTCATCAGATTTCGTTCAGTTCTCAAGCGTGGGAACCTGAAATAGTATCGTAAAATACATTCATGAAAAGGCGGAGGAACCATTTGGGAAAAATCGCTCCTCAAACGTTCCCCACGCCTTTTTTATTTTCTACTTATGTTGCTTCAGGCGATGGCGATTACCCCGGCCGCCTGACCGTCCTTTATCTTCCATGCGGCCAGATTGTTGTCTGGGTCGGCGAGCAGGATGTCGTCGGTTCCGTCGGCGTCGAAATCCCCGACACCGGCGA
>ERZ1034917.1879-NODE-1879-length-11246-cov-3.234385_pt1 | contig 11246 bp, 9 predicted proteins | sample MGYA00520605_ERZ1034917 | MGnify/ENA primary metagenome ERZ1034917 (study PRJEB33766, sample SAMN09781784) | gut metagenome | biome: gut microbiome | host: Homo sapiens | place: Madagascar | study: EMG produced TPA metagenomics assembly of the PRJNA485056 data... | reverse complement strand
TGCTTTTCCCGGAGGCGTGATATGCTCAACATTGTTCTGGTCGAGCCGGAGATCCCGGCGAATACCGGCAACATCGCCCGCACCTGCGCCGCCACCGGGAGCGTGCTGCATCTGATCAAGCCGCTCGGCTTTGATATTTCGGACAAGGCGGTCAAGCGCGCTGGGCTGGACTACTGGCATCTGGTGGACGTGCGCGTGTACGAAAACCTGGACGACTTTTTCGCCCGGAACGATGTGCGGACCATGCGCCTGTTCTCCACCAAGGCGCCGCGCAGCTACGCCGAGGCAGCGTATCCCGACGGCTGCTTCCTCTTCTTCGGAAAGGAGACGAAGGGTCTGCCGGAGGAATTTCTGGCGGCGCACTATGACGATTGCGTGCGCATCCCCATCCGCGCGGCGGCGCGGAGCCTGAATTTGAGCAATTCGGTCGCCGTAGGCGTGTTTGAGGCGCTGCGGCAGCAGGATTTTCCGCATCTGCTGGGGCAGGGCGGGATGGTAAACTGGTAATTGACATTAAGGAGGGTCCTTATGAACTACAACAAGAAATCCATTGAAGACATCGACGTTCACGGCAAGCGCGTGCTCTGCCGCTGCGACTTCAACGTCCCCACCAAGGCTGGCGTCATCACCAGCGACAAGCGCATCGTCGCCGCGCTGCCGACCATCGAATATCTGGTCAAGCACGGCGCGCGCGTCATCCTCTGCTCCCACATGGGCAAGCCCAAGGGCGAGGTCAAGCCTGAGCTGTCGCTGAAGATCGTTGCCGACCGCCTGTCCGAGCTGCTGGGTCAGCCCGTGAAGATGGCGCAGGACGTCGTGGGCGAGAGCGCGCAGTCCCTTGCCGCGTCCCTCAAGGACGGCGAGGTCATGCTGCTGGAAAACACCCGCTTTGAAAAGGGCGAGACGAAGAACGACCCTGAGCTGTCGAAGAAGCTCGCCTCTCTCGCGGACATTTTCGTGAACGACGCGTTCGGCACGGCGCATCGCGCCCATTCGTCCACTGCGGGCGTCGCCGACTATCTGCCCGCCGTCTGCGGCTACCTCATCCAGAAGGAGATCGGCGTGATGGGCAAGGCGCTTGCCGATCCCGAGCGTCCGTTCGTCGCCATCCTCGGCGGCGCAAAGGTCTCCGACAAGCTGAACGTCATCAACAATCTGCTGGAAAAGGTCGATACGCTCATCATCGGCGGCGGCATGGCATACACCTTCCTCGCCGCCAAGGGCTACGGCATCGGCAAGTCCCTGTTTGACGCGGAAAAGGTCGATTATTGCAAGGACATGATGAAGAAGGCGGAGGAAAAGGGCGTGAAGCTCCTGCTGCCGGTCGATACCGTCATCGCTGCGTCCTTCCCCGATCCCATTGACGCGCCCATCGACGTCAAGACCGTGGATGTGGACGCCATCCCCGCCGACATGGAGGGCATGGACATCGGCGAAAAGACCCGCGCGCTGTTTGCGGACGCTGTGAAGAGCGCCAAAACGGTCGTGTGGAACGGTCCGATGGGCGTGTTTGAGAACCCGACGCTTGCCAAGGGCACGATCGCCGTGGCGCAGGCGCTGGCGGATTCCAGCGCCATCACCATCGTCGGCGGCGGCGACTCCGCGGCGGCGTGCGAGCAGCTCGGCTTTGCCGATAAGATCACGCACATCTCCACCGGCGGCGGCGCGTCCCTGGAGTTCCTCGAGGGTCTGGAACTGCCTGGTATCGCGTGCCTGCAAGACAAATAATCACCATATTCACCATATTCATTAGGAGCAGAGAAAATCATGAACAGAAAATATCGCAAGACTGTCATCGCCGGCAACTGGAAGATGAACAAGACGCCGTCCGAAACCAAGGCGTTTATGACCGAATTTAAGACCATCATGCCCAAGGGTCGCTGGTGCGACGTGGCGCTGTGCGTGCCCGCCGTGTGCATCCCCGCCGCCGTGCGCGCCATGCGCGAGACGCGCGTGGGCATCGGCGCTGAAAACTGCAACGCCAACGCCTCCGGCGCCTACACCGGCGAGATCGCCGCGAATATGCTCGTGGACGCGGGCTGCAAGTACGTCATCCTCGGTCACTCCGAGCGCCGCGCCATGGGCGAGACAGACGCCGACGTGAACGCCAAGGTCCTCGCGGCGCTGGAAAACGGTCTGTCCCCCATCCTCTGCGTGGGCGAAAGCCTGGAGCAGCGCGAGACGGGCATCACCACCGAATGGATCACCATGCAGATCAAGGCCGGTCTGTGCGGCGTCGGCGAGGACAAGATCCGCAAGATCATCATCGCCTATGAGCCCATCTGGGCGATCGGCACGGGCAAGACCGCCACGCCGGAGCAGGCAGAGGAGGTCTGCGAGAACATCCGCGCCGTGGTGCGCAAGCTGTACGGCGCAAAGGTCTCCCGCGCCATCTCCATCCTCTACGGCGGCTCTATGAACGAGAAGAACGCGTTTGATCTGCTGGCGCAGCCGGACATCGACGGCGGTCTCATCGGCGGTGCGTCCCTCGTGCCCGAAAAGTTCGTCAAGATCATTGAGGCAGCCAACCAGCCCACGGCTTGATCGTTTCAAAAATACTTTTTGAAACGATCTCAAACGGAAACAAGTTTCCGTTTGAAAAGGCTTGCACTGCGCTGCACGCATAATTTTTGCGCAGAGCGCAAAAATTCTACTTCGACGCTTCGCTCTGCATAAGTTCGACTTAGCCAAGTGCGCTGCGCAAGGCTTGCGCCCTTGGAGTCTCACTTAATTCCGCTCCGTGAGCTGTATTTTTGCCGACGTACACGCCGCCGGCAAAAATGATTCAAATCGCTTTCGCCGCCGCGGCGGCGAAACTCTGCGAGGCTTTGTGTTCTAAAACCGCCCCGTTCCATTTGGAACGGGGCGAGTTTTTATGCTTCCTTGCCGGTTATTTTGTTGTATAAGCCCCACAAATACTCCGGCGTTGCCTCGGGGAGGCGGTGCTGCGCGGCAAGCTCGTCGGTATAGTCGCTCAGCAGCATCGGGCGGTAGCTCCACCAGCCGGTGTCCTTGTGCGTGATGACGGTGACGGTGGGCAGCAGCTCCGCGTCCTCCACGCGTGTGCCCGCGTCGTCCTTGACCAGCCGCAGGCTCGCCATGCCGCCGAGCATCTGCTCGGCGCTCATCTGGTGCGAGAGGAAATTGCCGAGCGAGTAATACACCGGCATCGTCTTTCCGTCCGCGCGCGTCAGCGTCTCCATCGGCTGCAAAACGTGCGGATGCCCGCCGATGACCGCGTCCACGTTCTGCGCGGCAAAAAATTCCGCCCAGCCGCGCTGGTAGTCGTTCGGCGAGAACTCACCCTCCTCGCCCCAGTGGGCGAACACGATCACAAAATCCGCCTGCGCACGGGCGTTTTCCAAGTCGCGCGCGGCCTTGTCGCGGTCGAGGAAATCGACCGTCCAATCGTTTTCCGGCTTTTCGTAATTCACGCCGTAGGTGTAGTCGAGCAGCGCCACGCGCAGCCCGTTCTGCTCCACGACGCGGATCGTGTCCGCGTCCTCCTGCGAGTCGTGGATGCCGAGCACCGTGACCTCCGGGTGCGCCTCGCGCCAGAACGAGAGCGTGTCGGTGATGCCCGTCATGCCCTTGTCGTAGCAGTGGTTGCCCGCCATCGTCACGACGTTGAAGCCCGCCTGCGCCAGCGCGTCGCCGACCGCCGTGGGCGAGGCAAAGCGCGGGTAATTGTCATAGAGCGCGGGGTCGCTTACAAAAATCGTCTCCTGCTGGATGCAGGCGAGGTCATAGTCCGCGACGACCGGCGCGATGTCCTGATAAAACGGTGTAAAATCATAGCTGCCGTCCGGCAGCTCTGCCGACCAGTAGATCGAGTTGTGGATAAGATCGTCGCCCACCGCCATCAGCCGCAGCGACTGCTCGGCAGGCGCGGGCGGCGTCTGCTCCACGACCTCCGCCTCCAATTCGCGCGCGGCGGGCGCTTCCGGCGTCTCGGACGGCGCTTGCGCCTCCGGCTGCGCCGGGGTCTCGACCGGCTGGCTCTGCATCACCGGCACGGCGATCTCCGGCAGCGGCGCGGGGCGCGTGAATTTCCAGACGCCGAACACTGCCGCCGCCAGAACGAGCACGCCCAGTGCGATCAAAACCGTCCGCAAGCTGATATGGCGGCGCGGCTCTTGAAATCTTCCCCGCATGGTCAGCCCTCCGTTTCTTCGCCGGACGCGATCGGCGGGATGTACCAGTCGAGGTACTGCGTGGGGTCTGCCACCATGCCGCGCGTTGTGTACAGCGCGTCCACCTTAAAGAGCACGGGCGTGATGTAGCCGCGCTCGCAAACGCGCTTGTGCAGGCTGTAGGCGTTGCCGTTGTTCGTCAGCGCCAGCTCGCAGAGGTTCAGCATCGTCGAGTCCGCCAGCCCGCCGAAATTGAGCGAACCGTAGATCGAGAAAAACGGCGTGAGGTCAAAATTGGCAGACAGCCGCACCTCGCCGAAATAGAGGTCAAAATTGCCGTTTTGCAGCGCCGAGCGGTACTCCGCCTCGTCGAGCGTCTGAAGCGTGAGCTTAAAGCCGCGGGAATTGAGCGCGTCCACGATGCGCTGCGCGGTCTGCACGCGCTGATAGCTGCCCGCGCAGACGATCATCGTCCCCTCCACGGGAATGGCATAGCCCAGCGACGCGACATACAGATCGAGCACGCCGTCGCCGTCCATATCCTCCACGCTGGCGCTCTCCAGATGCGCCTCAAAGTCCGACTGGCTGTAGTCAAAGCTGTTCGCCAGCCGCACGTCATACTGCTCCGCGAGCGGCGATGCCGGCAGCGTCGCGGGCAGGGCAAAGCCCCCCGCCAGCTCCGTGACGATCGTCTCACGGTCGATGGCGTAGGTGATCGACGAACGCAGTCCGTAGTTGGAAAAGACCTTGTTGGTGATATTGTAGCCGATGTACTGCATGACCGTGGTGTTCGCCGTCCACAGCTCGTAGTCGTTGTGGAAGCTGGCGTAGGCGGTGGAATTGGGGTCGGTCAGCACGAGGTTCACGTTCGCGTACTCAAACTGGTCGCGCACGTCCACGCTCGTCTCGGCGGCATGGAGCGTGATATACGGCGCGTCAGTCAGCGCCGTGTCCTGCCACCAGTCCGAAAAGCGCGACAGGCGCGCGGCGGAGGTATACTCATACGGTCCTGTCCCGGGCGGGACGGCGCTGTCCGCCGTATTTTCAGGGATGATGGGAATATCCAGCAGCAGCGGCAGGCACTCATAGCTCACGAGCGTCGTGAGCACGAGCGTGCGCGTGTCGCTCGCCGTGATGGAGGTCACGTTTCGCAGCCGGTCGCCGTAATAGGCGCTGCCCGCCGCGCTTTGCAGCGAATACGCCGCGTCCTGCGCGCGCAGCGTCCTGCCGTTGTGGAACTTGACGCCGGAGCGGAGCGTGATGGTGGTGGTCATACCGTCATCCGACACGCTCCAGCTCTCCGCCAGCACGCCCTGTGCGCGGAAGCTGCCGTCCACCACGAACAGGCTCTCATAGAGGAACGACAAAATCGCGCGGTTATTCAGGCTCGTGCAGGCATACGGGTGCAGCCCGAACTGCATCTGGTAGCCCAGACCGAACGCGCTCTGCGCGTCCTCCGCCGCGCTCACGGGCGCGGTCTGCGCCGATGGCTGCGCGGTCTCGTCCTCGGCGGGCGCATCCTCCTCCGCCGCCTGTTCGCTGATGCCGAACAGCTCGCGCACGGACTGCATCCGCTCGGCGGTGCAGCCGCAGAGCGCCGCCAGCAGCGCCGCCAACAGCAGCAGCGCGATGATTCGTTTTCTCATAGGATCATTCCCTCAGCATAATGACCGCCGCGAGCGAGCCGCGCGCGCCGCCGGTCACGCGGTGTGACCAGAAGCGCTGCGGCTGGCATTTGGTGCAGTCACAGCTCACGTCGATCTGGGTAACGCCGCAGTTTTTCAGCCACAGCGCGCACAGACCTTTATTATCTACAAAAAATTTTTCGCCACGGCGCTCGATAAAAGGTTCTGCCGCCGCGCCGAGCGCCGCGCGCATTGCCTCCGGCACATCCCCGTCCGTTTCAAAGCAGCACTGCCCGATGGACGGACCGATCGCCGCGCGAATATTTTCCGGCTTGCAGCCGTACAGGCGCTGCATTTGCTCTACCGTGCGGGCGGCGATGCCCTGCGCCGTGCCGCGCCAGCCGGAATGCGCCGCGCCCACGGCGCGCGCCACGGGGTCATAGAGCAGCACGGGCGTGCAGTCGGCGGCAAAGCACACGAGCGCCGCGCCCGGCTCATTCGTCACCAGCGCGTCGCACACGTCCTCGCGCTCGCGCAGCAGCCCCGTGCCGCAGTCCGCGCGCGTCGCGGGTGCGACGATCGCGGTGTGCTGCTGCTTGGTAAAGACGGTCTGCTCCGGCAAAAAGCCGACGGCTTTTCCCAGGATCTCATAGTTTTCGCGCACATTTTCGGGGCTGTCTCCCCGGTGCGTGCCGAGGTTCAGACTCGCAAGCATGCCCTCGCTCACGCCGCCAAAGCGCGTGGAAAAGCAGTGGACGCTTCCCGCAAGCGCGTCGGCAGTCAGATATTCCAGCGCATCCCGGCGCACAACGTGAAACATGGCAGCTCCTTTTTATTCAGCCGTTTTATTGCGTCTTGCCCGCCGCGAGGTCCTTATCGCGGCAGCATTTTTTGTACTTTTTGCCGCTGCCGCACGGACACGGGTCATTCGGACCGACCTTGATCTTTTTGACCACCGGCTGACGGCGCACGGTCTTATCGCCGCCGCCTCCCTCGCCCGTGATCCTTGCAACGCGCTGGCGCTTGACCTCCTCGTTCGTTTTCAGGCGGAAGGTGTACAGGCGCTTGACGATCTCTTCTTTAATCGCATTCGTCATCGCCTCGAACATCGCGAAGCCCTCGCGCTTATACTCCACCACCGGGTCGGTCTGGGCGTAGGCGCGCAGGCGGATGCCCTGCCGCAGGTCGTCCATCGCGTCGATGTGATCCATCCAGTACTCGTCCACCACGCGCAGCGTGATGATCCGCTCGACCTCGCGCATGACCGCCTCGCCGTACTGCTCCTCGCGCTTTTCATAGCTGCGCTGGAGCAGCGCCAGCAGCTTTTCCTCCGCCGCCTCGCGCGTGAGCGAGCGCAGCGCTTCCTCCGACTCGACCCACGCGCCCTGCGGGAAGTACACGCCCTCAAACTGGTGCACGAGGCTGCTGAACTGCTCGCTGTCCAGGTGGTGCTGCTCGCCGAAGGCGGCGTGCAGCGCCGAGTCCGCCACAAAGTGCACCATCGACTGGATATTCCCGCGCAGGTCCTCGCCGTCAAGCACCTGACGGCGCTGCTCGTAGATGATCTTCCGCTGGACATTCATCACGTCGTCGTATTCCAGCACGCTCTTACGCGCCTGATAGTTGCGGCTCTCCACGGTCTTCTGCGCGTTTTCGATCGCGCCGGAGAGAATTTTTGCGTCGATGGGCGTGTCCTCGTCGATGCCGAGCGCCTCCATCATGTTCTGCACCCGCTCCGAGCCGAACAGCCGCATGACGTCATCCTGAAGCGAGAGGAAAAAGCGCGTCTCACCGGGGTCGCCCTGACGTCCGGCGCGCCCGCGGAGCTGATTGTCGATCCGGCGCGACTCGTGCCGCTCCGTACCCACGATGAATAAGCCCCCTGCCGCGCGCACCCGCTCCGCCTGCGCATCCACCTCTTTTTTGTAGCGGGCGTAGGCTTCGGTGTATGCCGCACGGGCGGCGAGGATGTCGGGATCGTCGGTCTCGGCAAACGAGTTCGACTCCACGATCAGCTCCTCCGCCATACCCTGCCGGCGCAGATCGTTTTTCGCCATAAATTCGGCGTTGCCGCCGAGCATGATGTCCGTGCCGCGTCCCGCCATGTTCGTGGCGATCGTCACCGCGCCGAGATGACCCGCCTGCGCGATGATCTCGGCTTCCTTTTCATGGTGCTTCGCGTTGAGCACGTTGTGCGCGATGCCCTCTTTTTTGAGCATCTGCGACAGCAGCTCCGATTTTTCAATGGAGATCGTGCCCACCAGCACGGGCTGCTCGCGGTCATGGCACTCGCGCACCTGCCGGATAACGGCGCGGAATTTTGCCGCCTCGGTCTTATACACCACGTCCGGGTCGTCCTTTCGGATGACGGGGCGGTTCGTGGGGATCTCCACAACGTCCAGATCGTAAATGCCGGAGAACTCCTCCTCCTCCGTGAGCGCGGTGCCGGTCATGCCGGAGAGCTTGGCGTAAAGTCTAAAGAAATTCTGGAACGTGATGGTGGCGAGCGTCTTGTTTTCGCTGGCGACCTGCACGCCCTCCTTTGCCTCGATCGCCTGATGCAGACCCTCGTTGTAGCGTCTGCCGTACATCAGGCGGCCTGTGAACTCGTCCACGATGATGACCTGCCCGTCCTTGACGACGTAGTCAATATCGCGCTTCATCAGCCCGCGCGCCTTCATCGCCTGATTGATGTGGTGCGCGAGCGTGGCGTTTTCGGCGTCGGCGAGGTTTTCCACATGGAAAAACTCCTCCGCCTTGCGGATGCCGTTCTGCGTGAGCGACACGGTGCGCTCCTTTTCCACCACGATGTAGTCGCAGTCGTACTGATCCTGCAATTCCTTATCGTCGGTGCTGGCGAACACCTGCTTTTTCAGCCGCGAGACAAAATAGTCCGCCATTTCGTAGAGCTTCGACGATTCCTCGCCCTTGCCGGAGATGATGAGCGGCGTGCGCGCCTCGTCGATGAGGATGGAGTCCACCTCGTCCACGATGACAAAATTATGCTCGCGCTGGACCATCTCCTGCTTGTAGATCGCCATATTGTCGCGCAGGTAGTCAAAGCCCAGCTCGTTGTTCGTGCCGTAGGTCACGTCGGCGGCATACGCCGCGCGGCGCTGCTCGGGCAGCAGATCGTGGATGATCAGTCCCACCGACAGCCCCAGGAAGCGATAGACCTTGCCCATCCACTCCGAGTCGCGCTTGGCGAGGTAGTCGTTGACGGTAACGATGTGCACGCCCTTGCCTGTCAGCGCGTTGAGATACGCCGGCAGGATCGCCACGAGCGTTTTGCCCTCGCCGGTCTTCATTTCGGCGATGCGCCCCTGATGCAGGATGATGCCGCCGATGACCTGCACGCGGTACGGACGCATCCCCAGCACGCGGTCAGCTGCCTCGCGGACGGTGGCGAATGCCTCCGGCAGCAGCTCGTCCAGCGTCTCGCCGCCTGCCAGCCGCTCCTTGAACTGCCGCGTTTTATCCTTGAGCTGCTCGTCGGTGAGCTTCCGATACTCGTCCTCCAGCGCCATCACAGCGTCCACCTGCGGCGTGAGCTTTTTGACCTCGCGCTCCGAGCGTGTGCCGAACATTTTTGTAAACAGTCCCATATTGAAAACCCTCCCCCGCCCCGGCTGCCCGGCGCGGTCGTATACTAAAGTGAGATTATACCATAAGTATGCCTGTAAAAAAAGAAGAATTTGTGAATTTGCAGGGATTGCAAATATAAAACGCCCCTGATAAAATAGGAAAAACCCCTTTAGAAAGGCTGATCTACACTATGGCAATTCGCCTGATCGCCGTCGATCTGGACGGCACGCTGCTGCCGCGCTCGCAGGTCATCCCCGCCGAGACGCGCAAAGCAGTCGAGCGCGTGCAGGCGGCGGGCATCGAATTTTGCTTCTGCACCGGGCGCGCCGCTGCGGAGTGCCGCGACCTGTTCCCGCAGCTCCCCGCGATGCGCTACGGCTCGTTCTGCACGGGCGCGAATATCCTCGATCTGAAAAATCACTCCGTCCTTGCGCAAAACGCCCTCACGGCGGAGGAGGCGCGCGCGCTGTATGCCATCGTGCGCGAGTACGACTGCTGCATCAGCTTCATCGCAGACGGCGTGGTACACAACAGCCGGGCGCAGGTCGAGCGCTTCATGCCCTACACCACCGCGCCCATCCGCGAGATGTTCGTGCGCACACACGTTATCGAGGACGATCTGGACGGGTTTGTCGCCCGCTACGACGGTCCTGTTGAAAAATTCTACGTCTCGTTCCTCGACAAGTCCGAGCGTGATACGGCGTATGCGCGTGTTGCGCAGCTTCCGTATTACATCACCGACGCGGGCTTCAACGATTTTGAGATCATGCGCCCCGGCGTTGACAAGGGCGTCGGGCTGACGCAGCTTGCCGCGCTTCTGGGCTTTACGGCGGCGGAGGTCGCCGCCGTGGGCGACAGCAGCAACGACCTGCCGATGCTCCGCTGCGCGGGGCTGTCCGTCGCCATGGGAAATGCGTCCGACGCGGTGCGCGCGGCGGCGGACGTCGTCGTCGCCGACAACGAGCACGGCGGCATGGCGGAGATCTTAAACCGCATCGCGGAAGGAGAGTTTGACGAATGGGCATCGAAAGCCTGACCTGGCAGATGGCGCTGATCGTGGCGGTGGGCGTGTTCCTCGCGTCGTTTATGGACGCCATCGCGGGCGGCGGCGGCATCATCTCCATCCCGACGTATCTCATCGCCGGGCTGCCGGCGCACATGGCGCTAGGCACGAACAAGGTCTCGGCAGGCATCGGCACGATCGCGTCCACGGCGCGGTTCGTCAAAAACGGATATGTCGATTGGGCGCTTGCCCTGCCATCGGTCGGGCTGGCGCTCATCGGCTCGCATTTCGGCACGAGCCTGCAGCTCATGATCCCGGAGGCGTATCTGCAATATCTGCTGCTGCTCGTGCTGCCGGTGGTGGCATTCGTCGTGCTGCGGCAGCGCACGTTCCCGGAGACGGCGGGGGAGATCTCACGCAGAAGGCAGACCCTCATCGTCCTGCTCGCCTCGTTCATCGTGGGCGCGTATGACGGCTTTTACGGTCCGGGCACGGGCACATTTTTGCTGCTCATCTACTGCAACCTCGCCAAAATGGACGTGCGCACGGCGGGCGGCAATGTGAAGCTCGTGAATTTCGCGTCGAACGTCGGCGCGTTCGTCACGTCCCTTCGCAGCGGGCAGGTGTTCCTCGCGCTCGGTCTCATCGGCGCGGTCACGAGCCTGCTGGGTCACTTCCTCGGCGCGGGACTGGCGATCAAAAACGGCTCGAAGATCGTAAAGCCCACGGTCATCATCGTCCTCATCCTGCTGGCGGTCAAGGTCGTGCAGCAGCTCGTGACCGGGAGCTGACGGCGCATCTCCCGAAATGCCGTAGGGGTCGATGCTGCGCTCTCCCCGGCAGAATACAATCGCAAAATTGCACGCATTTTCGGCGAAATCGAAAAACATTCTGTAGGGG
>ERZ1034917.1871-NODE-1871-length-11295-cov-4.052669_pt1 | contig 11295 bp, 8 predicted proteins | sample MGYA00520605_ERZ1034917 | MGnify/ENA primary metagenome ERZ1034917 (study PRJEB33766, sample SAMN09781784) | gut metagenome | biome: gut microbiome | host: Homo sapiens | place: Madagascar | study: EMG produced TPA metagenomics assembly of the PRJNA485056 data... | reverse complement strand
CTGCACCGGCTGTACGGCGGCGTTGTGCCGGAGATCGCCTCGCGCAAGCACATCGAGTCGATCTACGCGCTGGCGGACGAGGCGCTCGTCAAGGCGAACCTCACGCGCGATGACCTGGACGCGGTGGCGGTGACGTATGCGCCGGGGCTCATCGGCGCGGTGCTGGTGGGCGTGAATTTTGCCAAGGCGGCGGCGCTCGCGCTGGGGCTGCCGCTCGTGCCAGTGCACCATATCCGCGGGCACATCGCGGCAAATTATCTGGCGTACCCGGACTTAGAGCCGCCGTTCGTGTGCCTCGTCGTATCCGGCGGGCACAGCCTGATCGTGGACGTGCGGGACTACACGACCTTCAAAATTCTCGGCACGACGCGCGACGACGCGGCGGGGGAGTGCTTCGACAAGGTAGCGCGTGTGCTCGGGATGCCATATCCCGGCGGGGCGGCGCTGGACAAGGCTGCGCAGGCGGGCGATGATGAAAAATACCCGCTGCCGGTGGGTCATGTGGCGGGGCACGAGCTGGATATGTCGTTTTCTGGGCTGAAAACAGCGGCGATCAACCTCATCCACAACGCCGAGCAGAAGGGCGAGACGATCGACGTGCCGTCGCTGTGCGCGTCGTTTTCGCGCGCGGTCAGCCAGACGCTCGTGCCGCGCACGATGCAGGCGCTGCGTCAGACAGGCTATCAAAAACTCGCCATCGCGGGCGGCGTGGCGGCAAATTCGCGCATCCGGCGTGATTTCGAGGCGCAATGCCGCAAGCACGGCGCTGCACTGTATACGCCGCCGCTGTCGCTTTGCGGCGACAACGGCGCGATGATCGGCGCACAGGGCTACTACGAATTTCTCGCGGGCACGCGCGCGGGTCAGGATCTGAACGCCTACGCCACGCGTTCCATTGAGCTGGGCTGAGTACCGCTTGTCCAACTTTTTTATAAAAAAGTCCGGCGGCGGTAATCCTTCAGAAAATTGCGTTATGTAAACTAATTTCAGGCACTCATGCGTGAAAGTTTTCCGTTTGCGGATTTGTTATTTTTCTCCTATTTTGGGCGAATCGCAGGCAGTGCAGGCGGCACAGGCTGTTGACAAATCTGTTGACAGTGTGAATAACTTCCGCCGCCGCACGGTTTCGTTATGATTACGGTGAACGCGCGAACCGTTTTTCGCTGCGCGCCGCGCCGAACAAATTTGAAATTTTGCCGGATAGCAGAGCCGCGCGGCGCATAGGCTTTTCCGAGGTGATGGCGGTGCAGTATGGCAGAAATCGGGTGCTGGCGGCGCTGCTGGGCGCGTGCCTGGTGTATGTGTGCGTGCTCGGCGTGCTGCGCGGCGGCGCGCGGGAGGCGCTTGGCGGCACACAGGATGTGTGCGTGGTCATCGACGCGGGTCACGGCGGAGAGGACGGCGGCACGGTCAGCGCGGATGGCGCGCTGGAGAGCGAGATCAACTTGCAGATCGCTTTGCGCGCGCGCGACCTGCTGACGTTCTGCGGCGTGCGGACGAGGATGATCCGCGAGACGGACACGTCCGTCTACTCGCCCGGCAGCGGCTCGGTCGCGGAAAAGAAGCGCTCAGACCTGCAAAACCGCGTGCGCACGGTAAACCAGACGCCGGGGGCGCTGCTGCTGAGCATCCACCAGAATTTTTTCCCGCAGACGAAATATCACGGCGCGCAGGTCTTTTACGCGCCGACGGAGGGGAGCGATGCGCTTGCCGCGCGGGTGCAGGAACTGCTGCGCAGTGCCGTCGAGCCGGAAAACGGGCGCAAATGCAAGCCCGCGGAGTCGGTATACCTAATGCAGAACATTGCCTGCACGGGCATTTTGGTTGAGTGCGGGTTTTTATCCAACGCGCAGGAGGCGGCGCGGCTACAGGAGGACGGCTGGCAGAAAAAGCTCACGACCGCCATCTGCGGCGCGCTGTGCGGCTATCTTGCGGAAGAGGGGAATGCAAATGAAGTCTAAAACGGTTTTTTACTGCAAAAACTGCGGCAACGAGACGCCGCGCTGGCAGGGGCAGTGCCCTGCGTGCGGCGCGTGGAACTCCATCGTGGAGTTTGAGGACAAACCGGCGGCAAAGACCGCCGCAGCGCGCACGACCGGGCGCAGTCGCCCGCGCAGGCTCTCGGAGGTAGACGGCAGCGAAGAAATTCGCTTTTCCACCGGCATGAAGGAGCTTGACCGCGTGTTTGGCGGCGGCGCGGTGACGGGCTCGCTCGTGCTGGTCGGCGGTGCGCCGGGCATCGGCAAGTCGACGCTGCTGCTGCAAATTTGCGCGGAGCTCGGCAGGACGCAGAGCGTTTTATATGTGTCCGGCGAAGAGAGTGAGCAGCAGATCAAGCTGCGCGCGGCGCGGCTGGGCGTGCAGACGGAAAATCTGCTCGTCTACGCCGAGACGGACATCGGCGCAGTGCTGGAGACCGTGCGCGAGCTTCAGCCGGACATCGTCATCGCCGACTCGATCCAGACGCTCTATGACCCCGAAAATACGTCCGCACCCGGCACGATCTCGCAGGTCAAGGCGTGCACGATGGCGCTGATGGACCTTGCCAAGGGCAGCGGCAAGACCGTGTTCGTCGTGGGGCACGTCAATAAAGAGGGCGCAATTGCAGGACCGAAAGTGCTGGAGCACATGGTGGACTGCGTTTTGTATTTTGAAGGCGAGCGCGCGGGCAGCTACCGCATTCTGCGGGCGGCGAAAAACCGCTTTGGCTCGACGAATGAGATCGGCGTGTTTGAGATGGGGGAGCAGGGGCTGATCGAAGTGCCGAATCCCTCGGCGATGCTGCTCTCGGGACGTCCCAAGGGTGCGCCGGGGACGTGCGTCGCCTGCACGATCGAGGGCACGCGCCCGGTGCTTGCCGAGGTGCAGGCGCTCGTCGCGCGGAGCGTTCTGAACGTGCCGCGCCGCACGACGGAAGGCTTTGACTACAACCGCGCGAATCTGCTGCTGGCGGTGCTGGAAAAGCGCGGGGGCTTGAATCTCGGCAACTGTGACGCGTACATCAATATCATCGGCGGTCTGCGGTTGGACGAGCCGGCGGCGGACCTGGCGATGGTGCTGGCGGTCGCGTCCAGCTTCCGCGACACGGCGCTGGACGACGGTCTGGCGGCGATCGGCGAGGTGGGACTGACCGGCGAGGTGCGCGCCGTAACGGCGCTGGAGCAGAGACTTGCCGAAGCTGCGCGCAACGGCTTTACGCGCGCCATCATCCCGCGCCACGGAACGCAGAACGTGCGCACGCCGGAGGGCATGGAGCTTTACCGCGTGCGGAATATCCGCGAAGCCATTGAATTTACACTCTAAAGTAACCGCTGATTAAATCGGCAAGAGTTATCGGCGAAAGATTTTGACACAAATGAAAGTTTGAAAAACGCAGGAATACTGGATGTATTTCGCGTTTTTCAAACTGCACAGTTGGGGCAAAAGATCCGCCGATAACCGCAGACGATTTATTCAGCGGTTACTAAAGTACACTCTAAGGAGACAAATATCATGGAAGTACAGAAGCTGCTGGAAACGCTGCACATCGCCGAGCGCCTGAAGGATGTGCCGCGCCACTGCACGACCTCGCAGGGGCGCACGGAGGACGTCGCGGAGCATAGCTGGCGCATCGCGCTGATGGCGTATTTTGTGCACGACGAGTTCCCGGACGTGAACATCGACAAGGTCATTCGGATGTGCCTGATCCACGATCTCGGCGAGGCGTTCACGGGCGATATTCCGACGTTCCGCAAAACGGAAGCGGACGAGCAGCACGAAGAGGACGTGCTGTTCTCGTGGGTGGCGCAGCTTCCCGAGCCGTATGCGTCGGAAATGCGGGCGCTATATGAAGAGATGGCAGCGCTGGAAACGCCGGAGGCGAAGCTTTACAAGGCGCTGGACAAGCTGGAGGCGGTCATTCAGCACAACGAATCACCGATCTCAACGTGGCTGCCGATGGAATATGAGCTGAATCTGAACTACGGCGCGGACGCGGCGGCGTTTTCGCCGTACCTCACCGAGTTGCGCGCGGCGATGCGGCGCGACACGGAAGAAAAAATCGCAGCGGGGAAGTAGATATGGAGCTGTTCAACCAAATTCTGCTGATGCTGGGCACGGTATCGTTCGCCGCGTCCGGCGCGCTGCTTGCCATCCGCAAGGGGATGGACATTTTCGGCGTGGCGATGATGGGCACGGTCACGGCGGTGGGCGGCGGCATCCTGCGCGATGTGACGCTTGGCAGCACGCCGCCTGCGATCTTCTCGACGCCGGAGTTTATTCTGGCGGCGATCGGCGTGTCGCTGCTGCTGTTTCTGCCGCGGCTGCGCCGCGCGATCGTGGATAACCACCGAGGGTTTGAAATTTTCATGCTGCTGGCGGATTCCATCGGGCTTGGTATGTTCACGGTGCACGGCGTGCAGACGGCGCTGCTGGCGGGAGCAGATTCGCTGCTGCTGGTGCTGTTTGTGTCGGTGCTCACCGGCGTGGGCGGCGGCGTGCTGCGTGACCTGCTCTCCGGCGAGCGCCCGTACATCTTTATGAAGCATTTTTACGCCTGCGCCTCGCTCATCGGCGCGCTGGTGACATATTTTCTCTGGAGCGTGCTCGGCGGGGGATATGCGATGGCGATCGGCTTTGTGCTGATCCTGGCAATGCGGTTACTCGCGGCAAAATACCACTGGAGCCTGCCGCGCGCATAAATGATTTGATTAAGGTATTGCAATTTTCTGGGTGAATGGTATAATATATCCAGTGATACTTTTTGCGTGTTTTTCCGGCAATTTAACGGAGTCTGCCGCGGGGAGCCGCGGAACACATATTTCTACAGGAGGAATCCTTATGAAACGCAGAGTTTTATCCACCATCATCGCGCTGCTTCTGGTCGCGGCGCTGCTGCCGATGTCGGTTTTGGCAGCGAGCTACACCGACACAGACGGCCACTGGGCTGAAAGCTCGATCGAGCGCTGGTCGGACGTCGGCGTTGTGCAGGGCACGGGCGACGCGTTCGCGCCCGACAGCGACCTGACGTGCGCGCAGTTGGCCACCATTCTGGCGAAGCTGCTCAGACTGCCCGCCGCGGATGACGCGGGCTTCAGCGACAACCTCGCCGACGCGTGGTACTATGACGCCATCAACCGCTGCGCGGCGGCCGGCATCCTGAACGGCTACGCCGACGGCACGGTGCGCCCCAACGAGACCATTAGCCGCGCCCGCGCGATGGTCATGCTGGCGCGTGCGCTCGGCATCGAGCCCGCCGGCACATCCGTGCTGAACGGCTATGCTGACGCCGCGAACGTCCCGGACTGGGCGCGCGGCTACGTTGCGGCGCTGCTCCGCGCGGACATCGTGGGCGGCGTGAGCGGCAGCCGTCTGGCCGCGCTCGCGAATATCACGCGTGCGCAGTTCGTAACCATCCTCGACCGTGCGATCGCCGTCTACGCCGATGAGGACGGCGCGACTGTGAAGGCCGACGATGTCGACGGCATCATCGTGGTCGTCGCTGAGGACGTGCAGATCAAGGACGCGCCCGCCGGCACCAAGGTCGTCGCCGCCGCGAGCGCGAAGAGCCTGAAGGTCAACGGCAAGAGCGTGGACGCCAACGACATCCACATCGTCCCCGAGACCGTGGAGCGCCCGAAGTCTGTCGGCCATGCGCATTCGCACAGCTATGACGAGGCGACCCACAAGTGCTCCTGCGGCGCGGTCGACCCCGCAGTGGTCGCAACCGTCAATGATTCGGTCGGCTATCTGACGTTTGCCGCTGCCGTTGCGGCAGCCGAGACGAGCGACACCGTCAAGCTGCTGCAGGACGTCACGCTCACGGAGCGCATTGACACCGAGTTCAGCGGCACGATCGACCTCGGCGGGCACACCGTCACCTCCACCGCGACCTGCAAAAACGGCTCTGTGTTCAATGTAAAGTCCGGCGAGCTGACGATCAAAAACGGCACCATGATCGGCGTGGCCGGGCCGACCGGCTGGACCTCGGAGCTTTATGAAATGGAATGCGACGCGATCACGGTTTACGGCGGCGCGGTCGTCGATCTGGAGGACCTGACCATCTCCATCTGCTCCCGCACCGGTGCCTGCGTATACGCGTTTGACGGCGCCACTGTCAATGTCAAGAGCGGCACCTACAGCAACTCCACGGAAGAATTCGACGCAAACGGCACCACCAAGGCGATGCTGCTGAATCAGGCGGACGGCAGGCCGCAGGCGATCTTCGTCTCCGGCGGCACCTTCCGCGGCGAGAACCCCGCCAACGGTGACAATAGCCATAATCCCGCAACGTTCCTCGCACCGGGCTATCAGTCCACGGAAGGCAATGGTGCCTGGGTCGTCACGTCCCTCTTCGCCGGTGGCTATGGCACAGAGGAAGATCCGTTCCTCATCAACACCGCTGAGCAGTTTGCAAGCATTGCCGACCTGTTCCCCGTGCATGGCGACGGCACGCCGTACTATTTCCGTCAGACCGGTGATTTGACGGTCGACTCCGCCATCCCGCGCTTTGCCGGTGAATACGACGGCGGCGGATACAAAATTTCCTCCTCCCTGCGCTATAAGGGCAATTATGTTGCTCTGTTCACGGATCTGGTTGGACATGCCCGGTTCTGCAACATGGATGTGCAGATGGACAATACAGCGATCAGCGTTCTGCTGACTGCCGACTGGGGCACCGGCTGGGGTGCTGATTTTGAAAACCTCACCTTCACAGCACAGGAGCATATCTTCCTTGGCAGCAATGTCACGAATTTTGGCTTTGCGGTCATCAATGCCCTGTATACGGACGACGCTGAATCCGTGACCTACAATTTTGTGAATATCACAAACAATGTCAGTGTGGAAAACATGGCGGCCTGTGTGGGTGCGTTCATCGGCTCCGGCCCCTGCTTCAATGCACCGACCACGCTGAACTTTGTTAACTGCACAAACAATGGCAACCTGACCAGCGCCACCTTTGCAGGCTTCCTCTACGGCAATCCGACTTACATTGACGCATCGAATGCGAACGACATCCATATCGAGAACTGCAAAAACAACGCCACAATTCGCGTTGCTAAAGACACTTCTGAGGGCGGTATTGCGGCGCTCGCGCCGAGACTGGACACGCTCAACGAGCAGTATCAGGAGACCGTGGGCGGCAGCTATGTGACCGGCAACTGCCTGAAGGATGCAGCTGTTACTGTCACACAGAATGCGGACGCCAGCGCCTTTGTCCTCACGACGAACGCCGAAGAAGGCTACACCTACAAACTCGTGCTGAGCGTGAATGACACCTTCTTCACCGCGGACGGCACGCCTTGGACGGAGGACGACCTCCCGGCAAGAGATCATTTCGGCACCCGCTTTGAGCTCTCCAACAGCAAGAAATACCCCATCGAGTTCTCAACGGACAATTCTGCTACACAGGCGCTCAACACCTTCCACGCGCTCGATAAGCGCAGCGCCGAAGCGCAGGGCTTCAATGTTGACGCTTTGGGCTTTGATCCTGCGGATCTCGACACCTTTGTTCTGGTCGTAAGAGATGGCGTTAACTACATCATCCTCAACACCGCAGCAAGCACCTATGTTGACAGCGGCGTGGTCGTTGAAGTCTATGCATACGACGCAAACGGCTCGTTTGTCGGCACCAAGCGGATTTGAACTGATCAAGAATCAAGCGCCCGGGCGAATGCCCGGGCGCTTTGGCTTCCCCTTGAGGGGAAGCTGTCACCGAAAGTGACTGATGAGGAGGAGCGTAGTACGTTTTGAGATGTCGCCACGTTTCGGCTCAAAAACGCGCTGCATCTCAAAAACCTTCGGCCTCCTCCTCTTTCGGCGCTTCGCGCCACCTTCCCCTCAAGGGGAAGGCTTTGGCCTGCTCCCCGGCGGGCGGGGCAAGCCCCGCCCCTACGTTACGACGAAGAACGAAGTGCGGCAAAAAAGGGGAGAGGCTCTTGCCTCTCCCAATCTTTTAATACTCTACTTCTTTATCCGCAGGCAGCTCAAGAAGCTCCGGATTTTCCAGGAGCTTTCGGAGCAGGCGGATGGACTTGGCGTAATAGTAGCCGTCCGCCAGGCGCTCGTCGATGGTGATGCCCAGATCGACCGTCTCGCGCATGGAGATCGTGCCGTCGTCGGCGAAAAAGGGCGACTTTTTCTTCTCACCAATCAGGCAGAAGAGGGAGCAAGTGCCCCAGTTCGTCAGGTGATGGTAACCGCTGCGCAGCTTGATCGAGCCGACATTCGACAGCACTGCCGAGCAGTAATAGGGGTCAGTCTCGATGATGCTGGCAGGGATCCAGCCGTGGATGTCCAGCCGCGTGAGGATCCAGACGAGGAACTTGCCGAGAAAACGCGGCATCTTATTAAAGAAGTCCATGCTGTCGGTGGAGCTGTCCACCTTTTTGAGATCTCTGCAGTCCAGGATCTGGTGACGGAGCTGCTCATGGAGCGTATCGAGCGTGCTGTCATCCGTCGCATGGATGACCGCCAGCGCCTCCGCCGCAGTGTCGGAAAACTGCTTTTTGACCACAAAGGACGCCGTGACCTCGTTGCGCTGGTAGAAATTCTTGTTGGCGATGAAGCGGTTGAGCTTCGGGCGCAGCGTGATGGTCTTGATGAGGGCTGCCACAATGAGGTGGAACATCGTGTAGGGGAACTCCGCTTCGCTCTCGTTGCGCTTTTTGAGATACGCATTGAGGTTCGTCAGGTCGATCGTCTCCGCGATGTACGCTTCATTGTCACAGCGATTGGGGTAGATGAGGGGCGTAATGAAGTGCATCCCGTCCAGATCGCGCAGCAACGTGCCGTCTTTTCGGTCGCCCCAGCGACGTTTCTTCTTTTCCATATTCTTTTCACACACCTTCGTCAGAAATTGACATGGGTATTATAGCAAAGCATGGCGCGTTAGTCAAATTTTATACAGCGATCCGCCCCGGATGTTCCCAAGCCGTGGGCAGTTTGGCGGTTTTTGGCTTTTCTCGGCGAACACTATACAAATTGCACAAAACAAACCGTGTCATTTTTACGGATTTGTCAAAAATTCAAAGTTGACAAATTTGCTTTATCCAATTATAATGATGAAAAATTCAGAAAGGAAGTTGCCAAGATGTTCAGTTTCCGTTATGCTTCTCAGAATACGGCTGCATCCGATGCACGCGCCTGTGCACCGGCGGCTTCCGCTGCGCGTATGACCTCCGCTGACAACTGCATCCTGAGCCTTCTGGGTACCGCCATGATCGCGGTATCCATTTTTATTATGGTACTTCTGCGCGGGCTGGTTCTGGTAGCCGTTCTGATGATTATGAGCCTGCTGGTATGGAATGTACTGGCAGGGGAACAAGTGAAGAAAAATTTCTTTGCAGGAAGCATGAAAAATACGCCGAATGGACCGGCGTGTATTTCATAAAAGACGTCCGATCGGGCGGCTTTGCGGATCGCAAGGCCGTCTATATTTTTTGATTTCATGCTGAGCCTTCAGCTTGAAAAATATACAAAGTGAGGTAAAATGAAAATGAAAACAACCATGAAGGTCATGTCCTTTGTGCTGGTCGTTGCCATGCTCTTTGCCATGATGGCAGGCTGCGCTTCCGGCGATAAGGCTACCCCCGCAACCAGCACCGACGCTGCTCAGACTGAGCAGCCCGCAGCCACTGATGACGCTGCTGCTGCCGACAGCGAGACCGCTGCTCCGGCTGCCAGCGAAGGCACGATCAATGTCGCGTTCATCGGCAACACCACCGGCGACTATGCGCAGTACGGCATCCCCGTCCGCAACGCCGTCAAGCTCTACTTTGACCAGCTCAACGCCAACGGCGGCATCAACGGCAAGCAGGTCAACCTGATGGAGTATGACGACAAGGGCGACGGCGTGGAGGCTGTCAACGCCTTCAACCTCGCCATGGACAAGGGCATCACCGCTGTTGTCGGCTCGGTCCTGACCGGCGCGACCATCGCTCTGGCTGACGCCACCTACGAGGTCAATATGCCGCAGATCACCGCTTCCGCAACGGCTGCTGGCGTCACGGTCATCGACCCGGACGATCCCTCCAGCGAGATCCGCTCCAACGTGTTCCGTGCCTGCTTCATCGACCCCTATCAGGGCGAAAAGATGGCGGACTACGCCGTGAACGTGCTGGGCGCCAAGACGGCCGCCGTGTTCTATGAGACCGGCAGCGACTACTCCGAGGGTCTTATGAACGCGTTCGTTGAGAAGGCGGAGGCGCTTGGTCTGGAGGTTGTCGCATCCGAGGCATTCGCCACCGGCGACAAGGACTTCAAGGCGCAGATGACCAACATTGCAAGCAAAAACCCCGACGTCGTGTTCTGCCCGATCTACTACGGTGAAGCCGGTCTTGCTGTCACCGCTGCCCGTCAGGCAGGCTGCACCGCAACGTTCATGGGCGGCGACGGCTTCGGCTCTGTGAAGGATTACGCCTCTGCGGAGGACCTGGAAGGCACGGTCTACTGCTCCGGCTACGCTCCCGGCACGGAGGACGTTGCACAGTTCGAAAAGGACTACTGCGAGACCTTCGGTGTTGAGGCAGTCCCGAATATGTTCGCGCCTCTGGCTTACGACGCTGCCATGATCATGACCTACGGTCTGCAGGCGGCTGAGGACGCCGGTCTTGAGGCCGGTACGGAAGAGTACAAGCAGGCTGTCATCGACGCCATCAAGACCATGAACGGCGTCAAGGGCGTGACCGGCACATATTCCTTCGACGAGTACAACAACCCCATCAAGTCCGCCGCCATCATCGAGCTGACCAACGGCGACGAGGTCTTTAAGGAGATGTACTAATTTTAGGAAGCATTCCTGCACGGTTGCTGACTTTATTTCACTTTTTCCGGCGCGAGGAGGGGAGAACGCCTTCCCTCCCCGCTGCCGCGGAAAAAGCACAGGAGAACGTCAGATGGATGCCCCCAAGCCTTGGGAACAGCCATCTGACGTCCGCAAGTTTTAGATAGCGCCGCATTGCGGTTTTATCAGAGAGAAAACAGAAAGGTGTGAGGCAGTTGTCCTTAATCATCTCCCAGCTCTTCAACGGTCTGCAGACCGGCTCGGTCTACGCGCTGGTCGCGCTTGGTTACAGCATGGTCTACGGTATCATCCTGCTGCTGAACTTTGCCCACGGCGACATCATCATGGTCGGCGCTTACACGGCGTTTTACGCCATGACGGCATTTCATCTGCACCCGATCGTATCGGCTCTGCTGGCAGTCGTCGTCAGTACGCTGCTGGGCGTGGTGATCGAAAAGGTCGCCTACACGCCGCTGCGCTCCGCGCCGCGTCTGAGCCTGCTCATCACGGCGATCGGTATTTCGTTTTTGCTT
>ERZ1034917.1869-NODE-1869-length-11304-cov-13.416926_pt1 | contig 11304 bp, 10 predicted proteins | sample MGYA00520605_ERZ1034917 | MGnify/ENA primary metagenome ERZ1034917 (study PRJEB33766, sample SAMN09781784) | gut metagenome | biome: gut microbiome | host: Homo sapiens | place: Madagascar | study: EMG produced TPA metagenomics assembly of the PRJNA485056 data... | reverse complement strand
AAGTGTTACCCGTTTTTACAAACTCTTCAAACCATTTTTTCGCAGCTTAGCACAAGATCGGAAAAGAGGGATACATGGCAGAATTTGCTGACATCGATGACAAATACAAACCGGGCTCTGCTTTCAAAAGCCTTGATGACAGAGTAGAATGCTTTCAATTTGTCCAGAATATCCTGTGCATGAGATTCTCCAAGATTGTTCAAAATCGGCTTGTCATATTCATCTAACAGAATCACTACTTGTTCTTTTTCCGAGAGTTGGCGAATCAGACTCCTGAACATCTGATTCGGCTCATCATCTGAAAGTGAAATCTGGTAATCTTCTGCAACTTCCCTTACCAAACCGCAAAGGCTGTGATTCAGTTCTTCCACAGAATTAAATCTACATCCTTGATCATTGTCCAGAGCAGTTTAAACTTTCCTTTTCCTTGTGGACACGTCAGGCAGTCTAGCTTCTAATTCAACTGAACTGACAACGTGCGTGTAAAATGGCTGGATTTCAGGCGTGTAAGATGGCCGGGGCAATTTGCCACTTTTCTTTGATTTGCTTCGTCATTCTTCAGTTTTGATATTTAGGAATGCCTGGTTATGCGGCGTCAGATATAACCCAATGCCTTTGCTCCGTGTGTGCAGGTCCCCCTTTCTATGAAAAATAATCCAGTTGCCGGAATCTACGCTTTTTGCTTTTCAGAAATAGGATTTCAGCGGGAAAGCAGCAATGTATTTCTATGGAATTGAGCAAGATATAAAAGCGGGATCTTGTTTTTGAAAAACAAGGGGGATATGGGCTTCTCTTTTATTTTTTACAGATTCCAGCTGTTCCCCCAACATGAGAATCCTATTTTTTAGTTACTTCCAGACTTCCGCTTCGAGTTTTTGACGACGCTTTGCAAGTTCGCTTTGACTCATATCGCGGAACGGGACAATCTTATACATTGTCCTCAGAGAAGGTCTGACCCTGCCGCGCTCCCATCTGTTGACACAGGACCGATCCACCCCGAGAAGCTGAGCAAACACAGCCTGTGTCAAGTTCAGATTTCGCCGAATTCTTGCGATGTCCTCACCCGAGATCCGCAAGCGTTTCTTTTTTACGGCAAGATCATTGTTCTTCCGGATTTCTTTCCACAACTGTTTTTCAAGGATGTTCATCCTCTTTTCCAGTTTTGTGTTATTCCATTCATTCCGCCTCATGGATCGTATTACCTCCTCTGTTTTTGCGTTGATTTTCTCGGTCATTTGTTCCTCTAATGCCTTACAAAAGGCAATTGCTATTTCCTGCATCATGAGCATCCTTTCAGAACTCATCATGCGGGGGAACATCATTCCCAAAGAAATTTCCGAGCGAGGTCGAACACCATCTCCTGCCAAATCTGATTTTTTCTACATAAGACCTCCTCCATATAAAGTTAACCGGTTTTTTCCGAAATTTGTGCCTGCCAGCGGGTAAAAAGAAACGCGCCGCGAATAAAATGCGGCGCGTTTCTTTTGGTCCTTGAGAGGACTGGTTTGCTTTTTCTTCATGGATACACAACTCCTCGAATTGACCGTTACAAAGAGGATAGCCTCATTTAGACATATTTACAATAGATTAAATTGAGATTATCCGATTATTTTTCTTGACGAACAGCTATCAATGTCGTTTTCTCTATCGGGTTAAGCCAAGAGCTATGTAACCCATGTCAGAAAAAATTCAAAGACTGACGGGGAAATGACTCCGGCAAGAGATTTTTGAATGAATTCAGGCATTGAAAATAGCTCCACCTGACATTCGTCAAAGAATTTTCCATTTTTTTTGTTGACATTTTTCCTCTCTTTTGAAAAACCTCTGAAAAACCGTATTTCTCCAAAAATCTGTTTTTCAGCTCAAAAAAAGTCACATTTCTCATGTCTGAAACTATCATCTCCCTAAAACATACGTTGCCGCTGAACTGATCTTCCGCAATTTTTTAATTTCTTCCCCGATTTTTCTTTTCCCGATAAAAAACTCTCAACTTGTCACATGATATGGCGCACTACATCAGAAAAGCCCATCTGTATTATGACCGCCGTTTTGATCTCTTTTTTGCCGACAATCTCCTGTGCTGCAATTATTCAGAAATTGAAGATATCCAGAATCGCTTCCGGGAACTCAAAGCCAATCCGCACGATACGATCAGCCTGATGAGTCACAATATTCCTATCCCGATTACTTCAACTATATTCCCGATCATCTTGACCGGGTTATGGCATGAAAAAAATGGGGTAATGCTGCATCCGAGGCATAAATATTGTCTTCTTTCAGCTCCGTCCGCAACCAGTCGGCCGCCGCCATTAACCGGTAAAAAAAAAGCACCAAAGTCAGCGGAGTACATCCGAATCAATCGCATCCGCATGGAACCGGTACCGGTTCCCTCCGAGGTGCCGCGTCTGCTTGAATTCGGATTTGAGCACCGGCACTCCGGATGGCAGCTCTATGACTGCTTCGGATTTATCCGGTCCGAGTGCAACGATGACCAGCGCATAGTCTCCTGCATCGTTTTTAAACAGACGCGCCATAACACGTCCTTCCGGCTTCGCTTTCACTCTGATTGGTATTTCCGGTTCAATACTGAGTATAAAGTCTTCGAGGGAACGCATTGTTTTCGCCATTGCGACAACGTTGGCCCATTGTGTGGTGCTGGAACCGGGCATAATCCGCTCTGAATGGAGGAATATGGCAATATAGCTGTAAAAGATAAAGCCCCGTGCCCCCATAATTGCACAAAGCAACGGCATAGAACGCATTTCTTTCTCATTTGGACCACGTGTTTCAGCAAAATCCTCCGCTTTTTTATGAGTATAAACACCGTAATTCATGATCTGAGGAACAACCCAAACCGGCAATCCCGTGGACAACGCCCCTTTCATATCGGTTACAATCCGATCAAGAGTAGGTTTTACCGGGACAGCACTGATCGGATAAGGATCAACTCCTATCACATCGCCTGAAATACCATAATAAGGGAGGTCATTCATCCGGTAGGTCAAAGTCCAGGACGGATGCCATGGATCGGCTTTTGCCAATGTTTCACGCAGCTTTACGATTTCCGGGACCAGCGATCGGGAAACCTCATCCGAGACATAATATCCCAGCAATGCAGGGTGATTCCCAAAAATTTCGGCAACCCGCCGTGCTGCTGCCAGCTTTCCTATTCCGCCGGCAAATTCTTCCGCGCCCTGAAAATATCCCGGAAGTTGTTGGTTGACAGAAAACAGGAGTTTCAGGTTGTGACGCTGAAAGGCATCCAGGCGGTTCCGGATGTCTTTGACCGGGTCGCCCGTTTTCGGATTGCCGTGCATTGTGAAACTGGCATAGATCTGTGCACAATTGAATCCTGCATCCGCAATCCGCTTTAGGTCTTTATCATGGAATAGCCCATACACGCCGAAAGGCATGAACGGTTTGCCGTTGACAATTGTTCTGCCGTGTCGGTCAATCCTGACGGCATAAGCGGGTATTTTGCTTTGATCATCCACACGGACATTCAATACCCCCTGATAGAGATAGACTTGCTTTTCCTCATCCAGGACCTTGATCGTGATTTTTGCATCACCGTTTTCAAGTGCAGGTAGCTCACAGGTAAAGATCAGATTTTCCGGGTTCCGGCAAATCAGATGATTCACTGTTTTACCATTCTGTTCCGCACGGACCAGCAGAGATGCATTTTGAGGGATGGTATCGGAACATTTTATTTCAATCCGGCGTTTTTTCTCCCGGATGGTGAGATTGGAGGGATAACGCAACAGAGCAGCGACATCCCTGCCGACACTACGGATTTCCAGATCATCATACCACACTTCTCCGTTCCAGTTACGCCACGCATTAAAGGAGAAACGCACTTTATTGCCTGGACGTGGCTGAAAAGTTACGTAGATTTCACGGTATTCAGCAGAATCCTCCTGAAAAACTGGATAGTCACAGACAACAATACGATTATCACTTTTCCGCAACTGTTCAATTCCGAAAATCACATTGCGCTGCCGGCTGACCTTTCCTTTGATATTGCGTGAACGTACTTTGACTCTGGCTTCATAAAGATGATTTTCAAGCAGTCCATCCAGCGGAATAGTGAAAATCTCTTTCTGATTGGTAGCACCATTGATTTTAAGCGCAGTGGTACCGTTGATGCCGTCGATCGGTCGCAATTCACAGCCTGCCGGAAGTTTGTATCTGAAACCGGTATCAAAGGTTTCATTCAGGACAAGCTTTCCTCCGCCGTAAGGAAACATTTCCGCTTCCTGAGGAGTGACCGCCTCACACAATGGAATAACGGTGAGCAGCGCAAATGAAAATACTGAAACGGAAACGTTTTTCATATGATAGTCTCCAATCTTAATTCGGTTGTTGTATGGAATTTCAAATCGGCGGCAGAAAAACTTCGGCAGAGAATCCGGCACCGGTTGAGTTCTTCTGAACAATCACGCCTGCTGAACCGCCAGACGGGTTTATTCAAAAGCAGTTCCACTTTTTCCGGAAGCGTTCCCGCAAGAGAAATCTCCATTTCAATTGAGGGTCTTCCATATTTGAATTTGTAACGTCGCGTGTAATTCAATTTCTTCAGCGCTTCCACAAATTTCGGCGTGTCGGAACGGCAGAACACGCCACTGCAGATAATATCAAATTCATCCTGCGTATTGCTTTGGACACTTTGCTTTGCCCAGCGTTCTTCTTCGGCTCGGTAAAGATGCCCGTTATAAAGAGCATAATCCTCAAAAAACACCGAAGGAAATTCTGTGTTACCGGCACGGAAATAAACGGGAAATAAATGTCCCGGAAAAAAAGTACAGCAGAAGATGCCGCAATCCACTTTCATCAGACCGCTGTCCGGCTGTACCATACCTAGAGATGCTGTCATTTTATTCTGTTCCTCCACTCAACTTTGTTTGAACCGCCAGCGGTTGAATTCACAATGAGAGACACGCCCCAACGTAAAAAAGAGCTTGTGCCTGCCGGTAAAATCATCAGGCAGATTGCAACTGAAACGTTCTACCGGAATATCTTCATAACGGCGCTGACTACCGAATCCGCCGCCGACATCGAAAACGGCAAGAATATTTTTTTCATCATAAGAATCCGCCCGGAGTTCCGCCTGCCCGACAGGGTGTTCCACAGGCGCGGAAAATTCCGCCTCCACCACCCAGTACCCTGGAGAGAAATCAAACTCTCCGAAATAAATGATCCCATCACCGGCATTGACATCAATCCGGTCACGAAAACTCATCCATTCTCCCGGTCTCCCGCTGACCGCCTTTGCAGGAAAACATTCCGCTTTGACTTCAAACGGGTCATGATCAGCAGGAATCCGCCGGATTTTCTCAAATGCGGCACGCACCGGTTCCGCATTGTCAACGGTATTCAGAACAATCATACCGCTGCGCGGAGATAAAGTCAGGCGTAAGATATTGTCATCTGCAACGCTCTGCCATGTTTCCCCTCTGTCACTGAAAACCAGAAGTGAATTTCCCGGCATGGTTTCCGCTGGGCACACCCCGACCATCTGCTCCTCCGCTGTCCAGTTGACAAGAATCGTTGCCGTACTTCCGTTCCATGTCCAGGAGCTGGCAAGAACCGGAGCGGAGGAAACTCTGAATGACCCCTGTCTGCCCCAGAGCAGAGAACGCTTATTCTGCTTCGGCACGAAACGGGGCGGATGTGCCATGATTCCGTGATTGAAATATCCCAAAATACCCAGTCTGAGATTCATAAGCTGTTTGATGAACTGCCGGAATATTTTTTTCTCCGGAGCAGTGATCTTCCGGTGCTGGAACCACCCCAGCTGTTCACCGTTTGTCAGTTGGGTTGCCGCTTTGGCAAAAGCCGCTTCCTCTTCTTCGCCCACACCGTCCAAGCCTACAAATTGTGTTTTCCCTGCATATACTTCCGTGAAGAGAGGCACCTGCCCGTCATTCATCCAGCGCCAGTTGAGCAAACCGTGGAAGAGATCGACACAATGTTCCGCATTGTCTTCGGTAGTAAGAATCATTTCGGGAGCGGTTTGGCGCCAGTGGTCACGGATTTTGCGGTAGAGGGGATATTGACCGTTGATGAACCATGCAGTATCATCCGCGATTTTATGTCCGTGGCGGGGATTCCAGCAGAGACGCGGACGCGCCGCACCGATCTGGTCGGCATAGATTCCGTCAAAGCCCATCGCCGCCAGCGATACCGTCATCTCATACTCCCAATGCTGGTAGACGGAAGTAGCCGGGCACAACACGCAACAGGGCAGCCCATAGTACTCCATTGCCGGTTTGCCGTCCTCTTCTATTACAGCCGCCGGCAAAGCCACTTTCGTATAATTGCAATCTTCCCCGCGCAGATCCGGTGTCTGCCAGATCCGGGCGGTGGTGTACGGCACGGAACGGATTCCGTGCTGCCGCAGATCAGCAACATCCTCCATCATATGAGGGGTCGGCCTTACCATTGGAGACAGGTGTGACGAACGTTCTTCCCAATCGTAAATATGCAATGCGAAGGGCAGCTCCAGATAGGATGCAAGTTTTTTCAAGTCGGGGGCAATGGATGCAAGCTCATGATGAGAAAGGTCAATCCGTAGCCAGAGAGTATTTTCCCACAGCCATCTTACATTATCAATCTCCGTACGATGTTCATTCCACCACAACGCATTGACGTTATGAAGCATTTTGCGGTAATTCATTCCTGTTTCATACCAGCCGTCACGAATCAAGGTGAACGATGCCCTGCAAACCGGCTTGAAGGAATTGGGCGAACCGTCGGTGTTCCGCGCCACCGTCCAGACAAAGTTCAGTTCACAACCGGACGCTCCCGCATGGAACTCAAATTCCTTTGCACGCGCCAACCGGTCTTCGATAAAACAGCAGATGCCCCTGCCGTTTTGATCGTAATACGCGCCAGCCTGAAGCGAAGCGTTTCCACGCGGGTACCACGAGGTATAGCCGGCATTGCGGGCAGCGGCGTCCTGATATTCCACACCACACATCGCCGGAACCAGCATCGCATCGCCTCCTCCCGGAAATGTACTTATCTTTGCGGCGGGGAAAGTGCAATGCCTCAAAATCAACCCGTCCGTTGTATTGCGGATTTCTACTTCATATTCCAGACGATCATTTTCAAATGCACAGTAAACCAGCGCTTCCAATCCCCCCTCCGGAAGCCCCTTTCTGCAAAAAGAGCAGCGGATTGTAAAATTCCAATGCCCTTCACAGAATTCCGGCTTGCTCAGCAACAAACACGTTGTCTCCGGTGCATAGGGGTCCAGCTCAAATTTCTTTCCGTGGTATTCGCAGATAAAAACGAAAAAACGGTGATCCGGCGCCAGCAGTTCCCGCTGTGCGATTCGATCATACCACGAAATAATACCGCCGAACTCCGGAGCATCGGAAAGAAACAGGGTTGTCTCCTTTCCCTGCAATGCGGCAATTTCATGCCGGCGTATCATCTCTTTCAGCCTTGCCGGCGCGGGACGGAATGGGAAACGGTTCTGCATCAATGATTTCAGCGCGGATAAAAACTCCGGTTCGAGTTCACAATCATGCAGCAGCACGTCGAAATGATCCGGCAGAGTCTCCGGAATGAAAAAAGCCGGTTTGACATGCGGATTTCCGAGGACACACTGCTGAATCGCATCTTCGGGAAGCATCTGGTCATAGAGCTGTATCCGGAGGATTTCCCCAGGAAAAGCGTCATGCATTCCTGAAATACTTCTGCCCTGTCCCACCTCCGCCGCACCGGAAGCCGGATCGGACGGGGCACGCTCGTAGCGGTTGCCGGCAACGGGAACACCGTCGAAATACAGTTTGACTTCCATCCAGTCCTCCCCTTGCGATACGACCAGATGGTGTCCGATCACCATGGCGGCATGATGGATTTCCCCCTCTGCCGTATCCAGAGGCCCGCTCATCAGATGGTAATTCCACTCCCCGCCGCTGCAGAACCCCGCATACAGCCTACCCTCCTCCCAGGCAAACACGGCCTGTCCGGGTAGAAAAAACAATACGCCGGATGCATGGGAATCGTTGATCCGGAATACAGCGCTCAATGTTGCCGAACGTGCAGAAAGAGCAATCGCGGGTTCCAGAACACATGGACTGCTGAAGTTTGCAGCAGATTCAAAAACAGGAATGACAGATGTGGACATTTTTACCTCACCAGTGTTGCGGCGTCTTTTTCCGCAGTTTTCCGCCAGTCAGCCGCTCCGGAGGCAAAGCCTTTGAAGCGAAGTGTATAAACAGGGGAGACATACCCCGCTTTGAGTACCGCAGGATAACGCGGCTGAAAATAGAGCTTATGCGTATTGACCCGGTCCCAGAACCGGCTGTGTCCAGCCTGCGTTGTGGCGGCAGGATATCCACAAACAACTCCCGTCCGGCTCTCCGGATTGTAGAGTGCAAACCAGCCGGTATGACTCCTTTCGTTATGCAGAAACCAACCGTTCGTGCTTTTGAATTCATGAATGCGCATACTGCCATCCGACATGGCGGCAATGAAAGCGGTCAATTTTTCACTCCAGCAGTATTGATGAATGTAAAAGCTGGCGATTTTCTGGTCTGCCATTACTCTGAACTGAACTTCTGTTTCATATCCAGCGGGAGAAAGACGAACAAGATTGGTCAGTTCCACATTGTCCAGTCTGGTAACACGCTTGAATTCCAGTTTTTCTCCGGTATATTCACCGCAAGGTTCGGCAATAAGCTTCCCGTCCACCACCAGTTGCAGAGCAACCAGTTTCTCCTGTCCGCCCTCCTTATGTCCGGCACCGATGAACTTGCCGGGTTCCGGCGCCAAAATGGAACCATTGTATCCCATACTGTTACAGAGCACCGTGCCCCCGTAGAAAATTTCATTGACCGCATAGTTGATCCGGGATTGATAAACAGCCCGGTAGTCACCGGATTTTAAAACGACATCCGCGTGGAGTGTTATTGAGGTAAAAACCATTGCCATGAGAGCCATCCTTTTCATAATACTGTTTTTCTCCTTGTTGTACTGTTTTCAGAATTCTCTACCAGTCTATTGCGACACCATTTCTTGTGTAGACTGTAAATATTACATCTGTACGCCAGTTCTGCTTCAATTCCCGTCCTCCGCTTTCAACATGTCCATCCAGCATGACGAGATTCATGCGGTTGCTGTGGCGGAGACAAAGTCTCCCTCCGGGAGAGCATCCCGTGGAACCCCCCTTCTGAAGCCTGACAAATTGAGTCTGGGGAATATTTGAAAGATTCCCGTCAGTGAGAGAATCACCCAACAGCATGCAGACTGAAGGTCTCCGGATCCGCTGGGTATAAATAAATGTGGAATTATTGCCGGCATAGCTGGCAAACGGAGATATCCCCTCCTGGACAGAGTTATATCTGGGATGCTGTCCATAGTTGAATGGGGCACCATACCCCATTTTCTGAAAATCAAATGATGCCGTAACCGGAGCTGAGGGGCATGACATCATATTCCTGCTCGCCGGCAAATAATTTGTCACTCCCATTTTTGATGTTGCGTCCGGACCGGCTGCACCTACCGTAATCCCCCAACCCCGGTTGGTACTGGGAACCAAAGGCAACATGGAGTTGTAATCATCCGTGTAAAAAATCAGTCCTTTCCCAATTGATGCAAGATTGTTTACACAACTGATGGCGCGGGCTTTTTCCCGTGCCGCATTCAATGCCGGTAAAAGCATTCCCGCCAGAATCGCGATGATGGCTATCACGATGAGGAGCTCTATTAATGTGAAATCTGCATATATGCTGCTCTGTTTTTCTTTCATCCTGAATAAAAATACAGTTCTCATAATTTTATTTCTCCTCTTTGCTTTCTGTTATTTGCCGGAACATTCTCTGCTGATAATAGATTATAAATAAAAAGAACATTTTGTCAATAGATTAAAATCATTAAAATATGGACTTTTTAATGATTTATAAGAACAAATCCTTCACAGTTATCTTTTCCCCCAATTCTTCTATCCTTTTTTCTGTTCTTTTAATTAAAATATTTGAAAAAAAGATATTATAAATTATATTCAGTCAGTTTGAACATGGTCCCGCAAGATGTGCTTTGAAATCGGAAAGATGATACACTATGGATTATTTCAGTAATATGCAATTCATCTATTTCTCGGAGAATCTTGATTATCGCGGAATCATTGAAAACCGGTATTTTGAATATTACGGATTGCAGTATAATCACTCAGGAACATTGATCTATGAAGGGGAGCGTTATCATGGAAGTTACTGGTTTCTGACCTGTCCTGGACGACCTTATTCCTATCGCTCTCCCAAAGGGGAAAGCCGTCATCATTGCTATATCTGCGTGCTTGGCCCGCGAGTGGACGAAATGCTTCAAAAAAAACTTTTGCTTCGTACGGATTTCCCGATACAAGTCAATAAACCCGATCACATGCTGTGGAAAATACAGAATATCATCACCTGTCTGAGAACTCCCGGATACCTGAACTATGCCAAAGCAACACATTTGTTTGAAGGGCTACTGCTTTTTCTGCAGGAGGATTTCAAAAGCCAGAATAATATCAGCCCACGTCTTGAGCCTCAATTGCGCCAACTGATGCTGGAAATTCAAGATCAGCCGGATTTGGACTGGAATTTCGCAGTGATTGCCCATGAAATGCAACTCTCAGAATCCCATTTCCGATTCTGTTTCAAACAGCTGACCAGTTATGCGCCGACTCAGTTTCTGATCGAATGCCGTTTAAATCGCGCCACATCGCTGTTGCGGAACAAGCAATATACCATCGGCGAAATTGCCAGAAAATGCGGTTTTAACGATCAGTTTTATTTTTCCCGTATCTTCAAAAAACATCGGGGATTTTCCCCGCAGCGCTATTTCAATGAGATGGAATAGATCATACCTTTTCAAATCTGGAAAAATCTTCCTGTGTCCATTCGGCAGACTCCGCAGGAAAATATCACTTAAAAAAACGCATCAGACAGAATTTCAGATTCGCACGACTGTCAAAACGGAAATAAAACTTTTCATTTGAAACCGCAACAGTGAGGAATAGATGCAGAACGGCTTGTTTGACATAGAAAATCGTTTGGATTACTTGACAGAAAATGGCGATATATACTGCCGACCTTGAAAAAAACTGGTGCCGTGGGATAATTTTCGCAGCAATCTTGAAGCGATTTACGCTCATGAACGCAAGAGCAATTGCCGGACGCCGCCCTTTTGATGTTGTGCTGATGTTGAATGAGGCAGTGAATTCAAAAGGTTTGTCTTAAAAAACAAAAGTGAAAACATAAGGGAACCTCTATCAATGCTTTTTTTGACAGAAATCTCGTTTGTTTTGTTTGA
>ERZ1034917.1862-NODE-1862-length-11345-cov-20.457219_pt1 | contig 11345 bp, 6 predicted proteins | sample MGYA00520605_ERZ1034917 | MGnify/ENA primary metagenome ERZ1034917 (study PRJEB33766, sample SAMN09781784) | gut metagenome | biome: gut microbiome | host: Homo sapiens | place: Madagascar | study: EMG produced TPA metagenomics assembly of the PRJNA485056 data... | reverse complement strand
TAATAATGTGGAATATAAATGCCCAAGAGGATATAGTTTTCCACAATGGTGTAATACTAGTTATAATTATAATGGTTGGTATAATAAAGATAATTATATTGTTAATTATGGATTATATGATACAGTTAAAGGTATTAAAGATATTAATGTAGATGATAAGATTATAGAGAATAAGAATTATTCTTTAGGTGATATGATATCTTATAATGTTAATGATACATTTACTTTAGGCAAATATCAAGTAGAGAATGAGACTCCTTGGGATATTGAATGGGAAGTAGTAGATAAAAGAGATGGATATGTAATTGCTATGACTAAACAGATTATTGATTTAAGATGTTTTGATGCTAAAGAACCTACTAATACTAATAGTGATAGAAAGAGTTGGGGTAATAATAATTGGCAATATTCTAATATTGAACAATTTCTAAATAGTGATCAAGCTAGTTGGTATAGTGCTCAGCATCAATATGATGCGTTACCTAATAGTGATAATGTATGGCAATACTCTAATGGTTATAATTATAATGCTTATGATACTCATAAAGGATTCCTTTATCATTGGAGTAATGAAGATAAAGCATTACTTAAAGATTATACTATTACTTTAGCTAATCCTAGTGTAGATGGTGGTGGATCATATACTTGGACTGGTAAAGTATGGTTACCTACATATACGCAAATGGGATTTGGTAATAATAATAGTATTAGTGAAGGTACACAGTTTAGTAAATTTACTGATAATGCTAGTAGAATTAAAACTATTAATAAATATTGTGCAGAAAATAATGAATGGTGTATTAAAAATAGGAAAACTGAAGGTACTGATTGGTATTATTGGATGAGTAGTATGCATCCGTCGCGTTCAGCCGATGCGCGTAGTGTCGACGGCGGTAATTCGGATCGTCACAGCACTGTGTACTATGGCAATACCGGTATCACTCCTTGCATCTGTCTCCCCGATATTATTCTTAAATAAATTATTATATAAAAAGAGAAGTGCTTTAAAGCACTTCTCTTTATCTTTTCATTTTTACTCATATATTATTATAATAAGAATAAATATCTGAAAGGAGTTCATATATGAGTTGGAGAATTACAAGATTATATCTTAAAAATAATCGGTTTATATATTCTGGTATGAATAAAAATGAAATTGAGATTGACTTTACTAAAGCAAATCAAAATAGTAAACTCAATCTTTTAATTGGTGGTATTGGTACTGGAAAGACAGCACTTATGGGACAACTCCAGCCATTCGCAACTGTCGGCACTCTTGATAGTAGAAATTCTTCAGATCAAACTATTGATGAGTTGGATGGCTGCAAAATTATAGAATATGATCATAATGGATTCCATTATAAAATTCATCATGACTTTGTCTGGAATAAAAATCTAAAATCACATTCTACAAAATCTTATATTAAAAAAGATGGAAAAGAATTAAATTCTAATGGAAACTCTGGATCTTTTAAAGAGATTATTAAACTTGAATTTGGTATTGATCAATCTTATTTAAGACTTTTAAGACTTGGATCTAATGTGGAAAATATTATTAAACTAAAGCCAGTAGAAAGAAAGAAATTCATTGCATCCTTAAGAGAAGATACTGAAGTATATTTAATGCTTCATAAGAAACTTACAGAAGATTTCAGAACTTTAAATGCGTCTATTAATGCAGTATCTAATCGATTAATGCAACTATCTGCAACTGATGAAGATAAAATGAGAGATGAATTAAAAGATCTCTCAAAAGAACTTCGTGAACTGATAAATACGATTAAAGACACAGAATCTAAGATTGGTAAACTTCAAGGAGTAAATCAAACGATTGGTAATCTCTCAGAGTTAATTGAAACTTATAATAGTACAGAGGTAACTGTAGATTCTCTTAAAAATCAAGTCGATGAATTACAATCTGAAGTAGAAGCCGCAAAGACAAATGAAACCTTAGAATCAATCTCTAATAAAATTGGAAAACTTCAAGGTATTATCAATTCTACTGAAGATAAACTCGTAAAATCAACTCTTGAACTTGAGAAAGTACAAACTGATATTAATAAATGCAATGATATTATTGCAATGACTGAGAATAATGATCACCTTGAGGATATGCAAAGAATTCTCATAGAGCTTGAGCAGGAATATAAGGATTATTCTATTAAACTCTCAAACTTCAAGTGTAATTATTCTTATCACTTCTTAGCTGGATTTATTGATAATCTATCTGTACTTCAGAATATGCTAGATGAAATTGGCCAAGTGGATCCAACTACTATCAAATATATCTATCTTAGAATTAATAAACCGATTAATACTTGGGTAACTGATAAAGTAAATATGCTAACTGGTAAGAGAGTAAATCTTCAAAAAGCAATTAATACAATTGAATACTCTAAAGAGTATTCTGAACCGGTACCTCTCTTTAGAGCACCTTTCTGTCCATCTATTGATTGCCCTTATTATAAAACTCATCCGTCTACAATTCAGAAGAGATCCGGTAATAAGAAAGATATCAATGCAAAACTTTTAAGATTAAAAGATGAAATGTCTCGAGTAGATACCGAAATTTCAAAGTATCAAGAGTATCCAATTCTACAGAAGAGACTTCAGCTTCTTCAAAATCAGTGGAATTCTGCAATGGATGTCTTACTAAATCTTGGAGTTGTAGATTCTCATATTACTTTATTAGATATTCTTACGGATCCAATGAGAAGAAGAGATTGGTATCATTATAATCATCTTATTTCTATTCTTGAGAAAACTAAGATGAATGATGAATATCAAAGTGTAGCTTCTCGATATGCATCTGTAAAGAATGAACTTGAGATTATGAAATCTCCAGAGTATGAATCTAGTAAGTATAAACTGGAGATAGCTTTAAAAAGAAAAGAAGAACTTACTAGTTCTATGAATCAAGATACCAATAATATTTCAAAATATAAAGAAAATCTTTCTTCTCTTGAATCCCTATATCATATTATTCAGCATAAAGATAGTAATATGAAATTATTAGATTCTACAAAAGATCAAATTAAATCTCTTATGAATGAACTTGATACTCTGAATAAGAATATTAAGAAAGTTCAGTTTAATAATGAGCAAATTGATCTTTTAAGAGATAAACTTACTAAGCATACAGATCATTATAATGAGACTTCTCAGAAAGTAGATAAGTTAAAAGCAATTATCTCTCAGATTGAATATAATCAAGAAGAGTATAAGAGTCTTATGGATGAGCGAAATACTATGAAAGCTATCTTAGATGCCGTATCTTCTAAGGAAGGTATTCCTCTTATCTTGGTAAAAGTATTCTTGGATAATTGTAAGGAAATTATTAATGAACTAATTGCAGATGTATTTGAGGATGATCTTGAGATTCTTGACTTCAATATTACCGAATCTGACTTTAAGATTCCGTATATGGTAAATGGTCAATATATCGATGATATTGAATATGCAAGTCAGGGTCAGACTTCTATTATTAGTATTGCACTTTCATTTGCATTAGTTCAGCAGAGTATCTTTGATTATAATATTATGCTACTTGATGAAGTAGATGGGCCTCTTCATTTTAGTGATAGAGAGAAATTCATTGGAATTCTATTTAAACAAATGGCTGCAATTCATTCTGATCAAGTCTTTATGATTTCTCATAGTGATGGAATCTTTGAAGGAAATCCCGTAAATATTATTATGACTTCTGATGAAAATATTGAGCCAAGTAATCGTCAAGTAATCATGAAGCTTTAATTCATATTATATAGAGTACTAGTTAATAACTAGTACTCTATATATCGTTTATTAGGAGGAAACTATGTAATGAATACTAATTCAACACTAAAGTTTATAGGATATATTGAATACAAGGATTTACTCGATCCAGAGACTATAAATAAATATGATGATAATAGTGTATTTTTCGTTAAAGATATTCCAGCTAATAAATCTGATCGGAATGTATTTATTGATGGAATTGTGATTAATGAAAATAACTCGATTATTGTTAAAATTAATGGTGCATTTCATATTATTATGCCTAGTAATATGAAATATGTAAAATTTACTCTTCAAGTTGAAGGTAATATATTTGATATTAAATCAAGTGATTATACCTTAGATGAACTTAACGGTATTGCTAAATTTATTAATCTCCTTCCTGACTGTGTTCAGATTAAAGGATATTTGAATGATACTCAGATTATCAATTCTATGAATCCAGATATATTTAATGATTATATCATGAAAATTTATTTTAATTAAAACGGAGGTATCACTATGAGCAAGTATGAAATTTCTAAAACCGACATTTTAAGTGGAACTTTTGAATGCAACACAGTTGAGATCGATTCCTGTGAAATGGATCAAAATATTCTCCCTAAATATATGAAGTATACAGGAAACTTAATCGATATTTGGATTTATGATGATAAAACTGGAAAGAAGATGCTTTATGCATCAACTAATAAGGATCGTGATATGTCTGATATTACAAAGGAGAATCCAATTTGCTTTGGATATAGAACTCACTGGTGGGTAACTGTGTATTGTGAAGATAATCAGATTCATTGTGAATATCACATTTCTCTTGCACCGCAAATGGCTGTTGCATATAATAATATGATTGATGGAGTAATTGCAGCATTGAATAAATATTATCCTGCAATTAAAAATCGTTATAAGACTTTTGGTTTTACAATTGCTGAGGTTCCTGTAAAAATGTAATCAATCGGGAGGATATATTATGGCTAAATTTCAACTTGTTGTAAAGAAATCAGATACATTTATCAAAGATTGTACATGGGATTTTGAAGCTGAATTTGATGAAATTGAAAAGAATGGAATCATTAAACTTATTACAAATGAGAATTATCCTACAAATGATTTGTATGTAATTAGTGATAAAAGCTCTCGGCTTTATTCATCTAATGATAAGAATAAAGATTTGACTGTTCTCACTAAAAAGAATTTTGGAATCTTTTGTATTCCTGGTATTGGATTTATTAAGATTTATTCAATGTTGGTACCAAAGATCGGATTTGATCAGAATGAGTTTATCGGTGAAATTGAAGTATTGAATAAGCACAAAGAAAATTCTGTTAGTCTAAACTATGTTGAAAAGCTGATTAATATGCACTTTCCTGCAATCTTTAATAAATATAAATCAATTACTGTTAAATTTGCAGATAAAGCTACAACATATGAACTTAGGCATGATAAGTGTTATAGTAATGGCATGATTTCAAGACCTGCAGATACAGATCAAGAAGATTGGCAAAATACAGAATATAATTATAGTGGAAAAATAGTATTTAATGGATATGAATATCCTATCATTTGTGATATTTATAATGGAACTGGTCTTATTATGAATCTTTGTGAGAATCATTTCTTCGCTGTTGCATCAATTTATGATAAGATTTCTATTCTTCAGAAAGTCATGTATGCTGTTGAAGCAGCATTTCCAGCTGTTCCAATGAAATCGATTGCATCTGATTTCTTTGTTAATGGATGGCATATGTTTATTGGACTTGAAAAGGCAAATGAAAATCTGTCAGTTAATGAAGCGGTTCCTGTAATTTCTTATAAGGATACAATTACTTATACACGAGATAATAAGATTCATCGTATTCCTGTAAAATATGAAATTACTCCGAATAATATTAATATTGCATATGATCTTTATAGCTATGGTATATCAATTGCACCTGATTTGTCTACAAATCTGCCAATTACGGTACAAGAAACTACTAAAAAGCTTACTGATGCTTACATGAGTATTAGTGGTAATTATAAAGATTCAAAAACTACGATTACTGCATCTTTGCTAGTATAAAGAAATTAAAGAGAAGGTCAATGGCCTTCTCTTTTTTATATTTCCCAATAATGCTCGAGAAAAACACCCATATAATTAAGCAATTAAACGATACCTTCTTGAAAGGAGTGTAATTTTATATGAGTTATAAGACTTCTTATACCGGTGCTGATATGGATGAAATCTTTAGTAAATCAAAAAGCTTTGAAGTAAATGATGAATCTTGGACTGTAATTCCTTCTTCAATTACTACTTTAGATGTTTCAAAAGTATTGAGAAGTGGTAATTATATTTATAGCGGTGAACTTAGTATTCCAGCTATGGATCAACTTTATGGATTTAATACTATGACTTCTCAAACTGCTACTACTCTTACTGGTAGTTATATGATCTTTGTACGAATGATCAATTATAATATCTATCAGATGATTAGTAGTCATAGTATTTATGAGAATAATAGTGATATGATTGTAATTGCTTGGATTAGACAAGCTAATTATACTTATATTCCCAAAATTTATCATAATAATGAACCTAGTAACACTATGCTTGCATTTGTCGATAGTGTTACTAATGATAAGGGTATTCATAAATATCCAAATCAACTTCGTAAATTTTCAGATGTCGATAATATTCAGTATTATGATATGATTAATGCATCTTATAAAGACCTGATTTGTAATGGTGGCATGTCTACTACTATTTATGGATCAATTACAGATGTATTTAATTATATTGATCAGCATCTTTCTATTGATACTAATATGACTGATCATATGAATGATAGTACAATTCATATTAGTGCAGATGAGAAAACTGAATATAATTCTAAGGCAACAACTGATTCTGTGAATACACTTTATAATAACTTAAAAACTACTTTTTTAAATGAATTAGAAAGTAAAATTAGTACTGTTGCAGAAACTATTACAACTAGTGAAACTACTGTAAACACTGTAAAAGAATCACTAACTACACATACTAATGATACTATAAAACACCCATCTTTTGATAAAATTTCAGATTGGAATAGTAAAGCTGATCAAGATCATACTCATACAAAAGATGAGATTACAATTTCTACTGATAACGTAATTGGAATTCTTGATCCAGCTAATATTCCAGATGAAGCTAAAGAAATTCAAGTAAATACAAGTACTAAAACTCAATTACTTGCTTTAACTAAAACCGATGTTCATAATGGTTGTTGGGTATTACTTAAGAGTGCTACTTCTGATAATATCAATTATTATGTCGTAATTGATGATACAAAACTTGGTACTATGGATGCATTCCAGCAACTTAATAATGATCCCTATAAATCTACGGATTTGGTATGGGATAATATTCAAAATAAGCCAACTACAATTGATCAATTATGTGATAATGTAATTACTAATTCAGAAGTAGATAAATTCGTAAGTACTGCAAATAGCACTTCTAATACAACTAAATCTAATGTAGATTCTGCTTTAGCAAAAGCCCCTCCATTAGATAATCAGGATACCTCATTTAGTATGGAAAATCTGATTGATCTAATTGATTATAAAATGCAAATTATTCGTTCCCTTATTTCAAATTCGTAAAATCTATAAGAAAGGAGAGTGAATAAAATGCTATATAAAACTCTATATAATGGCCCTAAAATTGATGAACTTTTAGAGGCTATTTCACATATCAAGTTTGTAGTAAATGGCTGGGTAAAATTAGAGTCTACTGAAGATAATAAAATCAATTTTAATAATTTAATTAATCCAGGTAACTTTAGTTTTTCTTATTGGGAAAATGGCCCAACTGATCATACTTATGTAGCACCTTTAAATTGTGTAGTCACAAAAGAAGGAAAGTATCTTCGTCAGTATATTTTTAATACTGGTTTTACTGTAGATGCTTATACTAGAACGTATGATATTTCTAATAAAACTTTTACTGATTGGGAAAAAGTTGGAATTCCTAAAGGAATTAATGTACTTGATACTGCGCCAACTAATCCAACTGTAAATGATATTTGGATTAATACTAGTAATAAAGATGCAATTGTTCAGTATTATGATAAAAATACAAATAGCTGGGAATCTTTAAATCCATATGATTATATGGATACTAGTATTTATAATCCTGATAATACAGAATTTCCTAGAGGAGTATATCAATATATTGATACTAAGGTAAAAGACTTAGGATCTGGTACTGTAACTGTGGATTTTAGAGGCCATATTAATGATGCGAATATTCATGTTACAAAAGAAGAAAAAGACTCATACAATAATAAGATGAGATCTGATACTTTATTAACTGCTATTCAAAAGATTACAGATGAACTTACAAAATATATTGCAAAAGAATCTCAGTCTTCTGGAGTTGATATTTCTGCAATTGAGTTGTTAGTAACTCAAATTCAGAAAAGCTTAACTGATCATATTAATGACAAAGTAAAGCATCCAACTGTAGAGCAAGTTGCAGATTGGAATAGTAAGGCTGAGAAAGATCATACACATGATACTAAAGATATTACTTTATCTACTTCTGATGTAATTGGTAATATCTCATTAGATTTGATTCCTGAAGAGGCTAAAGAAAGACAAGTAAATGTAACAAGCCAAGAAGAGATGCTGGCTCTTACAAAGGACCAAATCCATAATGGATGTTTTGTTTTTATTACTACTAGTGATAATAAACATAGTCTTTTTGTAGTTGCTGATGATACAAAACTTGGTACTATGGATGCATTTATTTGCTATAGTAATCCTCCGGAAGTTCCTTTATGGGAGAATATTCAAGATAAACCTGCAAGTATTGAAGAACTTGGCTTAACTGAGAATTCTAGTAATACTGAAGTTGATACTTTAGTAGAGAATGCAACTACCAAAACTACTGAGACTGAAAAGACTGTTAATAATGCTCTTAATAGTTTAAATACCATGAAAGAGAATCAAGACAATTCTTTTGCTATGGAGAATTTAATTGATTTGATTGATTATAAAATGCAGATTATTAGATCTTTGATCTCGAATTCATAATTAATAAAAGATAGATATAAGAATGAAATATTTCTTATATCTATCTTTATTTTACGGGATTTAAAGGCCTTTTCAATCAACAATTTCTTTAATGTAAGCATAAAGACATTTATCTTGATAATGAAAGGAGATCAAAAATATGGGTTATAGAATTGGCTATAATGGCCCTGAAGTTGATAAATTACTTCAGAAGGCTTATACGTATTCTGTAGTCAATAATGGATGGTCAAAGCTTGAATCATCTGATACTGATCCTGCTGATCTTAATACATTAGTAACTCCTGGAAACTATAGTATTAGCTTCTGGAAGAATGGGCCTGTGCAATTAACTACAAGTGGTCCTATTAATGTTTGTATTACGAAAGATAGTAGTTCGAATACTATTTATCAGACAATTTATGATGCTGGTAAGATTTATATTCGTGAGACTACAAATAGTTCTTTTTCTGGTGTTTGGAAAGAAGAACAGAATGATACTGAATTAGATATTACAAGTGCAGAGCCAACTAATCCAGTAGATAATTATATTTGGATTGATCCTAGTGGAGATGTACCGGTAATTAAGATTTATAAGTCTTCTACTGGAACTTGGGAGAATATTTCTCCTGCTGATATGGCTAAGCAGAGTGTATATGATAGTAAGGGAGTAAAGCAGAATATTACTACTTACTTAGATACTAAAATGAGTGAAGGCCAATTAGATAAGGCTGAAGAATTATATAAAAATCATATTAATGATACTGAAGAAGCTCTTGTTACTAGTGAAAATACTATGCCTAGTAATCAAAATTGGCATGTGAGTTATGGTAATAGTAAATTTGTAGCTGTAGCATATAGATCTAATGTATTTGCTTATTCCACAGATGGTATTACTTGGACTCAAGGTAATATGCCTAGTAGTCAGTATTGGACTTCAATTTATTATGCAAATAATAAATTTATAACCTTTGGATGGGGCTCTAATATTGCTGCTTATTCATCTGATGGTATTACTTGGACTCAAATTACTTTACCAATTAGTCTATGCTGGTCTTCTGTATGCTATGGTAATGGAAAATTTGTAGCTGTTGCTGAAAGAGATGATAATTATAATCTTGTAGATTCATATATTTATTCTGAAGATGGCATTACTTGGACTCAAGGTACTATGCCTAAACAAAACTGGTGGTCGATTTGTTATGGTAATGGTAAGTTTGTAGCTGTAGCTAATTATGATAGCAATGGGATTAATAATAGTATTATTTATTCTACCGATGGCATTACTTGGGCTGAAAGTAATTTAACTGGTCATGAAATGCCTGCATTTGGTAAGGTTTGTTATGGTAATGGTAAGTTTGTAGCTATTACTTGTCAAATTCCAGATACATGTTATTATTCTGAAGATGGTATTAATTGGACAATTGGGGACGTTGTTAATACATATACAGTAACTTTTGGTAATGGAAAATTTATTGTAATTGGCATTAATAGTATTTTATATTCCTCCGATGGTATTAATTGGACTGAAGCTTCAATTAATATTGCTACTGATAATTATTATAGCATTTGCTGTAATAATGATAAATATATAGCAACTGGTTATAATATTGATACATGCCTATCTATTTCTTTTGATCAAGTTCCTATTCATGTAACTGCTCAAGAGAAACTTAAATGGTCTAATGGCATTTCTGAGACTGATGCTCAGACTTATATTGATAATTTAAATACTGAAATGACTCAGTATTCTGATAAGAAAATTCAAGAAAAAGTAACTTCAGTAAATACTATTAATAGTACTATTACTGAAGATAAAACTAATATTGAAGCACATATTAATGATAATACTGTGCATTTAACTGAGGATTTAATCAATGAATTTGATGGTAAAGCTGCTGGAAATCATAAGCATTTAAATAATGGTAGTGTAACTGTCAGTAGTAAGAATCTTACAGGATTAATTCCAATTGAAAGATTAGATCCTAGTGTATTAGAGAGAAATTATACTGTAAATAGTTATAGTGAGATGATGAGTCTTACTAAGACTGAAGTGCAGAATGGCGATAGTGTATGTATCAAAAGTTTTTATTCTAATATTGAAATTAATGAAAAAACTATTAGTAGTGAATTTAGCATTACTTCAACAACATTATGCTATGGTAATGGTAAGTTTGTATTATTTGGATTGAATAGTTTTATTTATTCATCTGATGGTATTACTTGGACTGAAGGTACTTTACCTAGTAGTCAATTTTGGACTTCAGTATGTTACGGTAATGGTAAATTTATTGCATTTATAGATAAAAATTATGGGTCTGACCGATTTTTATATTCATCCGATGGTATTAATTGGACTGAAGGTACTTTGCCAATTTCTCATATTTTTATAGTAAATTGCTATGGTAATGGTAAGTTTGTAGCTGTAGCTGAAAATCTAGTTATTTATTCTACAGATGGTATTAATTGGACTCAAGGTACTATGCCTAGTAAACAATATTGGCAACATGTATGTTATGGTAATGGAAAATTTG
>ERZ1034917.1861-NODE-1861-length-11353-cov-14.727208_pt1 | contig 11353 bp, 7 predicted proteins | sample MGYA00520605_ERZ1034917 | MGnify/ENA primary metagenome ERZ1034917 (study PRJEB33766, sample SAMN09781784) | gut metagenome | biome: gut microbiome | host: Homo sapiens | place: Madagascar | study: EMG produced TPA metagenomics assembly of the PRJNA485056 data... | reverse complement strand
TGTAATGAACGGTGCTATACTGTCAAAGTTGGAATTACAGAAGAAACCGAGGAAACCACATGAAAATGGCTAATATGGATGACTATTTTGACGTAGTCATCGTCGGCACCGGCGCTGCGGGCCTTTACTGCGCCCTGAATCTGCCTGCGCGGTACCGCATTCTTCTGCTTACAAAGCAGAAAGCGGACGAGAGCGACTCCTTCCTTGCGCAGGGCGGCATTTGTATGCAGCATGGCGAGGCAGACTACCGCTCCTTTTTTGATGATACGATGCGGGCAGGTCATTACGAGAACAACCCCGCCACAGTAGACCTGATGATTCGTTCCTCCAACTCGATCATCCGGGATCTGGTGCGCCGCGGCGTCCGCTTTGCGCGGGATGACCACGGGGCTCTGCGCTTTACCCGGGAGGGAGCGCACTCCCGCCCGCGCATTCTGTTCCATGAGGATATTACCGGCCACGAGATCACCCAGACCCTGCTGAACGAGGTCCTGCGCTGCGAGAACATCGAACTGCGCGAGCATACGACTCTGCTGGATTTCTTCGCCGACGCCTCGGCCTGCGGCGGTGTCATTGCTGCCGGTCCGGACGGCGAACCGCGAGCCATTGGGGCAGGGGCGGTGGTGCTGGCCTGCGGCGGCATCGGCGGGTTGTATAAAAACTCCACCAACTTCCCCCACATCACGGGGGATGCCATCGCCATGGCCCTGCGCCACGGCGTTGCCTGTGAGCACCTGGACTATATCCAGATCCACCCCACGACTTTGTACAGCCACCGAAAAGGCCGTCGCTTTCTGATTTCGGAATCGGTTCGCGGGGAGGGCGCGCTGCTGCTGGATAAAAACGGGAACCGCTTTACCAACGAATTGCAGCCCCGCGATGTGGTCAGCGCAGCGATCCGCGCACAGATGGAAAAGGACGGTACCGACCATGTGTGGGAGGATATGCGCCCCATCGGTGAGGCGGCTATCCGTGAGCATTTCCCCAACATTCTGGAGCGCTGCGAGGAGGAGGGGTACGACCCCATCCATGAACCGATCCCCGTTGTACCGGCCCAGCATTATTTTATGGGCGGCATCACGGCGGACCTGAGCAGCCGCACAGCACTGCCCCGGCTGTATGCCTGCGGCGAGACCTGCTGCAACGGTGTGCATGGACGCAATCGGCTGGCCAGCAATTCCCTGCTGGAATCTTTGGTCTTTGCACAGCGCGCGGCAGATGATATACTATACGGAGAACCGCCTGTCTTTACAGGCGATAAGCCCGATTTGGCCCCATACCGTGAACAGGAACCGCTGTTTGCCGCGTATCGGCAGGAGGTTCTGACCGCTATTGAGAGGAGTAAAAACCATGAATGAGATCACCCAGCTGCTGCATATAGACCCGCTGCTGCTGCAAGCGCTGCGGGAGGATATTCCGGAGGAGGACGTTTCCACAAACGCCGTCATGCCCCACGCCTGCCCCGGCACCGTGGATCTGATTGCCAAGGAGGACGGCATTGTTGCCGGTCTGGCGGTCTATGCCCGCGTCTTTACGCTGCTGGACCCCGGCGCCAAGGTGGAATTCTTCTGCCGGGACGGCGATATCGTACAGCCCGGCCAGAAGCTGGCCGTTGTTACCGGCGATATACGCGCCCTGCTTTCCGGTGAGCGCGTTGCGCTGAACTACCTGCAGCGAATGAGCGGCATTGCCACCTATACCCATCAGCTGTCTGCCCTGCTGGAGGGAACCGGCATCACCCTGCTGGACACCCGTAAGACCAGCCCCAACAACCGCATTTTTGAAAAGTACGCTGTCCGCGTTGGCGGCGGCAGCAACCACCGCACCGGACTGTCCGACGGCGTTCTGCTGAAGGATAACCACATCGGCGCTGCCGGCGGCGTGGCTAAGGCCGTCAAGATGGCCCGGCAGTATGCGTCTTTCGTCCGCAAGATCGAGGTGGAGGTTGAAACGCTGGAACAGGTCAAAGAGGCCGTGGAAGCCGGTGCGGACATCATCATGCTGGATAACATGAGCGACGAGGATATGCGCAAGGCTGTGACTTTGATTGCAGGCCGTGCCAAGACCGAGTGCTCCGGCAATGTCACGCGGGAAAACATTGCCCGTCTGCGGGACATTGGCATTGACTATGTGTCCAGCGGCGCCCTGACCCATTCGGCCCCCATTCTGGATCTTTCCATGAAGCATCTGCGCCCCCTGACCGCGGAGGAGGCCTGATATGACCACCGCAGAGCGCCGCGCCGCCATTTTGCAGCAGCTTGCCCATGCCGGAGCGCCTATTGCCGCCCGCACGCTGGCTACCCATTACGGCGTCAGCCGTCAGGTCATCGTGCAGGATCTGGCGGTCATACGGGCATCACACCCCGGGATCATTTCCACTGCACGCGGCTATGTGCTGGAGCAGCCTGATCAGCCCGCTGGCTGCACACGGGAGTTCAAGGTGCGCCACACACCTGACCGAACCGGGCAGGAGCTGAACCTGATTGTGGACTGTGGCGGCCAGGTCAAGAATATCAGCATCAGCCACCGGGTCTATGGCCGTATCACCGCCGAGATGGACATCCGTTCCCGGCAGGACGTGCGGGAATTTCTGCAATCGTTTGAGGACAGTTCCTCCACGGTGCTGTCCACCGCCACCGACGGCTACCACTATCATCTGGTGGAGGCAGCCACCCCGGACAGGCTGTGCCTGATCGAAAAAGAACTGAAAGAGCACGGTTTTCTGGCTCCGCTGCAACCGTGGGAGCATTGAAGAAAGAAAACGAGGCATAATTATGACTGTCCATGAACTGCAGCAGGAGATCCTGCGCCTGAAACGGGAAAAGAATATCTGCATCCTGGCCCATGCCTACCAGAGCCAGCCTGTGCTGGAAGTCGCCGATTACACCGGCGATTCCTACGGGTTGAGCGTGCAGGCGGCCAAAACCAAGGCTGACGGGGTCATCATGTGCGGTGTGCGCTTCATGGCCGAGACCTGCAAAATTTTAAGCCCGGAGAAAACCGTCTGGCTGGCCAACCCCATGGCGGGCTGCCCTATGGCCGAGCAGCTTGATCTGCCGACCTTGCAGGAATTGAAAAAGCAGTACCCCGGCTACGCTGTGGTGGCGTACATCAATACGACCTCGGAGCTGAAAACGGCCTGCGATGTCTGTGTGACGTCCTCCAGCGCGCTGAAAATTTGCAGTGCGCTGGAAAACGATAAGATTCTGTTCATCCCAGATCCCAATTTGGGAAGCTATGTAGCAAAGCAGCTGCCGGAAAAGCAGTTTGCCTTTTACCACGGCGGCTGCCCGCGCCATATCGTATGTTCGGCAGCAGATGTAGCCAAAGCCCGCGCTGCCCACCCGGAGGCGCTGCTTCTGGTTCATCCCGAATGCCGCCCCGAGGTCGTGGAGCAGGCTGATTATGTTGGCTCTACCACCGGCATTATGGCTTATGCAGAAAAGTCCGATGCCAAAGAGTTCATCATCGGCACGGAAAACAGCATCGTGGAGCACCTCTCCTATGCTTGCCCGGAAAAGCGGTTCTATCCGCTGACCGTGCAGCTTACCTGTATGAACATGAAACTGACCACCCTGATGGACATTTACCATTGCCTGCAGGGCAGCGGCGGCGAGGAAATCACCCTGCCGCAGGACGTCATGCAGGGAGCCGGGCGCTGCATCCGCCGCATGGTGGAGCTTGGCGGCTGAGACAGATTGCGCATATCCGCAATGGCCATCTGATACGATCCGCTTCGTATCCCGGCTTACACGGCGCTCTTTGCGGTATTGCCCTAAGAAACCAATGAAAAAAGCATATACAGCATCGCATTGCGAACCGCCGAGAGGCCGTTCGCCATAAACGCAGCTGTATATGCTTTTTACTTTGCCGTACAGATCCTTTGTACGCTGTTTAAACGCGATCACGAATTCTGTTTGAAAACTTTATCCAGTGTTCCCATCAGGATGTTCACATCAATCGGTTTTGCAATATGTGCATTCATCCCTGCTTTGAATGCTTTTTGGCGGTCTTCCTCAAAAGCGTTGGCTGTCATGGCCACAATGGGAATGTTTGCCTTTTTATTGCTGCTCAATGTACGGATCTCCCGGGTGGCGGTGTATCCGTCCATTTTGGGCATCTGAATATCCATCAGGATCAGATCATACTCATCCTCCGCAGCTTTGTTCATTCTGGCCACGGCATCCGTGCCGTCCTCAACGGCGTCCACTTTCAGTCCGGCTTCCTCCAGAATGGCCGTTGCAATCTCTCGGTTCAGTTCGTTATCCTCGACCAACAGCACCTTTTTGCCCGTATAGTCGCCGTGCTTGGGCAGAAGGGGCTGCCTGCCCGACACCACTTTGTGTGTCAGTGCATCGCGCAGTTCCGACATAAACAGCGGTTTGGAAACAAACGCCGTGACACCGGCCTGCCGGGCCTCGTCCTCAATGTCGGCCCAATCGTAGGCCGTCAATATGATGATCGGCGTGCCGGGTTCGATTACTTTACGGATCCTGCGCACCGTCTCAATGCCGTTCATGTCCGGCATCAGCCAGTCAATAATGTAAACCTTGAACTCCGCACCCTGATTGTGCGCCTCCATCGCGCGCAGGATGGCTTCCTTGCCGGAGGTCGTCCAGTCGGCTTCCATCTCAATTTCCCGCAGCATTTTGCTTACGCTCATGCAGGTCTGTGCATCATCATCCACAACCAGTGCACGGGTGCCTTTCAGGCCCGGAATCGGCGGATATTTCACCGATTCCGTACAAACCTTGCAGTCCAGGGTGACCGTAAACTCGCTGCCCTTTCCCTGCTCGCTCTTGACGGCGATGGTTCCGCCCATCATATCTACGATGTTTTTCGAGATGGCCATGCCAAGGCCCGTACCCTGAATGCCGCTTCTTGTCGCAGTCTGTTCACGTGAAAAAGAGTCAAAAACGTGCGCCTGGAAGTCCTTCGACATACCGATACCGTTATCTTTCACGCTGAAAACAAAGGTCGCATACCCACTGCGGGCAGACGGCTTTTCTTCAACGCGGATATTGATGGTACCGCCCGCCGGTGTAAACTTGACAGAGTTGCCCACGATGTTGAGCAGGACCTGATTCAGGCGCAGCTTATCGGTGATAATATCCTCGTGGTGTACATCCTGCGTGTCGATGTAAAGGTCAAGTTGTTTGGCGCTGATATTGCCTTGAATGATCGTGCGCAGGTCGTGCAGCACATCGGGCAGGTGGACTTCTGTGCTGTCCAGTTTGACCGTGCCGCTTTCGATACGGCTCATATCCAGAATATCGTTGATCAGACTGAGCAGATGCTGGCCCGATACGCTGATTTTCTTCAGATACTCTTTGACAAGGTCAATGTTATCAATATGCGCCGTGGCAAGGGCCGTAAACCCGATAATGGCATTCATCGGGGTGCGAATATCATGCGACATACTGTTCAGGAACACCGTCTTGGCCTTATTGGCGTGTTCCGCCGCCGCCAGTGCATCGCGCAGGGCATCCTCCTGCTTTTGCTCCCGCCGCTTTTCCTCGGTAGCGTCGCGGGTGGCAACCAATACGGCTGTTACGTTGCCGTCCGCGTCTTTTCGCTGCGGTGTGATCAGCGTAAGGATCCATTTTCTGTCGACAGTCTGTGACGCAAGAGCCAAAGAGGTGTGACCCTTCAGACGTTCAGCCACTGTCGTCATGTCCGCAAAGGCGAGATACTCCTCACGGTATGGCTCCGCGATAATTTTCTCGATTTGCTCCTGCTGTACGGATCGTTTCAGTGCAAAGTGCTTCTGCTTCTTGACCGTAGCGGACGCGTTCTTGACGATTTCAACGGTGTTTTTCTTCAAGTCCACCAGTGAAATGGACGTATACGCCGTGCCAAGCGCTGTGATAATTCCGGTACGTTTCTGGTGCTGCCGCAGCGCGTCTTTTTCCATTTTGGTCTGCCACAGCAGTGCCATTAAAAAGACCATTACGGCTATGGCCAGATAGGATGCACAGACAATGTTGCGCGTCATGAACACCTGAGATGCCGGGAAAAACACAAAGAGCGCATAGTTCTCGGTATTTTCCCGGCTGCCGTACCAGACGCCCTGATTGCTGTTCAGGCGCACAATGCCATCCTCCGCAGCACCGAAGGTTCCGTTATATAATTCCTGGCATTCCTCTATTGCCTTGTTTACCTGTTTGCTGCTGTTGCTGCTGATGACCCTGCCGTTCTCCGTGATCGTAGCGATGCCGCCAAGCTCCAACGGAAAATCTCTCAACAGGGAATCCACCGTCAAATCTCCAATATCCTCATTGTCCTTCTGTATATAGGTAATCAGGATACCTGGTGCATCCGCGCGTGCCACCGCGGCAAAATCATAGAGTGTCCCATTTTCTTCCAGACGGGTCGAGTATGTCTTTTTTGGATAATCAACGATATTGTGTACATAGGGACTGTCGATCAGCTTCTCCCACAGCGGCATGGCGTTGTCGCCCTTTGTGGTCTGCATGACAACATTCAGGTTTTCATCTAATACAAGCGCACCGGTCAGACGCTGTTCCTCTGCAAAAGAGTCCAGGTCCTGCGTGCCGAAACCTTCCTTCAACGTCATTTCGTTGCCAAGGCTTACCGTTTTATCCAGCAGGCGGACAAGGCTTTTCACGCGGTCGTTGGCTGCATCAGTCTCGTACTGCTCTAAGCGGATCTTTACAAAACCAATCGTTTCATCCAATGTATGACGCAGTGCAATTCGGTTCAGATTCGTGAATGTGATCCAAAGTACAATGCCGAACGCAACTAACACAAGCAAAAACAGTCTTCTTTTGCCGGACTGCTTTTTCTCATTCATTTTCCCTGTTCCCCCCACACAGTTTTCTCTGCATCAAGTCCGAATTTTTCTGCAACGCGGCCAATCGTTCCGTCCTGCTTCATATCTTCCAGAGTTTGGGTCAGCTGCACAGCCAAATCCTCATGGGTGTCCTTTGCGAAGGCAACGCCAAGTTCGGAACTGTAAGGACTCTCTGCCAGCACACGGTAACTGTTTTCATCCAGATTTGTCCACTTGGCTACCAGTGCTTCATGGCCCGCGACGGCATCTACATAGCCTTTGCGCAGTGCCGCAAACATATCCTCTGTCGTCTCAAAGCTGTTGACTTGCTTGACCTCGGGCAGCAAAGAGGGAATTTCGCCGAGAAACAGCGACTCCGCCTTTGTGGTTGCCTGTACGCCGATGCGCTTACCGGCCAGATCGGACAGCGACTGGATATCGCTGTCCGCACGAACAGCCACGACCTGACGGCTGTACATATACGGACCGGCCCATTGGTACTTGGTTTCCCGCCCGTTCATGCTGAAGCATGACCAGATACAGTCGATCGTTCCGTCGCTGAGAAGGCTGTCTTTGTCCGGCCATGAAATCGTCCGGAATTCCGGCGTATAGCCAAGTCGTGAAAAAGCTTCCGTCGCCAGTTCCACGTCGATGCCGGCAAACTGCCCGTTCCTGTCCAGATAGCTGTAAGGGTCAAACACATCAATGCCGACCACAATCGTCTGCGGCGCAGTCTCTGCCGCAGAGTGCGGCTGTGCGGAACAGGCGCACAGACCTGCCATAAAAAGCATAGCCAAAGCCATAAGCAGACCATACACTTTTGCCCTGCTCATTGACGTTTTTCCTGTGTGGTGATGCCTGTTTGAAAAATGGAACATGCGCTTCTCTTCCTTATTATATAGGTTGTATACCGCTTGCCGCCGAACCCTGTCGGACGCAGTAAGCCATGAAATAAACCATATTATAACTTTTCCAAATTGGAATTTTATCATACTACGGACATTATTGCAAGTGCTTTGCCTTGTTTTTGGCTTACAGTTTACCCACATTTATACAATATCCGACGATAACTCCAAAAGGCAGTTTCAGCTATTGAAAAAATCTGGCAGAAGTGCTATAACAAGGATGGATTACAGTAAATTGAGAGAGATGACATGTATGTATTCCATCTTCCGTGATTTGGCAATTATTATTCTGAGCGCCAAGTTTTTTGGCCTGGCTGCCCGCAAGTGCAAGGCCCCGCAGGTGGTCGGTGAAATTCTCGCCGGTCTGCTGATTGGGCCTTGTCTGCTCAATCTGGTGCAGATCAACGACACGATCTCCGTTTTTGCTGAAATCGGTGTTGTGCTGCTGATGTTTTCCACAGGACTTGGCACCAACCTGAAAGAACTGATGCGGGCCGGGCCTATTGCCACGCTGATTGCCTGCATCGGTGTGCTTGTACCGTTGATTGGCGGTACGCTGCTCTACAGCGCATTCTACGGCTTTTCGGCAATCGGCAGCCCGGAATTCTTCCGCGCATTGTTTATCGGCACGATTATGACCGCAACCAGCGTGTCCATCACGGTGGCAACGCTGCAGGAGTTGGGCCACTTAAAGAGCTTCCTTGGCACTACCATTGTCAGCGCTGCCGTCATTGATGATGTCATCGGCATTATCGTGCTGACCTGTGTGCTGGGTGCCAGCTCCGGTGAGGGCACCGGCATCGGCGGCGTGTTGGTCCAGACCGCACTGTTCTTTCTGGTTGCCGTTGGTATCGGCTATGTGTTCCACTGCGCCATGAAGTGGCTGGATTCCCGCAATCCCCATACGCAGCGCATAACGATTGCCAGCCTTGCATTCTGCTTTGCAATGGCCTATATTGCCGAGAAATACTTTGGCATTGCGGATATTACCGGCGCTTACATTGCCGGTATCGTTCTCTGTACGCTGCACGACGCCGCTTATGTGGAGCGTCGGGTCGACATCAGCAACTATGTGATTTTTGCGCCGATTTTCTTTGTCAGCATCGGTTTAAAGACCGACATCAGCGGACTGACGCCGGAGATTCTGCTGTTCAGTGTTTGCTTCGTTCTCGTTGCCCTGCTGGCAAAAATCATCGGCTGCGGACTGGCGGCCAAAGCCTGCCGTTTCAACTGGGGAGACTCTCTTAAAGTCGGTGTCGGCATGATGACCCGCGGCGAGGTCGCCTTGATCGTGGCCCAGAAGGGCCTTGAGGTCGGCGTTGTCGAGCCTGTTTATTTTACGGCGGTCATCCTTTTGATCGTGGTTTCCAGCGTCGCCACGCCGCTGGCGCTGAAAGCGTTGTTCACGAAAATGCCCCCTGTCCCCCATCCAAGTGAAGCAAAAAAGTGACCGCTGCATAACCCCTGCCTGTCAGCCAATGCCGGTGCCAGACGACGCATGATGAAAGAAAAGCCCTGAGGGCAGGCTTAAAAGTGAGAAGCTGCTCATTCCCTACGGAGTGAGCAGCTTCTTTTGTGGCAAAATATGCGAAAATGCGAGATAATACGGCGCAGCAACGGCCTGCCGGTGGGCGCTTTGCATTTATCGCAGCTTATTTTCCCAGCCGACATTTGAAATCAGTATATCCGAACGTCACGATTTTCCGCGCAGTGCCGTCGGGCTTGCGGGCGTAAATACCGGGCAGGGGCATACCGTTGAAGGTGTTGTTCTTGCAGGTGGTGTAAATGGCCATATCGCCGAACACCAGCAGATCTCCCACGGCAGGCACAGCGTCAAAGCTGTAATCACCGATGACATCCCCCGCAAGGCAGGTCGGCCCGGCCAACCGCACAGTGCAGGGCTTTTCGCCGGGTTCCCCTGCCCCCAGCAGCGGCGGGCGGTAGGGCATCTCGATCACGTCCGGTGTATGGCAGGCGGCGCTGGCATCCAAGATGGCAACCGTCGTATCGCCGTTTTGCACCACGTCCAGCACGCGGGTCAAGAGATACCCTGCGTTCAGGGCGCAGGCCTCGCCGGGTTCCAGATAAACCGTCACGCCCCAGTCATTCCGGGCGCGGCGGATACACTTTTCCAAAGTGGCCATGTCGTAGCCGGGGCGGGTGATGTGATGCCCGCCTCCAAAGTTCAGCCACTTCATTTTTGGCAGCAAATCGCCGAATTTCTCTGCCACTGCGTCCAGCGTCACGGCCAGCGCATCGGCGTCCTGCTCACATAAAGTGTGAAAGTGCAGGCCGTCCAACAGCCCGGGCAGGGCAGAATTTTCTGCCGTTGCCGCGTCCCACTGGGCGCGGGTCGTGCCCAAACGGCTGCCGGGGGCGCAGGGGTCGTAAATCGCGTGGCCGTCCTGGGTCGAGCACTCGGGATTGATGCGCAGTCCCACACTTTTGCCTGCCGCCTTGGCCGAGTGGCCAAATTTTGCCAGCTGCGCGGGCGAGTTGAAGACGATATGGTCGGCGTACCGCAGCAGCTCGTCCATTTCATCTGCGCGGTAGGCCGCGCAGAAAACGTGCACTTCTTTGCCGGGCATTTCCTCCGCGCCGAGCCGCGCCTCAAACAGGCCGCTGGCCTCGGTGCCCGCGAGGTGCGGCGCCAGCAGCGGGTACAAATCGTAGTTGCTGAACGCCTTTTGCGCCAGCAGCACCTTGCACCCGGTACGATGGGCCAGCCCGCCCAGAATCTCCGCGTTGCGGGTCAGGGCAGCTTCATCCAGCAGGTAGCAGGGCGTGGGCAGGGCGGAAAATTCCGGCGGCACTGCGCCGTCGATGGCCGCAAACGGCGGCCGTGCGTCGCGCTGTGCCATCAGTCCACGAGAACCGGGTCATGGTTCTCGCTGCGGGGCAGGCCGTACTTGTCCAGCGCGTCGAGGAACGGGTCGGGGTTGAACTCCTCCACCGTGTAGACGCCGGGCTTGGTCCACTCGCCGGTCAGCATCATCAGCGCACCGCACATCGCGGGCACACCGGTGGTGTAGCTGATGGCCTGACTGCCGACCTCGCGGTAGCACTCCTGATGGTCGCACACATTATAAATGTAGTAGGTCTTGTCCTTGCCGTCCTTTTTGCCGGTGAAGATGCAGCCGATGTTCGTCTTGCCCTTGGTGCGGGGACCGAGGCTGGCGGGGTCGGGCAGCAGCGCTTTCAGGAACTGGATGGGCACGATCTCCTGACCGTTGTAGTTGATGGGCGTGGTGGAGAGCATACCCACGTCCTCCAGGCAGCGCATGTGGTCAAGGTAGCTCTGGCCGAAGGTCATGAAGAAGCGGATGCGTTTGACATCGGGCAGGTTCTTGCCAAGAGACTCAATTTCCTCATGATGCAGCAGGTACATATCCTTCTGACCGACCTGGTCAAAGTTGTACTCGCGCTTGATGCTCATGGGCGGGATCTCGACCCACTTGCCGTTCTCCATATAGCTGCCGGGGGCGGAGACCTCGCGCAGGTTGATCTCGGGGTTGAAGTTGGTGGCGAACGCATAGCCGTGATCGCCGCCGTTGCAGTCGAGGATGTCGATGGTGTCGATGGAGTCGAACTCATGCTTGGCGGCGTAGGCGCAGTAGGCCTGGGTCACGCCCGGGTCAAAGCCGCAGCCCAGCAG
>ERZ1034917.1860-NODE-1860-length-11359-cov-9.384643_pt1 | contig 11359 bp, 9 predicted proteins | sample MGYA00520605_ERZ1034917 | MGnify/ENA primary metagenome ERZ1034917 (study PRJEB33766, sample SAMN09781784) | gut metagenome | biome: gut microbiome | host: Homo sapiens | place: Madagascar | study: EMG produced TPA metagenomics assembly of the PRJNA485056 data... | reverse complement strand
AAAATCAATTTGTCCGCTATAAAACGTACGTATTTTTACGTACGTAAACTACCTACATTTTGAAGAAATTTCGAATAAGTTTCTCAATCTTCTCTGCTGAATGACCGTCACCGTAAGGATTTTGAGCAGTCAGTCTTGTTTGAGATTTTTCTTTTGACAATACATTTTCGCTAAGTGACAGGATACGAGCGTAATCTGCGCCGACCAAAGTCGAAACGCCAGCTTCTATGCCTTCTTGGCGCTCTGTTTCATATCTCATAACTAAAGTCGGACAACCAAAAGTAGGCGCTTCTTCTTGTATACCGCCACTATCAGTCAATATCAACTTCGCATTGCGTTGTAAATAAACAAGATAAGGGTAATCAAGTGGTGTCAAAAGGTGGACATTGCTTAATTTGCCTAGATTTTCATGAATCTTATCTTTTACATTTGGATTTGGATGAACAGGTATCACAAACGTATGATCTGCATACTTTGTAGCCAAATCATGTATCGCTTTTATAATTCTATCAAGTCTTTCGCCGTGATTTTCACGTCTATGAGCAGTTATAAGTACCAATTTGTCGTCTATTGGAATGTTTTTTTCTTCAAAAAAGCACTTAGAACGGGCGATTACGTCATCTGACAAGCAGAAAAGTGCATCAATTACTGTATTTCCAGTAACTGATATCATCTTTTCATCAATACCTTCGCTTAATAGAGCCTGTTTGTTCTTTTCAGTTGGAGCAAAATGAAGCTGAGTAACACGAGATGTCATTTGGCGCATTACCTCTTCTGGAAAGGGTTCATAGATATCGTAAGAACGCAATCCCGCTTCTACATGGAATACTGGAACTTTATGATAGAAACTAACAAGCGCACCGGTCAATACAGTCATTGTATCACCTTGAACAATAGTCGCATCAATACTTTGCTCATTAAAAACTTTGTCTAAACTTAATAAAATTCTAGATTGAATTTCCGCCAAAGGTTGGTTAGGGCGCATACAATCAAGGTTTATGTCGGCTTTTAGCCCGAAATACTCTAGCGTTTGGTTAGATAATTCTTTTTGTTGCTCGGTGTTACATACAATTACGTTGTATTCATCGTGCTTTCTAAGTTCTAGGATTACAGGGGCTAACTTAATAACCTCCGGTCTTGTTCCAAATACAACTAAAATGTTTTTCTTTTCGTTCATTTTTACTCTCACGTTTATAATTCGCTACATTCATTGTACAACAAATATTTTTATGAAATGCGTCCACAAAAAACAACAGGTGCACACGTTACAGAAAATTGTGCAGAATTTGTTTGTTCAAATTCGCTAGGTTCCGCTGATATCACTAATGCCAGCGGTCTTTTAAAGGCAGAAATGCAAGAATTAGGCGGCGAATTAATAAATATAGCTTATGAATGCAGAGTTCCTGCCGGAAACGCTTTAGCTATTGACCGTATAGGTTTTAGCAAAAAAATAACTGATTTAATAGAAAAAAATGAAAACATTGAACTTGTCAGAGAAGAATTAAAGGAAATTCCTACGGATAAACCTGTTATCATTGCTTCAGGACCATTAACAAGCGATGATTTGGCTAACAAAATTCAAGAATTTACAAAATCAGAACACTTACACTTTTTTGATGCAATTGCACCAATAGTAGAAAAAGACAGTATAGACTTTAATACAGCATTTTGGGCAAGTCGTTATGATAAGGGAGAAGCCTCATACATTAACTGCCCAATGGATAAAGAACAGTATGCAAAATTCTATGATATACTTGTAAATGCTGAACGCATTGAATTAAAAGAGTTTGAGAAGAATGCAAAGTTTTTCGAAAGTTGTTTACCTGTTGAAGTTTTAGCTTCAAGAGGCATTGATACCCTACGTTTTGGACCTATGAAACCTGTTGGATTGGTTGACAAACGTACGGGAATTGAAAATTGGGCTGTTGTTCAATTACGCCAAGACGATGCAGCAAAAAGTTTGTTTAACCTTGTCGGTTTCCAAACTAACTTAAAATGGGGTGCACAAAAAGAATTAATTCATTCTATCCCGGGGCTAGAAAATGCTAATATTGTACGTTACGGCGTTATGCACAGAAATACATTCATAAACAGTCCTCAAGTTTTAAACGCTACATTAAACACACGTGAAAGAGCAAATTTATTTTTCGCAGGACAAATTACCGGAGTTGAAGGCTATACAGAATCAATCGCAACAGGAATGTTAGCAGGCATAAATATGGCAAGACAACTTGAAGGTAAAGAATTAATCACATTACCTAAAGAAACTATGCTTGGCGCACTTTGCAACTACATTTCATCTAGCGAATTAAAGCATTTTCAGCCGATGAATTCTAATTGGGCAGTTGTTACACCAATTGAATTGCCGAAAAAAGAAAGAAAAAATAAGAAGTTAAAAAATGAACTCTTGTCAAAACGCTCAATTGAAGTATTGAAAGGATATTTATGTTCTATTTAGACAAATTACATGGCAAAACAGTAATGAAAACCGATGTCTTAGAGGGATTGACTCATTATTTTACAACAAGAGAGTGCCCAATTAAATCAAAAGAGCCTGAATTGTCGGAGATTGTTGAAGAAAATAGAAAAATGTTTTGCGAAGAATTAGGAATTACTCCTGAAAACTTCATTTATCCTGAACAACGACATACAGATACAGTTGCAGTCGCAGAAATTGGCAAAACATACTATCCTGAAGCTGATGCACTTATTTTAACTAACCATGAACAAGCGGTATTTTTAAACTTTGCAGATTGCACACCATTAATTGCATATGATAAAAAGCAAAACATTGGGGCTGTAATACACGCAGGCTGGAAGGGAACTGTAGGAAGAATTGGAACTAAAACAATATTAAAAATGAAAGATGATTTTAATACTGACATTAGAGATGTACGTGTTGCAATAGGTCCGGCCATTTCTGTTTGCTGTTACGAAGTTAAAGAAGATGTCTTTAATATGAGTATGGTTTCTGTAAAAGATAATAAAGGTCTTTATGAAATTAGAGATGGTAAAATTTACGTAAATCTAAAAGAAATAAACAAACGACAACTTGAAGAAATTGGTGTAAAATACATTGATGTTTGTCCATATTGCACTTCTTGTAACAACGATTTATTCTATTCTTACAGAAAAGAAGGTGGCACAACAAACAGACACAGCGCAATTATTAAACTTGAGGATAGATAATTGACAAAGCATCTTGTAAAGCTAAACTCAGCAAGAAATTGTTTGAGATATTTAATCAGAGCATATAAAATACCAGAAATTCATATTCCGTACTATATTTGCCCCAGCATAAAAAATGTTCTAAAAAAAGAATTTTGTAAAATTTCTTACTACCATATTGACCAACATTTCATGCCTGTTGGCAAGTTCAAGTTTGACGACTTTATTTTATACCCAAACTATTTTGGGATTTGCACAAAAAACGTAAGAATTTTATCAAAAAAATATACAAATTTGATTGTTGATAACGCTCACGCCTTTTACGCCGAACCAATGGGCATAGCCTCATTTTCTTCTCTAAGAAAGTTCTTTCAGACACACTATGGTGTGAACGATGGGGCATATCTTTACACAGAAAAAGTTTTAGATTTTCCATTTAAAACTGCGCCTAATTACGAAATTGATGAAAACATGGATTACGAAAAAATCGTCAAAAATGAGCATCGTCTTGATGAACAACCGCTTATGTATATGTCAAAAACAACAGAGAAAATCATGAGTATCGTAAACATTGAACAAGAAAAGACTTGGAGATTAAACAATTTCAATCAATATTCACAACAATTTGATGCAAAAAATGAACTTGGATTTAGGTTAGAGGACGGCGAAGTTCCATTTGTTTATCCATACTACACACAAGACGAAAAAGTAGGCTATGAACTTGAAAAACAGGGCTTGTTAATTTACCGCTATTGGGAAGGTTTACCTAAAATATTTGACGAATACCAATTCTACAAATATCTGATCCCTGTTCCTTTATTTTAATTTTTATAAATCTTAAGTTTTATACCTATTTGTAAAATCTTGTTGATTAGACCTTGCGGTAATTTTGAAAATATTGATGCTACCAATGCATCACACCCCACAATATAAGAAGTTTTAGGATTTTTTACAGTATCAGCTTTCTTTAAGATTTTAATAACTTCTTTTACATTCAAGCCGTTTTGTCCGTTTGAATGAGCATTATTCTTTAAATAATTGTACGCTTTTTCATATTTTTTATCATTCAAAAGAATCTCTTGATTGCCCGCAATAGACTTATCCCATAAAGGAGTAGCGATAACCCCTGGTTTTACAGATATAACTTTTATTTTATTTCCGTATTCTACCTGCATAAGGTTAAATAAAATATCTAAAGCTCTTTTTGAAGCACAATATGGCGCGACATAAGGAAATACAGCATAGCTTGCCATTGAACTTATGTTGATAATCTTACTGTTTTCCAACAAATTTGCTCTTAAAAGCTGTTGTGTAAACTCTATATGAGAAAACGTATTTACATCAAACTGCTTTCGTAGCTTATTTACATCCAAATTCTCCATTGCTCCTGCAACAACGCACCCAGCAATGTTGAACATGGTATCAACATGTTTTGTTTTATTTGCGATAAACTGTCCTGCCTCAACAATTGAATTGTCATCACACATATCAATATAAAACGGTATAACATTATCACCTAAAACATTTAAACATTCCAGTAAATCAGGATTTCTGTATCCTGCAAATACAACATTATTACCTTTAGAAAACTCTTTTACGGCTTCATATCCAATACCTGAAGTTGAGCCTGTAATTACGTATGTTTTACTAGTTTTCATCATCCACCGGACGCAATAATATTATTGAACTTAAGTTTAATTGTAAGAAATTATGATATTCAATTCTTCTTTCTGGAATCAATCTATGTTTAATTTCACAATCCTTAATCGCCACAAAGCGTTTTACACCATTTAAGATATCTGAAAGAACTCTGTTTTTCTTACCTGTCTTAGGCATAAAAACATACCCTTTAATTTCATAGTCTTGTGTTATAACCAAAACTCTTTCTGACCATACTCCTGATGTAAAATCATCAACAGGAGGGACTTTTGATTTATTCATATTAAAATCATCACTGTTTACCATAATAATTTCCTTTATATTTAAGCTGAGTAAGAACTAAATAATGGTAGGTATAAAGCTAATGCCAAAACTAATACGATACCCCCAATAACAATCAACATTAATGGTTCAATCATTTTTGTTAATGTATCAATAATTGCATCCAATTTTTTATCAATAAATACAGTTGCTTGGTACAACATATCACCCAAACGACCGGATTGTTCACCTGTTGCTATCATAAACAAAATCATTTTAGGCATTACACCAACAGATCTTAAGGCCAAAGACAAATGTTGCCCTTGTTGAACCTTCGTTGTAGCCTCATTTAATTTTGTTTGTAAAACGAAATTCGTTAATGTGATATTTGACAAATATAAACAGTCAATAATAGGAATACCGGCTTCATAAGCAACCTGCATTACCGCAACGAAGTTTGAAAAATTTGAATATTCAATCAATGCTGAAAGTAATGGAATTTTTAATACATATTTGTCAATTAATCTCTTTGACGTTTGCCATGCAAAAGCTGTATATACAGATGCCCCTAAAGAAACAAAGATAATCGGAATTAAAATCCAATAAGTTTTTAAAGTAATACCAATATTCATTAAGAACGCTGTAATTGGAGGCAATTCTTTACCTAAGTTATCAAACATATCCTTGAATGCCGGAAATACGAAAACCAACATGATTGTTACAATAACTATCGCTAATACAATAACGAATGCCGGATACATCAAGGTACCAATTACTTTACCTTTAATTGCAGCCTCTTTCTTTTGTAATTCTAACAAACGTTCCAAAGTTTTTTCTAACTCCCCTGAATCTTCACCGGCTCTTACAAGACCGATATAAATTTGTCCGAAGATTTTAGGATATTTTGCAATTGTATCAGCAAAAGTAGAACCTGCAATGATTTGACGTCTTAATTCTTTTGCAATATTTCTCAATTTAGCTTTTGCTGCATCATTTTCCAAAAACATTAATGCTTCAATTACAGGAATACCAGATTGAACTAAGATTTGGAATGTCGAAGTAAAGTCAATTTTGTCTTGCAATGACATCTTTTGCATTTTTTTAGCTACAATTACACCACTGCTTGCTTTTACGTCTTCTGAAATTTGAGTAGGAAGCAATGACATTTTACGGATAATAGAACGAGCCTCTTTGTGGTTTTCAGCCTCTACTTTACCCCTTACAACATCTTTATTATTTTTTAAAGCTACATAATTATAAACTGGCATATCTCAATCCTTATTCACTTGCAAGACCTAATACACGAACAAATTCATCAATAGTTGTTTCACCATTTAGAATATGTCCAAAACAAGCTTGAGTCAATGTTTTCATACCACAAGCAACGGCAGCATCTTCAATTTCAATATCGTGCGCACCTTGAGAAATTAATTTCTTAATTTCTTTTGTTATTGGTAAAATTTCAAATACACCAAGACGACCTTTGTAACCTGTCATGTTACATTCTTGGCAACCTGTTGGTTTGTAAAGCTTTGTTTTCATTAATTTTTGAATATCTTCTTCATCCATTAAAATTTGAGCAGCCTCATCATGGGATGGATAATATTCTTGTTTACATCTGCATAATTTTCTGACAAGACGTTGGGCAATTACACCGGTCAATGTTGAAGAAATCAAATAATCTTTTGCCCCCATTTCAATCAAACGAGTAACTGTTGCAGATGCTGAGTTAGTGTGGACAGTACTTAATACTAAGTGACCTGTCAAGGCAGCAGAAATCGCAACCTCAAGTGTTTCGTAGTCACGAATTTCACCAACAAGGATAATATCAGGGTCTTGTCTTAAGATAGCTCTCATACAAAATGCGAATGTAATGCCCGCTTTTGCATTAACTTGAGATTGGTTTACACCTTCTAACTTAATTTCGACCGGATCTTCAATTGTTGTAATATTTACGTCCTCTGTATTTAAAACTTTTAATAGAGAGAACAATGTTGTAGTTTTACCGGAACCTGTTGGACCTGATGTCAAAATAATACCGTTTGGAGAGGCAATCATTTTGTTAATGATATCCAAATCATGCTCTGTTGCACCTTCGATTTCCAAATCTTTCTTTGTTGAATCGAAACTTACAGGAGGCGCAAGTACACGGATTACAATCTTTTCTTTACCACTTACCGGCAAAGCGTTAATACGGAAGTCGTAAGTTTTACCTTTAATCTTGATAGTAAAACTACCGTCTTGAGGTCTTCTGTGTTCAGCAATATTCATTCTTGCCAAAACCTTAAAACGTGTAATTACCGCCATTTCTACTTTTGCTGGAATTTCAATAACCTCTCTTAAAATACCATCGATACGATATCTTACGATGTGGTTTGAAAGTCTTGGCTCAATGTGAATATCTGATGCATGTGATTCAATCGCATCTGAAATAATTTTGTTTACTAACTGCGCAACAGTACCTGATGAATCTTGTAATTCTTTTTCGATTTGATCCCAAATAGAATCTTCCATGTCCAAAGCTTGAGCATCCTTCTCAAGTTTTTTCATGATTTTTCTTGTTTCTTGCTTTGCAGTAGAGAAATATTTATTTACAGCATTTTGAAACTCAATATGAGTCATCAAATAAGCCTTAGGTGTCTGTCCTGTCAAATATACAATGTCTTTTAAAACATTTGTATCTCCCGGATCAACCATACCAACACTGATTGACTTACCATCAGATGAAATCGGAATAACTCTGTTCGCCTTAATAAAATCTTCGGGTAACAAAGTAATGTACTTACTTTGGTTTCTCATCATTTCCGCAGTAACTACATCGTAACCTTGTTGTTTATGCAAGGCGGTTTTTAATTGCTCTAAGGTAATAAAACCTAAAGAATACAAAGTTGAACCTAACGGCATTGCCATTTTTTTACTTTCGGCTAATGCTTCAATAAGTTGTACATCTGTGATTGCACCGGATTCAATTAAAATTTCACCAATTTTTTTTCTTGGAGCTGCTGCATTTTGAGGTCCATTATTTACAGATGGAACCATATCTTGAACTAAAGCAACTAAAAAATCATTAAATTCGTGCTGTGAAACTTGATAGTACTTGGTTGTACAATGGAAAGTATCCATTACAAGTCTGGATACTTTATCTTTACTTGAATCAGCACTTATTACAGCAAATAATGTGTTATTCTGAATATCGATAGGTACAAATCTTAATTCTTCCAAGACATGTAAATCGAACTTCGAAATAACATCATTATTTATGCTTGTCTTTAGTTTTACTAATTGTTCATTCATGTTATTTTGTCATCTATAACGAATTATCGTTGTCATTATTATAGTCAACACCAATATCTTCCGCATCTTTTAAGATTTTTGGAGTTAACATAATAAGCATTTCAGATTTTTGTTTTTGAGTTGATGTACTTCTAAATACTACACCAATTATCGGAATGTCACCTAGGAATGGTATTTTACCTACGTTCTTAGATTCATTTTCCTTCATCAAACCACCGATGATTAAAGTTTCACCATCTTTGATACGTACATTCTTAAGATTTACTGAACGATTATTCAATAATGTCGCAACAAGTTCTTCTGCGGTTACACCATCTTGAACCAACTGAGCCTTTTGTTGATCTTTTAATGTTTTATATGATGCATCAATATTCAATGATACATATCCGTCAGGGCTAATAAATGGCACAATTGTAAATTTCAAGCCCATATCACTACCAATATCATATGTTCTTTGAACACCTGATGCTGCTCCGCTTGAAGATGTAATGATTTCTGCAGTTACTTTTTCTACATAGTCTTCTGTCAAGTCAATTACAGATTGTTGACCACTTGTTAACATAATTTTTGGATTTGCAACTACACGACCTTTTTTATTTAACACTACGTAGTTGATATACCACATAACGTTAATTGAAGGATATGTCGCTTTATAAAGGTTATTTTGTGGACCAAAAATAATCGGCTCAGTGTCAGTAGCACCATCTGGACCGGAGAAAGTTGCTACAAAGTTTGGAGAACCTATACCCCAACTATTAGAGAATGTTCTTGTTCCGTCTTCTGATAATTCAAGAACTGAAATATCCAAATATGCTTGAGGAATTTTAACATCTTGTTCTTTAATAAAGTTGCTAATTAATTTTAGTTGTTGTTTTGAACCACCTGTAATTTGAAGAGTACCCCTTTGTGGGAAATAACTTACAATCATTTTCAAATCACCAAATGATCTCATTCTTACACTATCACTTGCTGAAGTTGAACCTGAATTTTTATTTGAACTACTACTGCTACTGTTACTACTACTATCGTTATTAGAACTATTTGAATCGCTGTCTTCAATACCTGTTGTAACACCGTCTTTATCAACAGAACAAGCTACAACGTTTGTACCTAAACTCAATCCTGAATCTGTGTTTCCTGAACCGGAACTTGAACCAGAACTTCCGCCTGAACTACCTCCAGATGAACCACCTGAAGATGCAAAACCTGTTACTACACCGCCTCGACCTTTAAATCCGTCAAAATTAAAGAATTTACGTTGAGATGGAATATTAGCAGCAAATCCTGTAGCACCACCATTTCTTGCATTGTTATTATTTGATTGAGCATTTTGACTTGAACCGCCATTTGAACCTTGTTGAGCAGCTTCACCCCAAGATTGAGAATCTGACTGAACATCTGTTTCACCGTTTATCATTCTCAACATATTACATACCAAATTAGCCATTTCTGCCGGTGTTGTATGTTTTAAAGTATACGTTGTAGAAACCGGAGGTACGTCAAATTTTGCTACAATTTTCTTTGCCATTGCAACATCGTTTGCAGTACCAAATACCAACAATTCATTTGCAACTGCGTTAGTTACAACAACATCCCAGTTTGATAACCCAGGAGTATTTTTTGAAAATATATTTTGATTTAAGAAGTTTGCAATCATTGCTGCATCAACGTAATTTACAGGAATTGATGTCATTGTTTGTTTTGACCAACCTGTTGAACGAGCAAAATCAGAAGATGAAACAACTAAAGTTCTGCCGTCCAAATAGTAAGTTAAGTTGGTAATTTGTAAAACCATTCTAAATGCATCGTTTAAAGGAACATTTACCAAATCAAGAGTAACTTTTCCCTTTGCAGATTCATGAAAAACAATATTTAAACCTGCTTTATCTGCAAACATTCTTAGTACAGGTTGTACATCCGAATCTTTTAAACTCAAAGTAATTTTTGCATTAGATTTTGTAATTCTTGTATCACCATATAAACTTAATTGAGAAGAAGTAGTGTTATTTCTCAAAACTGGTTTTACATTTGATGATGGATTTACATACGCCAGAAAATCATTTGCTGCCAATGCAAATGATTTTGTCATTATTGCGATAATTGCTAAAACTATGCATGCTCCACAAAGTTTATAGTTAATTTTTATCATTCCTTACTCCCGATTATGTTGTTTTATATTTATTATTATCTTCTGTAACTTACATTTCTTGTTGATGGCGAACCACCGAATTTTCTATTAATATTTGCAGTACCTGTTGTATTAGGTTTAATTGTCGCAAGAATTATACCAATTTTTGCATCATATATGTTGTTTCCTTTTTTGATAACAACCGATTTTTGATTAATACCAATAATTTTGAATCCTTGAATAACATCACCTTTTTTAACAAAATAGTCAGTACCTGAAATCTTAATGATTGCAGAAGGGCTATATGCATCATACATAATACCTGACACTGATGTTTTTAGTAATGTATTTGCATCCGGAGATGAATTTAGGGTTGTTGGAGGCATAACATAATTTGGATTTGGTTTTACCTTTACAACCTTCTTAACAACTGCTTCATTTGCCGGTAAAAATGGATTTAGAACCACTTTTTCATCTACGTCTACTACAGCTTTTTTCGAAGTTAGAGCTTCCTTACCAGTTGCTTTAGATTCACCACTTGCAAGCAACATCGAATTTGGATCTATTCCTCCGCCATTATTAAACGCCAAATAGTTTCCACCTTGAGCAGAACCTGCAGTTCCACCGGATAATCCAGCCTTGTTCATAACTGAAATACCTGCATCTTCGGCACTAATAGCATTTAATTCGTCCATTGCTACAATATTTTGACCTTCAATCACTTCTTCATTGGAAATAACATTATTATACATAGAATATAGACCGTAACCCACTACTAATGATGCCAAACTTAAGGCTACAGAGATTACAGCAAATAAAATTTTATCATTCTTAAAAATGTTATTAAAT
>ERZ1034917.1857-NODE-1857-length-11379-cov-4.305811_pt1 | contig 11379 bp, 7 predicted proteins | sample MGYA00520605_ERZ1034917 | MGnify/ENA primary metagenome ERZ1034917 (study PRJEB33766, sample SAMN09781784) | gut metagenome | biome: gut microbiome | host: Homo sapiens | place: Madagascar | study: EMG produced TPA metagenomics assembly of the PRJNA485056 data... | reverse complement strand
CGGCATTTTCTTTTTATTTGAAAAAGAAAACGCCTGCAAAAGAAAAGCAAACTCATGGCTCCGCCCCGAGACCCCGGCAACGCCACGCCGCAGTACATAGCTCGCGGCTCTCAATTAGTTGCTCGGCACATTCGCACGCAAACGCGCCGGAGCTTGAACGAATGCGTGCTCGTGCGTCTTGCTTCGCAAGCCGTTCCCTCGCCCGTCTCCGTTGGTTTATCAAACACTGCGGCGCGGCTATTGAAAGCTTAATTATTAAGGTCGGCTGATTACTTACTTCTACTTTGCAAAAGTCCAATGACCGAGGTTTGCCTTAGTCTATTTAACTACACTAACCTTTAAAATAGCGAACAGCCGCAAGGGCTTTCCATACGAGCGATTGGTAATAGACATTTCGAGGATTCCGTGCCGCTTACGCGGCAGCGGTGCTGTCAATAAACTAAGCCGGAGCTGAAAGCCCCGGCTTTTGTTCATTTTATTTTCCGGCTTTGAGATCCTTCATCATCTCGGCATAAGCCTTGACGAGGGTCGAAGCAACCGTTCTGCCGAAGGAGATGGTCTCCTGATAGTGGTCGCCGAGCAGGTCGGAACCGTCGAAGAAGATCATGCAGTAGTCATTGTCAGGCACGACATATCCGCAGGCATCGTTAGCCTCGCCGAACACATAGAGCTCAACATTCTTGCCCGCATAGTCGCTGACGATGCTGTTGAGCGACGGATAGCCGAAGTCCTTGCCGCTGTAAGCGTTCTCGGCAAGGCAGGCGCCTTTTCCGTCGATAAGCTCGGGCGATACTTCGCCGGGCAGAAGAGCAATTTTAATGTTCTTGCCTATCTCAAGATAGCCTATCTCCGTTGTGGTATAGAGAGTCTCGTTCTTATCGTAATATATCTTGTTGCCGACGAGTCTCGCCTTGCCGACAGCCTCGATAACGGGATTGCTTATCTCGACCAAGACTTCCTTGTGTCTGATGTTGAGTATGGGCTCAACTCTCGTCTCCTCGACGGGCTCCCAATTCTCATACCAGACGCTTATTTCGCTAAGCTTCTTCTGCTTCTCCTCGTCGGTAAGCTCGGTGTTGTTCTTTATCGCCTCGGCGGCGTCGGCATAGAACTTGTCGTTCGTGAGCCAGTCGCCCGCGCGCTTTATCTCATCCTTGGTCATGGTCAGAGCAACTACCATTCTGCCGAGCTCGTTGCCGTAGCGGGTGGCCTCTTCGCTTCTGCGGACGGTGTCAACGCCGTCGTTGGTGACTCCGCGGGCGGAATAGATGCCGCACAGAGCGCCGTTGATAAACATGAAGTTCGTGTTGTTGTTCTCCGCGCTGCTGATTATCTGCTCCATGTAGTAGGTGTAGTCTGCGGAAAGCTCCTTGCCGCTGCTCTTGCTGGTCTTGAGACCGGTGATATAGGGATGAGCGGACATGTTGACTATATAGGTCTCGGTGCTGCCGTCGTCGGGGACGAAGCGGAGTCTTGTGAGATTGTCGACAGCGTCGAACACGCCGCGCTTGTCGTTTATATAGTCCTCGCCGAGGTGGTCGAGGGTAGCCTCATACATCTCACCGGACTTCATGCTCTTGCAGGCCTCAACGATAGTGTCGGTGGTCTTTTCAAAGAGGAAATTCATATACTTCGGGTCGGTGCCGGAGGAATACTCGCCCTTGCCGCTATAGGTGACGCCGATGTTTTTCGCAAGCTTGACGAAGAAGGGATTCCAGAGACCCTGCGTGTCGATGCAGCTGTGGCAATGGGTCGCAAAGACATTGACAGAGATTATGTTTTCGTCTTTGAGCTCTTTTGCAACGCGGTCGCGGATCTGCTTGATGTCCTCGCTCGCAATGCCGATGCACTCGATGGTCGAGAAAACGACCTTGCCGCGTCCGTCGTCAACAACAACAGTGCGAACCTTCATGTCATCGAGCACGGTCTCGACAGTGTTCGACGGGAAGTTCTGGAGCAGGTAGCCCGCAAGATAATAATGTCCGTTGAGAACATCGTCGGGGACGAGGCTCGCCTGGCTGTAGCCGAGCTGCCACTTCGCGTCCTTAGAAGCCTCGCTGACAAAATCCTTGCTGCCCTTGTAGAAGTTCTCGCTTTCGGGCTTATAGTCCTCAAGCTTGGTAAGTCCCCTCGGCAGCGGGACCATGTCCGCAATGAAGCTGATTATCTTTGTGAAGATGCAGTCGAGATAGGTCATGAGAATACTTGTCTTCTCTTTATCCGTCTCCATCTTTGCAAGAGCCGTAATGAGTCCCCACGGGGTGCTCACATCGTACTCCTTGCCGCCTATCAAAACCTTGAGCGGTTCGATTTTTGCCAGATTCTTGACCGCGCCGGCAGCGTCCTTGGCAACGGTAGAATTGAAGTCCTTTACCGAATCCGGGACATACTTGTCGTAGTACTTATAGGCTTTCTTGGCGACTTCAATGCCGATTTTCACAAGTCCCGCGATAATCTGCGGAATTTCCGAGACCGAGACGTCAGTCGGTGCGGCATTCGCGCTCGCCGCGCTTGCGGTGGCGGCGAAAGAGCACGACATAATCATCGTCAGCGCCAGAACGACTGCGAGAATCGATTTGAGTGCTTTTTTCATCGTTTGTTTCTCCTTTATTTTTATTTTTTCAAGCTGTATATCACAGGCGCGGACTCCACGCCTATATCACGAAGAACATATTCGTAGCTCCACTTGCTCCCCCTTGTGCGCCATGCATCCGGACCTATCCAGTAGCATTTGCGCTCATAGAGATGCACCGTGCCGAACGCATTTCTGCGGTTCGTGTAGAGCTTCACCGCTATCTCATGCCTGCCCGCGCCGATATTTTTGAGCTCCAGCTCATACGGCGGGAAGATTATCTCACCCGCGTGAACGCCGTCAACAAATATATCGGTCAGCGCACCGTCGTAGTGCGGGACGGTAATTTTGATATCCCCGCCGGGGCAGTCGACGCCGAAACGGTAGGTCACACAGCCGCCGTAGAACGGCAGACCCTGATTTACTATACTGCCAAACGCGAGCTTTTCGGGGCGCTTTACGAGCTTCTTGAGCCTGCCGTGCACCTCGACTCCGAAGTCGCCGAGCAGATAGCACCATTCGACATTCGTGCGCTTGCCGAACGGGAGGACGATATCGAGTATATTCTCTCCCTGCTCTATCTTCGGCAGTTCAACGGTCTTTATCGATTTGTCAACATACCAGCCGGTCACGGTGTTGTCGACCGCCTGACCGTTGAGCGTTATCTGCGCTTTCTCAGCGTCCTCAAGCGCGAGTGACACGCCGTCGAGCGCGAGCGCGCTGTCTATAGTGAATCTGAGCTTGATTTTATGCTCGGGCACGGGCTCGTGAATGACCCACGGCTGCATCACCGCACCGCTTCGAAGCGGGAAACCGAGCTTTTCGCGGCAGATATTATCAGCTCTGAGAAGTTCCTCTTCTTCGCCGCTCAGTTCATCGCCGTCAAGCGCAAAACGCGCCATGTCAAGAAGCATGACATTCGGCTCGTCGAGCTCATATTCCGTCTCACAGGGGACTGCAATTTTCTTGTCCTCGCGCTCCTCCGGCTCAGTATACTGACCCTCGGAGCAGCCGTCATAGAGTCTGAGCAGCAGGCTGTCGTATTCATAGAGCCGTGCGCTTATCACGGTGTTGCCGTTGAGATAATCGAACTCCGCGGGCTTTATCTCGCCGCTCAAGGTGTCGTATATCACGGGCGAATATTCGCCCTTTACGGTTATTTTTATATCATTGAAATTCGTTATGTTGCAGTCATACGGCTCCACGGCGTGCGCGATAAAGAGCCACAGGCTGTCGGTATCCTCGCGCAGCTGATATATCAGCCCATCCGAAAGATAGCCGTCATCATCGCGGATGCAGACGGTTCTTGACCGGTCGAGTGCCGTCAAAAGCGACGCACGCTGATAGGGTATGTGCTCGCTGTTTTTGAAGAGCCTCTCTCCCCTGTCGGACGGCTGTGCGTCCTCGAGAGTCGGGGCTTCGCCGAGGAATATTACCCTGCCGCCGTCCTCGCGGAATTTTTCGAGCCTGTCGAGCGTTGACGAGCGGAGCGTCTCGCACCCTGGTACGACTATCACGTCGTACTTCATCTCGCCGACTCTCAGCGGCGCGTCCGCATGCGGGCAGAGTCCGGGCAGCAGAGACTCGCTGATGAAATCGAAATCTATGCTGCCGAACAGCAGCCACTTTGTCAGATCCTGGAAATTCTTGTCAAGCTCCTCGCGGATGAGTCCCGATTTGTCGTTGGGTCCCCAGTGGAGCCAGAAGCTCTCTACCGGGTGGATAACGCCGACCTTTACAATCGGCACGCCGCGGGTCATCGCCGTGTTGACTCGCGCGAAATGATCCTCAACGCAGGAATATTTTTTGTACCACGGGGACTGATAGTTTATCGAGGCGGGATAGTCTCGCTTCGCCTCGCCTGCCATGGAGACCCACGACAGATGTGGCACGCGCACCGTGACGCCGAGAGCCGCCTGCCAGTCGCCGTTGAGTTTGTGTCCTCTGAAGTCGAAGTCCCAGTCGGTGACGCCGTAGAGCTCAGAGAGCACGCCCTCATAGCCGAACTGATGCGCGGCTGACTGAGCCTGCTTCGCGGTCGTGTATTCCTTCCACGAGCAGAGCATATCAATGCCGGGCAGCCCGAACGAGCGGTATGAGCGCATCGCTTCGCCGAGCGCGCCCGTCTGGCTTTCGAGCGTCGGCTCGTCCATCATGTGACCCGTCAGCGCGATGCCGTTTTCGCGGCACCAGCCGCCGACCGTATCGGCGAACGCCGAAGAAAACCGCTCCGCAATATGATCGTGATAGCGGTAACGGGCGGCGGAAACCTTTCCGTCCGGCAGATCCCAGAATATCTCCGGCAGGAACTCCATTATATCCTGAGAATATGTATCTGAATATGTCTTTGCAAAATCGTCCGTCCACGGCATGATGAGATCATCCGTGTCGGTCGAGTTGTCCATGAGCGTCTTGCGCGTGAACTGCGGCTCGTCGGTGAAAATTGCGGGGACAGTTTCATCGAACTCGTCGCCGACGACCTCTTTGTACCGCTCGTGAGTGACCTCAACGAAGCGTTCGGCCGCCTTTTTGTCGAGCGTGTTGAGATAAGCCTGACCGTTATACCACGGGTTCGCGCCGCTTATTTCAAGATAGGCGTACCACTTCGTCCCCTCGGCAGGGTCATTCTCACCGATGCGCTTGTAGCTCTTCAAATATCCGTCGGAATCGAGCACTATGTCGTAGCAGGCAAGCAGCTCGCCGTCCTCGGAGCGCACTCCGCGCGATGTGGAGTCGTCCGTGAAGCCCGCAGAGCCGTCATATGGTCTTACGGTAAAGAGCAGGTGGCGCGCGCGGAAACGCTTATCTTTTGTTACTATTCCGCCGGCGGCGCCGGAGGGCCATCTATCCTCGTCATAGAGCCACGCGAGCATTTTTTCGCTCTTCGCCTTGTCGGTGCAGGAGCGGATGAGATGCATGAACTCGTCGCTCAGATATTCCGTATCCATGCCGGTTCTGACATGCATATGAAATCCGCCGAAGCCCATCTCATGAAAAATTTCTATCTGCCGCAAAAGCTCGTCCTCTTCGAGCTTGCAGTTCCACGCCCAGAACGGCGCGGCGCGATACTCGCTCGTCGGGGAGCGAAACAGCTCATCGGACAGGGTGCTGAGATAATTCTTTTTATAAAGCATATATTCCTCCGCTAAAAATATCGAACCCCTTTTTGATTATATAATTATACCATAAAAGTCCCTGTCCGTTGTCACAAAAATTGACCCCGAAAGCTGTACAATTTGACGAACGACGGGCGCTTTATAACGGTTGATTTTCCGTTTCGCGTGCTCTATAATGATGCACGATGTATATTTGTTTAGTTCAAAGCTTCGCAATATGAACATTTTCCTGCGGCGAAGAGCAAAAAAACGGGCGGCACAGAGCTAATCTGTACCGCCCGATTCTGTTTTATATCGGCTTATTCAGCCTTTTTGCTCTTCTCTCTGTTGCCGAGCACAACATTCGTCAGGATGCCGAGGATGAGTGCGCAGGCGATGGAGGTTATCGTGACCTTGCCGAAGGAGACGGTCAGGCCGCCGATACCGGCGATAAGAATAACGGAGACAACGAAGAGGTTTCTGTTATCTTCGAGGTCAACTTTCTGGATCATCTTCAGACCGCTGACTGCGATGAAGCCGTAGAGCGAGATGCACACGCCGCCCATGACGCAGGAGGGAATCGAAGCGAGGAAAGTTGCGAAGGGTGAAAGGAACGCGATGATTATCGCGAGGACTGCCGTGCAGACGATAGTCGCAACGGAAGCGTTGCCGGAGATAGCCACGCAGGCTATCGACTCGCCGTAAGTGGTGTTCGGTGCGCCGCCGAAGACAGCGCCGACCATCGATCCGATACCGTCGCCGAGCAGGGTTCTGTGGAGACCGGGCTCAACAAGGAGGTCAGTTTCAACTATGGAAGAGATGTTCTTGTGGTCAGCGATGTGCTCTGCGAAGACAACGAATGCAACCGGGACATAAGCCACTGCAACAGCCGCTATGTAAGAACCGCTGAGCTCGCCGAAGGCACCGAAAGCCTTGAGGAAGGTGAAGTCGGGTATCGAAACAAAGGTCTTGACTCCCACACCGTCGGCAACGAGTGCAGTGAAGCCGCTGAAGTCGATAACTCTAAGAGCGTCGTTTCCGGTCTTGATACCAATAACGGTGAAGATAGCCGCAACAGCGTAGCCGGAGAGGATGCCGATGATGAACGGGATGAGCTTAACCATCTTCTTGCCGAAGACGGAGCAGAACATTGTCACGAAGAGAGTGACGAGACCGCAGATGATAGCGACATAGACGCTTGCGGTCGGCTCGCCGTTGACTGCATAGGAGCCTTTCTGGAGATCGCCGATAGCGTTTCCTGCGAGCGAAAGTCCGATTATAGCGACGGTGGGTCCGATAACGGCGGCGGGCATGAGCTTATTGATCCAGCCGACACCGGAAATCTTGACAGCTATTGCTATAACAACATAGACGAGACCCGCGAACACAGCGCCGAGAATCAGTCCGAGATAGCCGAGCGCAACGGTGGTCGCGCCTGCGAAAGCGGCTGCCATCGAGCCGAGGAAAGCGAAAGAAGAACCGAGGAAAACAGGGCTCTTTGCCTTCGTGAAGAGAACATATACAAGGGTGCCTGCGCCTGCGCCGAAGAGCGCCGCGACAGTGCTCATCTGCACTTCGCCGCAGTCATATACACCCGAAGTTATCATGGGAACTGCGATGGTCGCTGCCATAATCGCGAGCAGCTGCTGGAACGCAAAGACGATAAGCTTGCCGAACTTCGGCTTGTCTTTGATACCGTAAATCAATTTCATACTATTGACCTCCTCAAATTTTGCCTGTCTATACTCAACACAGTCCCGGTGAACCGCTTCTGCGTCAAAGTCTTATTTGCTGTATATTGAGACGCTTGTCTCATCGTCGAACGGCGGGATCTTCACAACGACCACTTCGCCGCGCGAGGTCGGCACGTTCTTGCCGACATAGTCGGCGACTATCGGGAGCTCCCTGTGTCCCCTGTCAACAAGCGTTGCAAACTGTATCTTCGCCGGGCGGCCGAGGGAGATTATCGCATCCATCGCGGCGCGCGCCGTTCTGCCGGTGTAGAGCACATCGTCGACCATGACGACCGTCTTGCCCTCAACGGAAAAATCAAGCTTGCCGGAGTTCACTGTCGGCTGGCTTGCGCTCTCGCTCAGGTCGTCTCTGTAGAGCGTGATGTCGAGATAGCCTTTCTGCGTCTTCACGCCGAGGCTCTCGATCTTTGAGGCGAGGATATCCGCAAGCGGCGCGCCTCTTCTCATTATGCCGACAAGGCATATCTCATCCGAATCGCCGTTTCGCTCGATTATTTCGTGCGATATCCGCGCGAGCGCACGGTTGACCGCCGCACTGTCCATGATATAGGCCTTGAACTCCATTTACTCACCCCGAAGCATAAAAAAATACGATCCTGCCGCACCGACAAAATCGCACAAAAACACGCAGATATACCCTATCCGCACTGAATATGACCATCTTGTCGGCATCTCTGTACCGCTCTTAAAGATTTTTTGCTGTGAATACTATATCATATTGTTTATCGGTTGTAAAGACCCAATTTATAGTTTTTTCAACTTTTTTCGCCGCCGAATCTTACATAAATGTAAGAACTCAGGCGCACAATGTAAGGCTTTGTTATTGAGAACGACCCACTCATTTGATATAATCATTATCGACAGGAGGAGTTTTTATGAAAACCAAAAGCAAAAATAAGAAGCTGCGCATCGCGCTCGGAATATGCATACCGCTCATAATCATTATCGCTGCGGCGTTGGCAGTTGTTATGAAATACGGACCGACATTCGGATTTTATCTCGTCCCGCCGTCGGCAGAGCGCTACGGCAAGGACGCTCTTGCAACCATAGGCAAAAACGGGATATATTCGAGAAGCGACGAGTGGAAAAGCACTTACGAAGAATGTCTCAAGATGATAGAAAACGCCGAGAGCTATGAGGACACATACCCCGCGATTAAAAAGGCTCTTTCGGTTTGCGGCGGCAAGCACTCAATGTTCATGACAAAATCGGAATCGCAGGACACAACCGAGAGCTATAACGAGGTTCTGCCCACCGTTTCGCTCGACGGCGATATTGCAATAATAAAACTCCCCGATTTCCTCGTCACAGCCGAAGATTTCCTCGGCACAGCCGAAGCGGGACAGAAATACGCAAAAGTCGCGGAGGACTTCATTCACGAGAACCGCGATAAAATAAAGGGCGTTGTGCTCGACCTGCGCGGCAACACCGGCGGTGACATGGGTCCGATGGCGACGGCTGTCTCGTCGCTGCTGCCAGACGGCGAATTGGTTTATTATCACTACCGCAGCTATGATATCCCAGTCACGCTTAAAAACGGCGTTGTCAGCAATGCGGGCACGGGCGGCAGGAGCCTCTATCCCGAAGAGAAGCTGAATGTACCCGTTGCGATACTTACCGACGACATGACTGCGAGCTCGGGCGAAGCTCTGACGCTCTGCTTCAGAGGACTCGAAAACACAAGGACTTTCGGCGCACCGACCGCTGGCTACACAAGCGTCAATATGCTCTACAACATGTATGACGGCGCGCAGATGTATCTGACCGTCGCGTTCGACAAGGCGCGCACGGGCGAGATATTCAAAGAGACTTCTATCGAGCCGGATGTCGCCACCGACTCCCCTCTTGAAGCGGCTCTTGAGTGGCTGAGAAGCTGAAAATAAAACACCGCACCATCCGTAAAAGCGCGGAGGGTGCGTAATTTAACAAGGCGAAAGGATCGGCACATCTGCGCCGACCCTTTTTATTTTTTGATTATTTTGCTTTCTTGTCTTCCTTTTTCTTGTGGAAAAGAATCTTATCCACGGGGAAATAGAGGAAGAACTGGAGAGCTGAGCAGACAGCGGTAGCTATAGTGAGCGAAAGACCGCTGTTCAGATGGAACTTCGAGGTGCAGAACTCGAAAACTACGGGGTTAAACCACGCAGAGAAGCAGACGAGAGCAAGGGTGAAGATTATGTATATGGGCAAAGTAATAGCGGTGTTGGAGCCCGAGTTGAAAGTCTTTTCCTTGTTGATGAAGAATGCAACTATCTGCGCCAGAAGGTTCGAAACGTTGAATGCAATGAAGAGCGCAAGTCCGCAGCGCTGACCCTCGATAACCGGATAGTCAAAGACGAACCAGTGGAATGCCTGCGTGCTCAGAGCCTTGATTGCGGGGATGTTGTAAAGAATCGCGAGAGATGCAACCTGAACGATGCAGGCGCCGAGGCTGACGACGATGAACTTGACAAACTGCCAGAGTGTGTTGATGCCGGAGCCTTTACCCGCTGCGGCCTTGTCGATATTGTTTAACTTTCCCATTTACTTCACTCCTGTGATAAAATTTTCAATTAATTTTATCATACCCGCCGAGATAAATCAATAAAAACGCCCGTACTTTTTGGATATCGATTATTAAAAATAGATAAATCGGCATAAAAAAGATCCCGCAGGAAAACCTACGGGATCAAAAGGGCATTAATTACTCGTTGATCTTGATAACAACGCCCGAGCCGACGGTACGGCCGCCTTCACGGATAGCGAAGCGGAGACCCTCTTCGATAGCGATGGGAGCGATAAGCTCGACAGACATGTCAATGTTGTCGCCGGGCATGCACATCTCTACGCCCTCGGGAAGGGAGATGATACCGGTAACGTCAGTAGTTCTGAAGTAGAACTGGGGACGATAGTTGTTGAAGAACGGAGTGTGACGGCCGCCCTCGTCCTTAGTAAGGACGTAAACCTGGCCGACAAACTTGGTGTGGGGATGAATGGTGCCGGGCTTGGAAAGAACCTGTCCACGCTCGATCTCATTTCTCTGAACACCACGAAGAAGAGCGCCGATGTTGTCGCCGGCCTCAGCGTAATCGAGGGTCTTGCGGAACATCTCGATTCCGGTGCAGACGGTCTTGCCCTTCTCTTCCTTAAGACCAACGATCTCAAGCTCGTCGCCGGTTCTCAGCTGTCCACGCTCAACTCTACCGGTGGCAACAGTACCACGGCCGGTGATGGTGAAGACATCCTCAACAGGCATAAGGAAAGGCAGGTCAGCCTTACGGTCGGGAGTGGGGATATAAGTGTCAACAGCGTTCATGAGCTCCCAGATGCAAGCAAGCTCGGGGGCGTCAGGATCATTGCCGTTGTACTCAAGAGCCTTAAGAGCAGAACCCTTGATGATCGGGGTGTCATCGCCGGGGAAGCCATACTCGTTAAGAGTATCGCGGATCTCCATCTCGACAAGCTCAAGGAGCTCAGGATCGTCGACCTGGTCAACCTTGTTCATGAAGACGATGATATAGGGCACGCCAACCTGGCGGGCAAGAAGAAGGTGCTCCTTGGTCTGAGCCATGGGGCCGTCGGTAGCAGCTATAACAAGGATAGCGCCGTCCATCTGAGCAGCACCGGTGATCATGTTCTTGATATAGTCAGCATGGCCGGGGCAGTCAACGTGAGCATAGTGACGGGTAGCAGTCTCATACTCAACGTGAGCGGTGTTGATTGTAATACCGCGCTCTCTCTCCTCGGGAGCCTTATCGATGTTAGCGTAATCAACAAACTCAGCCTCGCCCTTCATAGCGAGAGTCTTGGTGATAGCAGCGGTAAGAGTGGTCTTACCATGGTCAACGTGACCAATGGTACCAATGTTTACATGGGGCTTAGTTCTTTCGAATTTAGCTTTTGCCATTTGGAATTTCCTCCCTTTAATTGGTTAAATAATTGTCTCATGCATCAGCATAAAACTATTCTATCAATTTAC
>ERZ1034917.1855-NODE-1855-length-11402-cov-4.760730_pt1 | contig 11402 bp, 9 predicted proteins | sample MGYA00520605_ERZ1034917 | MGnify/ENA primary metagenome ERZ1034917 (study PRJEB33766, sample SAMN09781784) | gut metagenome | biome: gut microbiome | host: Homo sapiens | place: Madagascar | study: EMG produced TPA metagenomics assembly of the PRJNA485056 data... | reverse complement strand
ACGGTCGATGCGGTTGATGGCACAGGCGATGCCCCGGGCACGGTGTACCGCTTCTCGCCCGACGCCATGGCCAGGCATACGGGCGCGATGGCCTCGCTGCACGATTTGAAGCTCGTCGATCTTTTCGACGCTGCATCGCTTCTTGGGTACGAGGCCGAAGGCTATTGCCTGGGGATGCAGGTTGCCAACATGTCTCCTTCCGAGTATGCGATGGATTTGACCGAGCCTGTGCGCTCGGCGCTCCCCCTTTTGGTGGAAACGCTCGTCGCCGAGCTCGACCGCCGTGGCTTTTACCTGAAAAAAAAGCCGCTCGCGCGCGACTCCTTCCCGTCGTAATTGAATTATTTGCTTGTCACGTGATAGCATTTCCCGCGGCCTAACCGATCGAAGCCCATTCTGCAACGGGCATTTCGGGCAAGTTTTCGCGCTTTTCTGCCTTGCGCGCGATGCCCGATGTATAGGGGTGGGTATGGTCTGGGCGATTCTGCGTCGCCTAAGTGGCTACTCAATTCAGCACAACAGTATAAAAAGGAGATGCTTCACCATGATGAAGAAGGTTTTCGCTGTCGTTTGCACGCTCGCCCTCGCCGGCGGTGTCCTTGCCGGTTGCTCGAGCAATTCCGGCACTGCCGAGAAGAAGGCGGACACCACCGCCACCGAGCAGAAGGCTTCGACCACCGAAGAGGTCAAGGCCCCCGAATCCGACGTCGCGATGAAGTACATCAAGCCTGCTGACGCCGAGGCCAAGCTCGATTCTTCCGACTACGTCTTCATCGACCTGCGTAAGGCTGCCGACTACAAGGATTCCCACATCAAGGGCGCCGTCAGCGCCGATATGGACGCTTGCAAGGGCGGCGACTTCCAGAACGGCGTCACGACCATGAAGGCTGCGCTCAAGGACAAGACCGGCTCTGAGACCGGCGGCGACAAGAAGCTCGTCCTCATCTGCTACTCCGGCAAGTCCTATGCTCAGGCCGGCACCAACGTGCTTTCCGCTATCGGCGCGAACATGGACAACGTCTTCACCCTCGAGGGCGGCATGAAGGCCTGGACCGGCGCGACCGAAGCCTAAGTTCCTGGGTAGAAGCGCATGAGCTCCAAGCGTAACGTTTGGATTTCGCGAATCGCCATCGTGGCCGTCGTCCTGGCGGCCGCGGTGGCTTATTTCGCTGTTCCGAGCGTGAACTCATTCGTGAACGACCTTTGCCGCCGTTTCTCAACGGGCGATTTCACCGAGATGCGCGAGTTCATCGCGTCGTATGGCGCGTGGGCGGCTGTGGTGTCGTTTTTCCTCATGATCTTCCAGTCCGTTGCGGCGCCGCTTCCTGCTTTCATCTTGACGTTCGCGAACGCGAATTTGTTCGGGTGGTGGCAAGGGGCGATTCTCTCGTGGGCGAGCGCCATGGCGGGCGCGGCCGTGTGCTTTTGGATCGCGCGCGCCCTCGGGCGCGAGGCGGTTGAGAAGCTGTGCTCGAAAACGGGCCTCGCGGCGATTGAGCGCTTCTTCGAGCGTCATGGCGACCAGAGCGTGCTCATCGCGCGCCTGCTTCCGTTCGTGTCGTTCGACTTCGTGAGCTACTTCGCAGGCCTGACGTCGATGTCGTTCAAGGGCTTCCTGATCGCGACGGGCATCGGCCAGCTGCCCGCGACCATCGTGTACTCATACGTTGGCGGAATGCTCACAGGCGGTGCGAAGATGCTGGTCACGGGCCTGCTCATCCTGTTCGCACTCGCGTTTTTGGTGGCGCTTGTCCGCCAGGTGTACAAAGAGCGCGTCGTGCGCAAGGAAGCATGCGCCGACGGTGCTGCGTGCGCTGCGGGCGCAGACGCCGCCGAAGCTGCTTGCGCGAACGACGCAGACGGTGCGCCAAGTGGCGCGCAGGGTGGGCGGTAATGCCCGAAGACGCGCGCGCGACAACCGCGGATTCGAAACATGTGTCCCGAAAATGGGTCAAGCCGACGATTTTCGCCTGCTTGACCCTTCTCGTCGTGGGGGCGAGCATCGCGCTTGGCGGGGAAGAGGGGCTTGCATCTTTCGGGCCGTGGGCGAGCCTCGAGTCGCTCGTACGCGAGAACTTGGCCTGGGCGCTTGCCGTGTACTTCGCATGTACGGTCGTGGGGTGTACGGTGCTCGTGCTGCCCGGTATGGTCTTCGCGCTCGCGGCGGGGGCGCTTTTCGGTCCCGTTTTGGGGACAGTCGCCTGTGCGGTGTCGGCGACAATCGGGGCGGTGCTCTCGTTTTCGGTGGGGCGCTTCTTTTTGCGTGACGCCGTTCGCCCGCGGGCTCTGCAAAACGCCTACCTGCGTCGATGGCTGTTCGAGGACGCCGAGGTGAATGCGGTGGTGCTGCTCGCCGTCACGCGCCTCGTGCCGCTTTTCCCCTATAATTTGCAAAACTTCGCTTACGGGGTAACTGATATGAAGGTTACGACGTACACGGTGTTTTCGCTTCTGTTCATGATTCCGGGCACGGCGATGTACGTGCTCGTCGGCGCGGGCGTCTCTGCCGGCGCGTCGGGCGTGTGGTGCTTCGCGGGCGCGCTCGCCCTCGGCGCGCTGGTCGTCGGCGCGGGTTGCGTGCTGAAGAAGCGCTTCGGCGTGGGCGACGCCGCAAGTGATGTCGAAGGGGAGGAGGCGCTATGAGCGGGAACTCGATTCCGGCCAGGTTTACCGTGTTCGAGAAAACGAACTACAAGTTCAAGAACTGGCGCCATGCGATGCCGGGTACGGTCGTGTTTCCCGGGTGCAGTTTCCCCTCGTTTTTCCCGAAGACGTTGGCGGCGCTTGAGGATGCGCTCAGCTCGGTTGACGGCGTGAGCTTCGCGCTAGATTGCTGCGCGCTTCCGCTCGCTGGACTGAAAGGGCCCGAAGCGTATCGCACTGAAATGGGCCGCGTCTGCGCGCGTTTGAGAGGTGTCGGTGCGGGTAAGGTGGTGCCGATCTGCCCGAACTGCGGCTCCGCCTTCGCGAGCGCGCCTGAGTTCTCGTTTCCCCAAGCGAGCATCTATGCGCTCTTGCGCGAACTGTCCGAGCGGGACGCGCTCGCGTGCGGGCAGGTGAGCGCACCTGGTGCGGTGTTCGTTCCATGCCCGGACCGGGTTGAGCGCAAATGGCTTTCCGACCTGCAATTTTTCTTGGGTTCCGATGTGTTCTCCTCGCGCTGCTCGGCGTGCTGCGGCGCGGCGTTCGAGCTTTCGCGCCCCGAGGTGTCGATGGCGGCTGCCGTGCATGTGCTGGAATCGGTTGCACGTGAATGCGCCGATGCGGGCGTAAGCGAGCCTGTTATGTACGTGTACTGCGCGTCGTGTGCGGGAAAGCTCGAGCGCGCGCGCCGCGCGTGTGCAAGCGATGCGGCCCGAAGCGTTCGTGTGGTCCATGTGCTTTCTGCGATGCTCGGGGTCGATGAGGTCCCTGCGGTTTCGACCACCGTGCTCAATCGCGCGAAGGCGGCACTTCGATGAGTGCTCAGGCGGATGCGGGCCAGCCTTGCCCGGCGAGCGTTTCGGTTATCGTGCCCGTGTTCAACGAGGTGTCAACCATTGACTGTCTGCAAGACCAGCTTGCGCGCTTCGACTTAGAAGCCGAGCGCTGCGAGGTGATCTTCGTGGACGGCGGCAGCACCGACGGCACACGCGACAAGGTGCGCGCATCCTATAAGCTTATCGACCAGGAGGGATGCGGGCGTGGCGGGGCGCTCAACACGGGCGCGCTCGCATCTTCGGGCGACGTGCTGTTCTTCCTGCATTGCGATAGCGTTCTGCCGGCGAGTGCGTTCGATGAACTGCGCAAGGTGCTCGGCGAGCGCCGCGTCGGCAGCTTCGGCATTCGCTTCGACGAGAGAAGCCTCGTTCTCCTCGCGTGTCAGACGATGTCGAACCTGCGCATTAGATTTCGGCATATTTCCTACGGTGACCAGGGACTTTTCATCGAACGCGACCTGTTTTTCGAGGCGGGGATGTTCCCCGACGTGCCGCTTATGGAGGATTTTCAGTTCGCGATGAACCTGCGCGCGATGGGCGAGCCTTTGGGCATGACGCAGCATCGCATTCGCACGTCGGCGCGCAGGTTTCCCAAAGGGGAGGTGAACCGCGCCCGCACCTGGGCGAACATGGCGCGCTTGCGCGCGCGCTACCTTGCTGGGGCGTCGCCCGAGGCGCTCTTCGCCGCCTACGGTGAGGCGCGATAGGGCGCGCGCTCGACCGCGTGCGTTCGGTCCCGTTCGCGCCCTCTACGGCACGGGCTACTTTTTGCCGCAGCTTGGGCACGCGTCGGCGAGGAAGCACTCCTCGCACTTCGGGCGGCGCGCGATGCACGTTTGGCGCCCGAAGAGCACCCATTGGTGGTTGATCGGTCCCCAGTATTCGCGCGGGTAAAGCTTGAGAAGGGCAGTCTCCGTCTTCGCCGGCGTGTCTGCCGAAGGCCCCACGAGTTTCAGCTTGTGCGCGATGCGGAACACGTGCGTGTCGACGGCGATTCCCTCGACGATCCCGAACGCCTCGTTTAGCACCACGTTCGCGGTCTTACGGCCGACGCCGGGGAGCTTTTGAAGCTCGTCGATGTCGCGCGGGATTTCCCCGCCATAGTCCGCAACCACCATCTGCGCGCACTTTACGCAGTTCGCGGCTTTCGAATGGTAAAAGCCGATCGCGCGGATGATCCCCTCGACATCGGAGACGCTGGCAGCGGCGAGGTCGGCTGGGGTGGGGTAGCGCTCCCAAAGCGCGGGAGTAACCTTGTTCACCCCTTTGTCGGTCGTCTGTGCGGAAAGCAACACGGCGATGGTCAGGCGAAACGGGTCGCCTCCGTAGTGCAGCGCGCATTCCGCCTCGGGATAGCGCTCGTTCATCCTGCGGGCGATCTCGATTGCGCGCTCACGCTTCGCGGCGATGGTTTCACGGGGCATAATGCATCCTTTCCTCTCCGCTGAAAGTATAGTGGCTTCTTGATGGGATTCGAGGGAATTAGTACACGCCTAAACCCGAATTCTGGCACAAAAACCGAGGTGTCCCACGATATTGGAGCTTGAGATGCGTGAAGGGCGTGGGGTCGAGTGGCTGGGCGCCAAACGGGGAGTTACGAACGGTCGGCGAAGTGCTGGCCGTTCACGTCCTCATCAAGGAATGCGGACGGCCACTCATTCGGCGCAGGGGGCTGCTGTGATACACTTGCGTGTGGTAGATTTCCCGTTTGGGAATGTGGATGGAATTGATAGCCGCATCGCGGCGTCCGCGTAGGGCGCGCGATGCGGCTATTCGTGTTGCCCGCAGGTGGCGCTTGGGTGCTGTGCGGTTGAAGGGACGTTCATGCTCATCGATTCGCTTACGTTCGTGCTCGAGAAGTCGGGCGCGCTCGAGGACTTCTGGGGAAAGCTCGACGCGGGCGAGGATGCCACGCTCGGCGTCGCGTCGTCTGCGCGCCCGTTTCTCGCGAGCGCGGAGTTCTCGCGCTCCCCGCGCCCGACGCTCGTCGTGGTCGCGGGCGAGGACGCGGCGATCTCGTTCGCGCGAAATATGGCCGCCTATCTGGGTGAAGATCGCGTGATTCTCTTTCCCGAGCGAAGTGATGTGCCCTTTTCGCCTAAAACGCCCGATGCAAGCAAGATCGCGCGGCGCATGGAAGCCGCCTTCTCGCTCGCGTCGGGCCGCCCGCGCGTCGTCGTCGCGAGCGCTCGCTCGCTCATCCGCATGATGCCCCCGCGCGAGAGCCTTGTCGCGGCGCCGCTTGTGTTCGAGGCGGGCACAGAGCTTGCCGACACGGCGCGCGAAGGCGAGGCAGCGCTCTCAAGCCCGATGCGCGAGCACTGCTGCGTCGAGGCTTTCGAGAACGTGGCCCGCGCGCTCGAGGATCGCGGGTACGTGAACACGGGCGATCTCGACGGTGCCGGCACTTTCGGCGTGCACGGCGGCACGATCGACGTCTTCCCCGGCAACCTCACCTACCCGGTGCGCATCGACTTCTTCGGCGACGAAGTGGACGAGATCAGGCGCATCGTGCCCTCGACAGGACAGACGATCTCCCCGCTTTCACGTGTGGAGATATACCCCGTGCGCGAGTACTCCTGCTCGGCAGCCGCGCTTGCCCGAGCGCGCAAGAAGATTGCCGCTCCCGCGAAGTCGAACGCGGTTCTGCGCGATATGCTGGAGAAACTCGACGGCGGCCTGCGCTTCGAGGGGGCGGATGCGCTTTTGCCCTACCTCTACGACGAGACGGTGACGCTTGGCGCATGGGCGGGCAAGGACACGATGACGTGCCTTATTGAGCCGCGTTCGCTTTTCGACGATGCGACGCATGCCTTCGAGGGCGTCGAGGCGCGCGCAAAGGGGACGAAGATCCCCGTCGGCGGGCTCTACCAAGCGCCCGCCGCGCTCGACTTCGGCGGGGGCGTGCGCGCGACGTACGTGTCGATCATGCGCGTCGGCGGCACAATCGATGTGGAGCTTCCCGTGAAACGCGTCGACATTGCGGGACACCCCGACAAGCTGTTCGGGCGGCTGGTGAACTTGGTCGAGGCCGGCAATACGGTGGCTCTTTGCGCCCCTGAGCCGCGTGCCCGACACGACATCGAGCTCGCGCTCGTCGACAACGGCATCGCGTTCCAGGAAGCGCTCGACGCCACCTGGGGCGGGGAGGGAAACGTCGTCGGATGCACGCGTCGATTTGAGACGGGCGCCCACCCCTTCGACCCCGACGGCTCCGCGAAGAGGCGTCTTCGCAGATCGGTGGTGAACGTCGTCGACATTGACGTGCCGCTCGGCATGATCTTTCCCAAGGCGAAGCTCGCAATCGTGGCGCTTTCCGACACCCAGGGCACCCAGACGACGGCCCGCGCGCGCCGCCGCACCGATATCACGGAAATCACCTTCCCCTACAAACCGGGCGACTACGTCGTGCATGCGGCCCACGGCGTCGCGTTCTTCGAGGACCTCGTGCGTCGCGAGATCGACGGCACGGCGCGCGACTACCTGCTTTTGAAGTACGCGGACGGCGATAAGCTGTTCGTGCCCGTCGAGCAGCTTGACCGCGTGACGCGCTATGTGGGTCCCGAAGGAGCGAGCCCACGCCTCACCAGGCTGAACACGTCCGATTGGTCGCGGGCGACGGCAAAGGCACGCAAGGCGACCAAAAAGCTCGCGTTCGATCTGGTCGACGTGTACGCGCGCCGTGCGGCGACGCAGGGTTTCAGCTTCGGCCCGGATACCGCAGCGCAGCGCGAGATGGAGGAGTCGTTCCCCTACGAGGAGACGCCCGATCAGCTCGCGGCTATCGACGATGTGAAGGCGGACATGCAAAGCTCGCGCCCGATGGACCGTCTCATCTGCGGCGACGTCGGTTTCGGGAAGACAGAGGTCGCCCTGCGCGCAGCCTTCAAAGCGACGCAGGACGGCAAGCAGGTCATGGTCCTCTGCCCGACAACAATCCTAGCGCAACAGCATTTCTCGAACTTCCACGACCGCTTTTCGCCCTTCGGCGTGACGGTTGAGGTGCTCTCGCGTTTCCGCACGCCGGCCGAGCAGGCGCGCGCGCTCGCGGGGTTCGCCGACGGCAGCGTGTCGGTGCTTGTGGGCACGCACCGCCTGCTCTCGCGCGACGTGAACCCCTATGACCTGGGGCTTGTCATTATCGACGAGGAACAGCGCTTCGGCGTGGGGCACAAGGAGCAGATGAAGAACCTGCGCGAGTCGATCGATGTGCTGACGCTGTCGGCGACGCCGATTCCGCGCACCATGCAGATGTCGCTTTCGGGCGTGCGCGACATGAGCCTGATTTTGACGCCGCCGGGCGAGCGGCGCCCGGTCGAGGTACACGTGGGAGAGTGGGACCCCGATGTCGTCTCCGGCGCGATCAGGCGCGAGCTTGCGCGCGGCGGCCAGGTGTATTACGTGAGCAACCGCGTGCATTCGATTGAGGACGCCGTCGCGCGCGTGCAGGCGGCTGCGGGCGAGGCGCGCATCGGCGTTGCTCACGGGCAGATGTCGCGCGATGAGCTCGAGTGCGTGATGGAGGACTTCAGTGCGGGCGAGCTCGATGTGCTTGTGGCGACGACCATCATCGAGAGCGGCATCGACAACCCACATACGAACACGCTTGTGATCGAGGATTCCCAGCGCCTCGGTTTGGCGCAGATGTACCAGTTGAAGGGCCGTGTCGGACGCTCGTCGGTGCAGGCGTACGCGTACTTCATGTTCCCCGACAACGTGAATCTGACTGAGGAGGCCGAGGCGCGCCTGACCGCGCTCGACGAGCACACCGAGCTCGGCAGCGGCATGCGCATCGCCATGCGTGATTTGGAAATACGCGGCGCGGGAAGTCTGCTCGGCGCCGAGCAATCGGGCAATATGAGCGCTGTGGGCTTCGACCTGTTCGCGCAGATGCTCGAGCAGGCGGTCGCGGCGACGCGCGAGGGCGATGCGAACACGGCGGACGGCCTGCCGCCGGCGCTCTCCGACATCACGGTGAACCTGCCGGGCCATACTTATCTTCCCGAGGAATACGTGCCCGATACCGACGAGCGCGTGCTGTGGTACCGCAAGGTTGCCTCCGCCGCCACGATGGAGGACGTCGACGCCATCGAGCAGGACATGCTCGCCAAGCGCCCCGAGATGCCGGCCGCCGCGCACAATCTTTTCGCTAAGGCCCGCGTGAAGGCGTTCGCGAACGAGCACCATATGAGCACGGTCACGGTCGCGGGCGGCAAGCTCATCGTCGAGCCAGTCGCCGTGCCGCGCGACAAGATGGTGTCAATTCGCCGCGCAGGTGGCCGATACCTTGCCGAAAAGCGCAAACTCACGCTTCCCACCAGGTATTTCAAGATGGACGAGGGCGATGCGCTCTTCGGTGCGGTCCTCGATTTTTTGAAGGAGCTCTTCGGTGAAGACGGCGAATAGGCGGCGTCACCTCAAAGGCGTTGCGTGCGCCCTTGCGGGCGGTACGCTCTGGGGCTTTTCGGGCGCGTGCTCGCAGTATCTGTTCGCGCACTACGACATCGACGCCTCCTTCATCACCGCGGCCCGCATGCTCGGCTCGGGTGCGCTGTTCTTAGTGTTGCTGCTCGCGACGCGCCGCGAGCGCTTTGTTGCGATGCTGCGCGATAGGGCCTCGTTGCGGAGTCTCGTCATATTCGGCGTCTTCGGGCTCTTCGCCTGCCAGTTTTCCTATATCGCCTCGATTGGCTGCACCAATGCCGGGACAGCCACGGTGCTGCAATCGCTTGGCACGGTGTGGGTCATGCTCGTCGCGTGCGCGCTCGCGAAGAAGCCTCCACGCGCAGGAGAGGCGCTGGGGCTTGTGTTCGCCCTGTTCGCAACCTTCCTTATCGCGACGCAAGGCGACCCGTCGAATCTGGCGCTTCCCTCTGCGGGGCTTGCATGGGGCCTTGTCAACAGCATTACCGTTGCGATTTACATCATGTACCCGAAGCATCTCATGTTCGTGTGGGGAACCCTCCTGACGACAGGCGCTGGCATGGCGATCGGGGGAGTTGCCGCGGGAGTCGCGTGGGCGGGACCTGCCGTGTGGAGCAGTGTCGTCGTCGTGCCTGCCCTCGATGCGACGGGATGGCTCGTCCTTGCCGCCATCGCCGTTTTGGGAACGTTCGCGGCTTTCACGCTGTATCTGCACGGCGTCGCGCTCGTGGGCCCCGTGACGGGCAGCCTGCTCGGCGCCATGGAGCCCGTGAGCGCGACGGTGTTCGCCGCACTATGGTTAGGAACCTCATTTTCAGCTTACGACTGGGTGGGCTTCGTGCTCATGGTGTCGATGATCCTGCTCGTGTCCGCGGCGGGCGGGAAGAAGCCTGCGGACGAGGAGCCCTTGCGCGGCATGGACGCGGAGGCTGCAACCTGCGGGGATGGGGAGCCCGCTTCCTGCGAGGGCACAAGGCCCGCGTTTGGCGAGGGCGTGAAGCCTGCGACGGGTTCTGCACGCCCACCGCTTTCGGGTGGTGTGAATGTGGGACAGGAAAGGAAAGGCTGACATGAGGGTTTTCGATTTGCATTGCGATACGCTCGACCGTTTGGCGCTTCACGGCGAGGCGGGAGGCGCTGCGTTCGAGTACATGGAGGGCGATAGCTCCATCCCGCATGCGCGTATGAGCTCGCTTCTTTCCAATGACGCGCACATCTCGCTTGAGCGCACGGCGCAATTCAACTGGTGCCAGTGCTTCGCCGTGTTCGTTCCCGACGAGCTGCGAGGCGACGCCGCGTGGTCGTTCTATCTGCGCATTCGCGATTTCTTCCGCGGTCAGGCGGCGCAATTCGAAAAGCAGCTTGCGCCCGTTCGCACCTCAGGCGAGGCCGAGTGCGCGTTTGGCGCGGGAAAGACCGCCGGCATGCTCACGGTAGAGGGTGCGGCGTTTCTCGCCGAAGACGGTCATGCGGGCGAGCGCCTCGACACGATCGCGGACGACGGGGTGCGCATGGTGACGCTCACCTGGAACGGGCACAACGCGCTCGGCAGCGGCAACGTCACCGAAGATGGCTTGACGCCGTTCGGCCGTACGTGCGTCCGCGAGCTCGAGGCGCGCGGCATTGTGGTGGACGTCTCGCATTTGAATGACGCCGGGTTCAAAGACGTGTGCGGCTGCGCGCAAAAGCCCTTCGCGGCCTCACATTCCAACGCGCGCGCCGTCTGCGGGCACAAGCGCAATCTCGCTGACTGGCAGCTGCGCGAGATCGCCGATCGCGGCGGCATCGTCGGGTTCAACTACTACAACGACTTCCTGAACGACCGTGGGGAAGAGGCCACGCGCGACGATGCGCTGCGCCACATCAATCATATCCTGGAAGTGGCGGGAGAAGACCTGCTTGCGCTCGGAAGCGATTACGACGGCAGCGAGGTGCCCCGCTGGCTTTCCCCCTGCACGGGCGTCGCGAATTTGCATGACATCGTGGTAAAGGAGTTCGGCGGCGAGATCGCGAGCAAGATATTCTGGGAAAACGCCGCACGCTTTTTCGCGGAGAAGTAAGGACGCAACCATTTAGGACCCTCAACGGTCGCTAAGGTCGCGAAGGCTTGCGTGCTTCCCGCTGGGAGGGCGGGTGCAACCTATCTCGCGCAGGTGGCGCACATCTTCGCGATGCGCCGCCCGGTGTCGTCGGTGACTTCCACGGTGTAGAACCCCACACGGCGGCCCGATTTGTCCGCATCGCAGGTGGCGATGAGTTTTTTGCCCTTTGTCGCCGAGAGAAACTCGATCGTGTTGCTCACGGACACGCTCGGGGGCTCGCCGACGTTGCAGGCGATGGCAAGCGCGAAATCGGCGAGCGTGAAGATGGCGCCGCCCATCACGTTGCCTGTTGCGTTGCGATGGATTTCGGCGAGCTTCATCTCGCAGACCGCATGCCCGCGGCTCGCTTCGACGACGGTGCAGCCTGCCGCGCGCGTGGCGAACTGGTCGTTCGCGA
>ERZ1034917.1854-NODE-1854-length-11403-cov-6.356186_pt1 | contig 11403 bp, 9 predicted proteins | sample MGYA00520605_ERZ1034917 | MGnify/ENA primary metagenome ERZ1034917 (study PRJEB33766, sample SAMN09781784) | gut metagenome | biome: gut microbiome | host: Homo sapiens | place: Madagascar | study: EMG produced TPA metagenomics assembly of the PRJNA485056 data... | reverse complement strand
ATGGAATTTGTCGCGCGGCAAACGACCATTCCCTTTTTCATATCAGATATACTTCCACCTTCGATTTTTGGTTGATACGAATCTGCAATTTTGAGAGTTTTTTTTAGAATTTCATCATTATTAAACTCTTCTGGTTTAATAAATCTAATAAATGGAAACTGTTCTTTTCTGTTTTGTCTATATTGTTCTTTATAATCGTCCAAAACTATTAAATCGTTATAAAATAAAATTGCATTTATGAGAGATTCAAAAGCAACAATATCTCCATCTATTATGGATTTGCTTCGAATTGGGATATTTCCTAAAACTCTTTGAACAGAACTTAATGTTGAATTATCTATTAATGCTATACTCATAATTTATTTCTTTTTTCCCAGCGAGCCTATGCGCGAGCTGTCAATATAACGTTGTTTTGTGCTGCATTTTGCGGTTCCGGCAACGCCGGAATTGGCGCAGTTTTTGCTGTTAATGCTTCTTCGTTTTGCTTCCCTGCAAAAACTGTGACAAAGCAAAATGTCCGCACGAAAACTGAGTTACGTGTTTTAGAAGTTGCTCAACAAAAAGTTAACAAGTTTTTTATGTCTTTTGTCGATTTTATCTTTATTCCATACTAAATCATCTTTTGTCATTTCTTGTACTTCTCTTTGTTGTGCAAGTTCTGTATAGGTCTTTCTCTTTTCTGCGAAAGGACCATTACTGATTGAATCATTATGACTTCCTGCTAGAAGTAAATAGTTTCCTAAACAATTAAGATATCCTTGATAGAATTCATCATCGTATTTGCAATAGCCATTTTTTTCTGGCTTATCAGTAGTTGGAGATTGAGGTGCAATATGTTCAAGTTGTGGATTTTTAATATCCGTCCAAGGTCTTGAATAACCACCTGAATTTTTTAATAAGTAGTTTTCATATTTCCAAAGAATAAATTTGGCAACATTATGTGGAAGCCCTCCATCTAAAGCAGTTGCAAAACTGTCATTATTCCAAAATGAATGCCAATAATCAGTGGCTGTTCGCAAATTTGTAATGCGATTAATAATTTCACTGATTTCTTTGTTTTTAACGGTAAATGTTTTGTAGACATCCTGCAATCTTGTTGTAAGATCTGCTCGTGAACGAATAACTTTGTCACGTAAAATTAGACTTTCAAGATACGAGAATAATTTTTCTTTTTTTGTATCTTCAAGACCAAAAAGATATGCTTTAATAATAAATGGGAGAAGACTTACATCAACGCCTAAAACGGTAAGAGATTGTGCCTGACTATTTTCATCGCAGTAAAAATCAGTTAATGCCTTAAAACAGTCCGAAAGGCATTTTGAAAAACTTTGAATAAAATTTACAGTTTCTTCTGGTTCTCCTTCTTCTAATTGCTTATCAATGGAAGAAACATCTCCCCAGAGTGTATTGTAATGAATACAGAGAGCATTTCTTAATACTGAATCTTCGTTGATTCCTCTTTCTATCTTTGCTATTGATTTATAAATTTCTTCAAAACGAATTTTTATTTCTGAAAGTATATTATTCTTTTCTTTTCCGGCGTAAAGATGAATATAATACATAAATTGTGCTTTAATTACTTCCAAATGCGTAGGCTTTTTTCCACGATCATTTTGGAAAATAAACATTTGAATTCCTTCGCTTTCGTTTCTTACGGTATAGGCCTGACATGTTGCATTAGAGATTGCCAGTAATATTGAACGTAAATATTTTTCATCTTTTCCAACAAAATAATCATTAAAATAATCAAAAGCTGCTACTATACGTTTTTTTGATTCAGTATCGAGTTTTTTCTTGTTTTGCGTTGTTTGATTTATTACATAATCTCTGAAAAATAAATTATCATATTCTACTGTTGAGAAATGGTATGATGTATCCCATTTCACCATGTCTGCATATTGATGTTTTTCATCTTCAGTTTCATTCTTTTCAAGAAATTTAAAAATAGAGCTAAGACAGATCTGAATAGTTGTTAAACGTTGTTGTCCGTCTATAACATAAAAGGTATTATCCCGTTCTTCAAACAAAAAATTTCCTAAATAATAAGGACTTGAGGAATTGCTTTTTACATAATCGTTGATATCACTCAAAAATTGAGTTACTTGTTTTTTATCCGTATCGACTTCCCATGAATAAGCTCTCTGATAATCCGGAACCTTTATGGGATTATAATTTCTTAACATCGTACGGATTGATATACTTTGATCATTCATTTTTCTTCTCCAAAAAAGTCCCATTAGTTTTCTTAAATTAATGGGACTTTTATAAAATCGCTTAGATGTGTCTTTCGGAAATCTTTTCTCTCAATATTTCATTGTAAATTTACAGTAAGGATAATTCAAACAACCATAAAACTTTCCATATTTTTCTTGTCTTAAAACCAATTGATTATTGCATCTTGGACAAATTAAATTTTCTTCTTTGATTTTCTTTTCTTTCATATTTTGTCGAATTTTTCTGATATGTTCCTTTTTATCTTTTTTTTCTATTATATCTTTCGAAGTTAGAATTTCTCTGATTTTTGCAATTTCTTCTTTTGATAATGATTTTTCACAGCAACATTGATTATTAATTTCTTGTCTTAAATCTTCCACGTAAACAACCGGCGTTCTTGCTTCGACATTCTTTAATGTTGCACTTCCAGCAAATGCTACAATTGGAACATACCTTATATTTGGAAAATCTTTTAAAACATTCTTTAATGCGTAAATGTGGCTCCAATTCTGTTTTATTGGATTTCTGAATTTGAATTTTTCCTTATAAATGACTTGAATCCATTGTTCAGACTGTTCTTTTCCGAAAATCCAGCCCTGGTAGTTTTTTGTTTCAATTACTAAAATTCCATATTCAGATAAAACAACATGGTCAATTTGTGAAGTATCGCCTCGATCATTACGAATCATTAAATCGTCTATAACAGTAAAATCTTCTCCAAGTTTATTTAATCTTCTGGAAACTCTTGCTTCTCCAATTTTTCCTTTACCTTTAGCAAAGAAGATTATGAAGAATACAAATAAAATGAATGTAAGAATTATAAGAGATGTCATTTTATTTTAGAAAACCGAGTCTTGTTCGTCCTCAACTTCACTTGCATTATTAAAATAATAATAGAGCACTAAAATTCCTGGACCTTCATAAAAACCACCATTCGATTTACATTCAAGTGATATTGAAACTAAATCGTCTGACAATTCTTTATTTTCACCCCATATTGCTGCAAGAGTTCTTGAGCCGTCATGTAATGTATAAAACCAATATTCATCTTGTTGATAATATGAATCAGACCTATTTTCATTTATTACTTTCGGTCTTCCATATGTTTTTCCGATTCTGTCTTTCAAATCGTTGAAAGCATTTTGAAGTTCTGTTCCATATTTATTGGTTGTAATGTTATCTGAAATTGCGCGTATTTGGTATAAGCCGACTTTTTCATTAACATACACTGCATAATATTGAAATAATGGATGACTTTTTAATGGCTTTACAAGATAGACTTCATCTTCTACTTTGACAGATTCATTTCCATCACAAACAGCTTCTATTTCTTCTAAACTCATTCCTTTTTTAATCCAAAAGGAGAGGCAAAAATCGCTATTGGCAAAAATAAAAATAAAACTGTTAGTAGATTCTTTTTCATTTATTTCTCCTTGCTTTGCCACATATAATCATGCCCGCTTGCTTTGCTTCAGGTGCGCATAGCCACCGTCCATCTAACTGATATTATATCGTTCCTTATAAGATTTTTAAAGTTCAAAATCTGTCAGTATAAAACTTTTTGTTAAAATATCTAAATCTTTGTCTAGACAGAAGTTAAGAGAAAATCTTCCCAGCTTATACGAATACGCATAAGATCATCAACCAAGTAATAAATCAGAACATTCTGTCCAGCGGACTTTTTAATGCTACAGACCCCTTATTTAAGACATGGGTGTAAATCATTGTTGTTCTTACGTCAGAATGGCCGAGAAGTTCCTGAACTGTACAGATGTCGTAGCCGTTTTCAAGAAGATGTGTTGCAAAGGAATGGCGAAATGTATGGCAGCTTCCACACTTGGTGATTCCGGCTTCACGGACAGCGTTGAAAACTGCACGCTGCATGAGACTTTCATCAAGATAATACCGCCCTTCCCTTTTTTGATGATGATTTCATTTTGCCCGAAATCAATGTCTTGTATGCGCAGGACTATGGCTTCGGAAACTCTCATTCCGGTTCCATACATGAGTTTTGCAATCAGATCCTCATCATAGGGAACTTTCAGGGCAAGCTCGCCGTTGATTTTTTTGACTTCTATTTTATCGCAACTCCTTATATATAATATAAGTGCGATTTGTATTTTTTAGGCAGTTTTTCCGGAGAGAGAATGAAATTTATTTTAATATTTACCTGACTTACAGGTTTATTCCAGACTTTCTGGCCACTGAAAGCCATTTGCAAAATGTTTTTAATTTTACGCCGTTGTTTTCGGCAAATGCCCTCTGTGTTTGTCCGGAACTTTTGTATTGTTCCACCAGATTCCTTCTTTGGTTCTTACCATTTCTTCCACCTCGGGTAGAAGTTTATGACAAGATTTTATCTTTTGCTAATAGGGTTGGTTTGACGGTTACAAAAATAAACAGTCTTGGAGCTGGTAACAAAGAGGTACTTGTTATTGATTCTGTTCCCTCAGAAATAGAAGAAATGTCAAAAAAAGAACTTGAGAAATATACCTACACACTTCCGGCAAAGGAGTTGAAATTTGTTTTATGTGCTGAAAAGGCTAAATAGGTCTTTTTGTGTAAATACGCAAAAATTTCCAAAAATGACTTGCAGACACGTCCTTTAGGGAATGTACAAAAGATTCTGCAAAACAATACTATGTTTTTTTGGATGAAATTCAAAAAGTAATGGAAAATATTATATTCAACGAGCTCAAGCTCCGCGGTTTTAACGTTGATGTTGGAGTTGTTGAATATAACTACAAGGATTCAGAAGGCAAAAGCCAGCGTTCAAAATTGGAAGTTGATTTTATAGCAAATCTTGGAAGCAAGAAATTTTATATACAGTCAGCTTTTAATATTGATGATGAACAGAAAAAAGAGCAGGAAACAGCTTCTCTTAACCGTATTGATGATTCTTTCAGCAAGATAGTGGTAGTTAAAGACAATATTGAACCCTGGCAGGATGACAAGGGAATTCAATATATTGGAATTGAACAGTTTCTGCTTGAAGAAGACTGGTTAAGGTAGGGGAGCTGAAAAATGATAACAAAAAAACAGCTTTAATTTATCGACCGCAACAAAAAGCGTGATAAGGCCGAAATTGAGCAGCTTCAAAAAGACGGCTGGCGTGTTGGCGTTGTTTGGGAATGTTCCATAACCGGAAAGGGTAGGGCAGTAAAAATCCGTGATGTATCGGAAGAAATTTCTTTCTGTGGCTAGAAGGTAACGGCCAAATAAAAATCAGGAGTCCCCTCATGGTCTGTAAATTCTACGATATCGCCTAGGTTGGCAAATCTTTTGGGGAATATTTAAAGCATACTATCAGTGAAAATGAAGTTCTGCGTGATGAGTTGATTGTCCATCTGGCTAAAAGGAACATGCGGGGAACGACCAGTGTGGCTGTGTGGTTTGACGCTCCTTATGACGCTTTGAATCCTGAAAGGCAGCTTGTGAATATGTATAAGAACCGAGTTTTCTCCGACAATCACAAAGAAACCTCAGACGTGCGATTGTTGTTACTTTCTTGACTAAAACGGCAGTATATTCTACTATAAACTACTATGACCGTTAATGAACTTCGCTCAAAATATATTGAGTTTTTTAAGTCAAAGGGACACGTTGAAATCAGCGGAAAATCACTTATTCCAAATAATGACCCTACAGTTTTGTTTACGACTGCCGGAATGCAGCCGCTAGTACCGTACCTTTTAGGCGAACCGCATCCATCGGGAACCAGACTTACCGACTACCAGAAGTGTGTCCGTACAGGAGATATCGATTCTGTCGGAGACCCGGCTCATCTTACCTTCTTTGAGATGCTTGGAAACTGGTCTTTGGGTGCATATTTCAAGCAGGAGTCCATTGCGTACAGTTACGAATTCCTTACAGATCCAAAATATCTTGGAATTCCTTCAGAAAAGCTTTCAGTTACAGTTTTTGAAGGCGAAAATGCAAACGGAACAGAAATTCCGCGCGATGACGAAGCGGCTTCACGCTGGGAAGAAATGGGCATTCCGCGCGAACGCATTTACTTTATGCCAAGAGAAGACAACTGGTGGGGTCCTGCCGGTCAGACAGGTCCTTGTGGTCCCGATACAGAAATTTTCTATGATACAGGAAAGCCAAAGTGCGGACCTGACTGTAAACCTGGCTGCCACTGCGGAAAATTCGTAGAAATCTGGAACAACGTTTTCATGCAGTACAACAAGGATGCAGAAGGCCATTACACTCCGCTTGCAAGAAAATGTGTTGACACCGGAATGGGTGCCGAAAGAACCGTAGCAATGCTTAACGGACAGGCAACTGTTTATGACACAGACGTTTTTGTTCCTATTATAAACAAAATAGAAGAACTTTCTGGAAAAAAATACGGAACTGACGAAAAAACAGACCGTTCATTCCGCGTAATTGCAGATCATGTAAGAACTGCAACATTTATTCTTGGAGACCCACAGGCCGTTACACCAAGCAATGTGGGTGCAGGTTACATTCTTCGCCGCATAATCCGTCGCGCTGTAAGAGACGGAAGAAAACTGGGCCTTGACGGAACATTCCTTACCGCTCCTGCTGCTGTTGTAATAGAAGAATACAAGAATGCATACCCCGAACTTGAAGAACACAAAGATTTTATCTTCAAAGAAATAGAAAACGAAGAAAAGAAATTCCTCAACACACTCAAAAAGGGTGAGGCTGAATTTGAAAAACTTCTTCCAAATCTTCAGAAAAACCCGCAGAAGATAATTCCGGGTCGTGTGGCATTCCGTCTTTACGATACCTTTGGATTCCCAATTGAACTTACACAGGAAATGGCCGAAGAAAACGGAATGAAAGTTGATGTTGAAGGATTCAAGGAAGCCGAAAAGAAGCACCAGGAACTTTCACGCGACACCAGCGGACAGCAGTTCAAGGGCGGACTTATTGACCACAGCGAGATAACTACAAAATATCATACTGCAACACATCTTCTTCAGCAGGCACTTGTCAACGTACTCGGACCGCAGGTTGCACAGAAGGGTTCAAATATTACTTCAGAGCGCATGCGTTTTGATTTCTCTTTTGAAAGGGCAATGACAAAAGAAGAAATAAAGAAGGTTGAAGATATCGTAAACGAACAGATTGCAAAAGATCTTCCTGTAACAATGGAAGTTATGGATCTTGAAGCTGCAAAAAAATCAGGCGCAAGAGCCCTGTTCGGTGAAAAGTACGATAAACAGGTTTCTGTTTATACAATCGGTGACTTCAGTAAGGAAGTATGCGGCGGACCACATGTTCAGCATACGGGACTTATCGGTCATTTCCATATTGTAAAGGAACAGTCTTCTTCTGCAGGAGTAAGAAGAATCAGGGCTGTTATTGACTAAGGTTGCCTTAAAAGACTGTAACAAAACAGCAAAAAAAATGTTATATTAAAAAGAATCGTGCGTGTTCGTGCGTTTAAAAATTTTGCAGAGGTTTTTATGAAACGATTAGCTATTGGATTTGCACTTCTTCTTTCGGCTGTTGCAGGTGTTTTTGCACAGAATGACTTTCAGCCGCTGGCAGTTGTGAAGCTGAATAAATCCGAGACAATAACTCTAAAACAGCTTAAGACAAGAGCAAATTTTGTTCTTACACAGTATAAGCCCTACGGAATAAAGGAACTGACTTCCGACCAGAAAAAGCAGATTCTCGAGAATCTTATTGACGAAAAGCTTATTACTCAGGCAGCGGCAAAAGAAGGAATGTCTGTTACCGACAGTCAGGTGACAAGTGCTTTCCTTAATACATTCAGCCAGCAGCTTGGTACTTCTGTTACTGAAGCACAGCTTGAAGATCTTATCAAACAGCGCACCGGCCTTACTCTGGACGGATACCTTAAGGAAAACAGCGGAATGGGTACAGCCGAATACAAGGCTTATCTCAAGAACCAGTTGATTGCACAGCAGTATGTTTATACAAAAAAGCAGAACGAGCTTCAGAAAGTGGCTGCAACAGATGATGAAATCCGCAATGCCTACGAGATGAACAAGTCAACTTTTGTATGGAATGACATGCTCAAACTTTTCCTTGTTATTGTTCCGGCAGGTGACGACAAGGTCGCAGCACGCGCTCTTGCCACTGACCTTCGCAACCAGTATGTTAAGGACAACAAACAGGGGTCCAAGATGAAGGTTTCTGAAGACAACGGAAAAAAATACAGAGCCGGTGATCTTACAGTAGCCAAAACTGCACAGCAGGCACAGCAGCTTGGCTGGTCTTATGACAAAATTATAGAACTTTTCGGCAAGGACATTGGATTTGTCAGTGAAATTACAGAAACAGACACTGACTTTCAGTTCTATGCTGTTCTCAAAAAATTTGATGCAAAAATGCTTGCTCTGAGCGATGTGGTTCAGCCTGAAACAACAGTAACTGTTTATGACTACATCAAGCAGAATCTTACATCCCAGAAGCAGAGCCAGTATTTTTCCGAATCTGTACAGAAGATAGCTGAAGAGTTGGATACTCCGGAAAATGTTGAACGCAAGAAAACCGGTGATGATCTTGTAAAACTGCTTAACTGGTAAGGAAACAAAAGTGTCACGAAGAAAAGGACGCATTCTGGCTTTTCAGGCTCTCTATTCCCATGATGTCGGTGAAGTTCCGCTTGATGAACTTCTTCGCTTTGAGTGGGATAAAAAAGAAGGCTCTGAGACAGAACCAGACAGTTATGATTTTGCCCGTATTCTCGTTTCGGGCACGATTAACCATCAGGAAGAAATAGACGCTCTTATAAAAAAGCATCTGTCAGACAACTGGGATTTTGAGCGTGTAAACAAAGTTTCGCTTGCAATTCTTAGAATAAGCATTTTTACACTTCTTTTTCAAAAAGATGTGCATCCGTCGATTGTTATTGACGAAGCTATTGCCATTGCAAAGGATTACGGCGAAACCGACTCGTTCAGGTTCATTAATGCAGTGCTGGACAATATCCGCAAAGAGACTCCTTCTTGAAAAAAGTATTTATTACGGCACTGGCCTTGCTGGTGTCGTTTTTTATTTCATGTTCCTCCCGTTCCAAAGGCGACTCCTTTACCGCCATTCTTAATTCCATAGATAACTGTATTTCACAGGGAAATGTTTCTGATGCAATGACTGAATTGAAACGTGCCCAAAAACACTCATACAGTTCTTTTGAAAGAATTGCTGTTTACAAAAGATACAAAATTCTTGGCGAAAACGAACTTGCAAGAAAAGTAATTGAACGTGCCTATAAAAGTCTGCCCGAAAATAACGAAATCTGCGCTGTTTATGCCGATATTCTTATTTCTGAAAATAATTATCCACTTGCTGCTTCTGTTGCAAAGAATCTGTCTGATACACCCTATTCGTCTGTACTGGCAGAAGCGGTTCTGAGTGAAGCTTTTTATACTGAATTTTCTTCTGCCGGTGAAGACGAAAAAAAACTCGTGTTTCAGGAAGAACGTTTTATTCCGGTTTACCTGAATGCGTGGAACGGTTCAAAAGATTCCCGGTGGATTATGAATGCTGCAGCCGTTTATTTGAAGAGAGGAAACTTTGAAAAAGCAGTGTCTCTTTTTCAGGACGGGGTAAATGACGGCCGTTCTGCAGTTTTCTGGGCAAAAGTTTTTTATGATTCAGGTCTTTTTGCAGAAAGTCTTGATGTTCTCAAAACAAAAGACATTTCTTATGCAACGGGCGCTGATTATGCTGAATATTTTGAAGCGCTTTCCCTTGAGTCAGACCTGCATTATCTTTTGGAGGACTATAAAAGTTCGGCGCTTTGTTCCAAAACTTTGACTGAGGCAGCCGCTTCTGTTCCTGAAACAGATGAATCTGTGCGCTCTGATTTAGCCAATGCCTATGTCAATCTGGCTTCATATGCATTTCGTGAGAACAATGAACTTAAACGGTATGAGTATGTTTCGGAGGCATTGGAAAAATTTCCGGTGAATGAACGTGTTCTTGCCTGCTATTCAGATTTTGCGCTGGATCTGGCAGCAGAACCTCCTGAATCTGAATTGATTCAAAAACTCAGACAGGTTGGACTGAAAACTCTCTCTATGGAAAAAAAGGATTCAATTCCTGCGGTTTATGCAGAAGATGCACTTTTGCACATTACGCAGGCTGTAGAATCAGAAAAAGCTGCAGGAAGGGATTTTGCCGCTCTTAGTGTTCTTGCAGAAAAACTTTATTCTTATATTCATGAAAGTGAAGGCTCAGCACTTCTTTTGCCAAGAGTGTGGACCTTTCTTGAAAACAGCGAAAGCGACGCCAAAGACGGAACTTTTTCATACCCAGAGCCGGTTGTGCGCTATGCAGTAGAAAAACTTAACGCGGCGGGTAATGAAGAGGATGCTGGCCGCATTTTTGATGGCTATATTTACGGTAAATACGGTGCCGGCTGTGATTTTTCTGACTGTGAACTTTGGGAAAGGGAATATGCGGCCTGGTTTGCTTCAAAAAACAATGTATCAGAAGCATTTTCTTTGTATGATGCAATTCAGAGTCAGTACGGTAAGCCTGCGGACTTTGCTTTTTCCCCGAATACAAGGAAAAGTGTAATACGTTCACTTGTAAACATGGCTGCAATATGTGAGGACTCCGGTGAGGCTTCGCGCGCCCTTGAATATCTGAACAAAGCTTCTTCCATAACGCCTGCAGGAACCCTTAAGGCCGAAATCCTTTACAGAACAGCCTGCGTTCAGTATGAAAATAAGCAGAACGCGTCTGCAATACGCTCCCTTCAGTATGCACTTTCGCTTAACCCGTCCCACAGAAAGGCTGCACTTTATTTAAGAAAAATACAGTCCCAAAGACAATAAAAAAATTTGACTATTTGCCCGAATCTTTGTAACTTATAAATACGAAAATGCAGATTAAAGCGTGAAATTCCGGGTAATATCGGATGAACATGCTGAATTTTCAAAATAGTTTTAATTCTGGAGGATTTTTATGAAAATCAGACCATTGGCAGATCGTGTATTGGTAAAGCAGGTTGCGGCAGAAACAAAGACTGCCGGCGGACTTATTATTCCTGACACAGCACAGGAAAAAACCCAGCAGGCAACTGTAGAGGCTGTAGGTCCCGGAACAGAAGATGAAAAAATTACTGTAAAGGTCGGTGACAAGATTCTTTATGACAAGTATGCCGGAACCGGAATAAAAATTGACGGTGAAGATTATCTTATTCTTAAGAACTCTGATATCATCGCTGTTGTAGAG
>ERZ1034917.1853-NODE-1853-length-11411-cov-2.954826_pt1 | contig 11411 bp, 17 predicted proteins | sample MGYA00520605_ERZ1034917 | MGnify/ENA primary metagenome ERZ1034917 (study PRJEB33766, sample SAMN09781784) | gut metagenome | biome: gut microbiome | host: Homo sapiens | place: Madagascar | study: EMG produced TPA metagenomics assembly of the PRJNA485056 data... | reverse complement strand
AGAAAGGGCTTTGCCGAGCTCCAATCCCTATGGTAACAAAATTGTCTTCCCTTTCCTGGCCCAACCTTTCGTTTTATTATTCCACCAATTTTTTCTCTTCATCTTCCTCGTTCTGCTGTAGAATATCACGCTCAGTTCATGCAGTATGTCTCGCAGTCTGCAATACAACGAATTACAATGTGATCAACAGGAGGTATTTGATATGAAAGACTCAACCGTAAGTGCCCGTGTTGAAAATAATGTAAAGATCGAAGCAGAAGACATTCTGCAGAAGCTTGGTGTTCCTGTTTCTGTTGTAATTAATTCCCTTTACCGTCAGATCATTTACCATCATGGTGTTCCTTTCTCTCTGACGATTCCGGCAGAGCCAGGAACCGTTGATGCAATGTCTGATGCCGAATTGAATGCAAAACTCCAGCACAGCTACGCTCAGGCGATTTCCGGTGAAGGCAGACCAATGAGCGAGGTGTTTGACGATCTGGAAGGGGGTCTTAAATAAGTGGACTCCTATGAAATCATCATTACACCGGATGCAGAAACTGACCTTTTTGAAATCAGAGACTATATCGCATACACCTTGTTAGTCCCGGATATCGCATTGAATTACATTCGTGCCATCCGCAGCGAGCTGCAAAAACTGACGTACATGGCTTCCAGTATCGCTCCTATAGAACAGGAGCCATGGCACTCCAGAGGTGTGCGAAAAATCATCGCCAAGAACTTTTACATCTATTACAGACCAGATGATGCATCCGGCAAGGTGTATATTCTGAATGTAATCTACGCAAAGCGGGATCAGCTCAGAGCATTAAAAAATATGAATCTGCACGATTAACCGAAAGGCTGTCCTTATTCGTAAGGGTTGCCTTTTTCTGTCTCCAATCTCAGGGTGTAGCGGATGGATTCCTTTTGAGGTTCCAAATAGGAAGTTTCTCAGCAGCATCTGGTTGATCGTATGAAGAAATACTACGACCTCCTGATCTGTGATAATTACCTCCTAAATCATAAACCATAGTCTTTGCGAATATCAGTAAATACCTGCTTTACGGGTTTTGTTCTGCCTGCAGCCATATCCGCATACCCTTTTTCCAGTTCCGCATTCAATTCTGCTTCGGTCAATTCTGCCTGCTCTTTCACATCTGGCTCTATTCTTGCGTACAGCAGCAATACATTTTTCTTCTTCACAGACTGTGTAGCTTTATTTCAGCCCCATTTCAATTTTAAAATTTCTGACATATTTATTATAGATATTCTATAACGTTTATCACGAAAGGAGGATTTATGGATAACATTTACATTGCGGTGGTAAGTCAGAATTACGCCGCAGATGTTCCACATCAGGATATTCCGGGCACTGACCTTTGTTGCATCGCAAAAACCTACCATGACAAAAGCCCTTTTCCTCATGTGGTTACGACCGAAGATCTTCAGGCAGAAAGACTTACCGATGAAGAACTTTTTGAGCTTGCCTACCCGTCTGTCTCGCCCGATCACTACTGCATTCGATCAATCGAGCAAGCCCTTGGCGGTGTTATGGGTGAGGAAATTGCAGCGGATCTCACTGCCGATCTCCCCCACGGAACCATTTTTGTCGTTTCCAACAAGGATGGTCTGGACGGAGCTTCTGTTCTGGCCAGCCCGGAAGCGATGCAGCTCATTCAGGCACACCTCGGCGGCGGCGAGCTGATCATCATTCCCAGTTCAGTTCATGAGATTCTTGTGCTGCGCAGGGAAGATGCCCCCAGCGTATCCGACCTGAACCAAGTCATTCGGGAGGTTAATCAGGCGGAAGTCGCTGAGAAAGCCAGACTTGCCGATCATGCTTTCAGTTTCAATAGCCGACTGAGCATTGCGCGTGACGAAGCACTTTCCCAAGATCAAGAATGCACTAAAAAGAAAGAGAGGATATTGGTATGAAAGTAACTACCGATAATTTGAGAAAAGCAATCGGTTTGTCAGATCTTATTGCCAGCAGAACAGTTGTCGCGGATGTTCCTGATGGCTCCGAAGCTCCCGCTGACATCTCTGATCCATGCGAAGATCTTCCATTCGACTGACACTTTTGGGAAAAGGAGGCTTCATGAGCACACGTTCTGAACAAGTCAAAGCCCTGACCGCTCAGCTTGAGCAGGGCGTTAAAGATGTCTTTCATAGTGACAACTACCTGTATTTTCTGCGCACTATGGCGAAGTTCCATTCCTACTCCGTGAACAACGAACTTCTGATTCATCTGCAGTGTCCCAATGCAAGTTTTGTTGCCGGATATACCACGTGGCGCGACAAATTTCATCGGCACGTCAAAGCCGGGGAGCAGGGAATACGCATCCTTGCTCCCGCTCCTTATAAGTGCCACGAAGAAGTGGAGGATCCAATCACCCATGAACAGGTTCTTCGTCCGATCACCGTGATGTCATATCGCACCGCTGTATGCTTCGATTACTCGCAGACTGAAGGGGAGCCTCTTCCCGAACTGATACATGAACTTACCGGAGATGTCTCCCAGTACGAAGATCTTCTGGAAGCAATTCGACGGATTTCTCCAGTTCCCATTGATTTCATGGCCGTTCCCGGTCAGGCTTACGGATATTTCAGTCCAAGCGAAAGTAAGATCGCCATTCAGTCCGGTCTCAGTCAGGTTCAGACAGTCAAGACAGCCCTGCATGAACTGACACACAGTCTGCTTCATAACAAGGACGTTCTTAAAGAAAATCAGAAAGATCGTCGGACCATTGAGATCGAAGCCGAAAGCACTGCCTTTGTCGTCTCCTCTTCTCTCGGTCTTTCTGTGGAAGAGTACTCTTTTCCCTATGTCGCTTCATGGTCCAGCAGCCAGAGTGTCAAAGAGCTGAAATCTTCTCTGGAAACCATCCGGCAAACCTCATCTCACATCATTGACCAGCTTCAGGCTGAAATGCGTTCCATTCAGATGGAACGATCTCAGGAACAGATCATCGTCCATCAGGAACTCCCGGAACACATTCAGCACCAAGCTCACATCAGCCTGTAAGAAGCGGAAAGGAATATCAAAATGTCCTACACAAAATCGCAGCTTCAACATCAGAAAGAACTGGAAGTAGCAAGAGAACGCATCCGTAATCGTAAGAAAAGAACGCGGCGATTGATTCAGTTCGGAGCAATCGCCGAGTCTTTTTTCCCCGGTTCCGATCGGCTGACGCCGGAAGAATTTCAGAATCTTTTATCCTCCCGTCTTTCCCCGTCAGGGCGCCGCAATCCTCCGGAAGAGGATCAGGACATAAGCCAAGCTGATAACGCAGGATGCGTTATAAAAGATTGGCGCACTTAGTAGTGAAAGTATCTGGTTTGTGAAAGAGGTGATACCTATGATTGCCTATCTTCATGCTGAAACCTTGAAGCGTAGTGCTGGAAGAAGCATTGTCGCAAGCAGCGCCTATATCAGTGGAGAAAGGGAAACAAACGAGTATACCGGCCTCACTCATGACTACCGGGCCAAAAGCGGCATCGTACACTCCGAAGTCCTGCTCCCATCCAATGCTCCGCAGTCTTTCCATTCCGCCGAAAAATTATGGTCCAGTCTGGAATGCGCTGAGAAGAGTCCGCAGGCCAAGCTGGGGCTGAGCATCGTTGCTGCTATTCCGAATGAAATTCCAAAGGAACAGTGGATCCCTCTTGCAAAAGAATTCTGTCAGCATTTTGTTGATCAAGGTTGCTGTGTACAGTTTGCCATTCATAATCCGGTCGCGCGGAATGATCGCGGCATTCCGATCAATGCACAAGGATTCCCTGCAAAAAGTCCCGAGGAATACCAGTACCTTAATCCTCACATCCACTGTCTGGTATGTCAGCGGATGCTGAACGAAAACGGAAAATGGCTGTCCCGGACATCCTGTCAGTACATTGTTCAAGATATGCGCACCGTCGATGTCTGCAGCATGACAGCAAAAGAACTAAAGGCGGCCGGAGAACAGTGGCAGAAGCAGTACCAGTACAATACCGGGACACAGCTTCAGTGGATGACAAAACAGGAAGCTTCCTGCATGGGATATGAACGCGTCAGCCGAACACCCCGTATGACCAGACACGGCACTTCCACTCCAGAATCCGCCTATGTCAACAGCCCACAGTTTCTGCATGATGTGCGTTTCCACTGGCAGGAATCCGTGAACAACTTTCTGAATCAGTATGCGCCAGACATTACGGAACGAATTGATATGCGAAGCTACAAGGAGCAGAAAAACAATAAGATTCCACAGCTGCACCTCGGTCCCTCTGCCGCCAAGGAAGAGCGAAAGCAATCCCGCCTCACTGCAGAAGGAACAACGGTTACCGGAAATGTGTCCGGATACCTGTCCGCACTGAATCGAGAAATCCGGCGTCACAATCACATGATTGACCTCTACTCTGCGCAGGAACGAGAAGCAATGCAGATTGATCAGGAAGCCGAACGACAGGCAGCCTTACTTGAAGTTTACCGCCGACAATGGATCTCCGCCCGCTGCTACGACATTTCCCTGACAAAACAGTTTCAGCAGCTGAGTTCCGATACGGAACAGCTTCAGGAACGACTGAGTGCTTTTCAAACAGAAAGCAGCAAGATTAACTCAAACCTCATGCGCATTCGACCCGAAAACGCCGATCTTTCTGCCAAGCTGGAAAACACGAGACGTCGCAATGACCGGAAACAACTGGAGCAAAAGATTCAGCAAAACAACCGACTCTTGCAACAAGGAGAGCAACTCCTTCAGCGGCTTCGTGTCCGCTACGGATATGAAGACGAATCCAAACTGCAAAAAAATCAGCAGCTCTTGAACCAAGCTTTTCGCAAGGTCCGGATGAAAGAAGAACTGCTGCATACAGCCAAGCAACAGGTTTCGGAATCAAAAGAGCGATATCTCAAACAAAAAGCCCTCGTTCCGGTAAGAATCAAACACCTCGTCGCAAGCTATCAGACCAGATACCGGCAGGAATTCACTGCCTCACAACTTGCCTCTGCCATCGGTGAAACCATGCAGCTCGTGCAGCAGGTGGAAGAATCAATTCTTCGTGAAGAAGAGCAAGTGGAATGGCAACAACGACAACAATGAAAGGAGTATTTCAACGATGATGACAAATAACGCTTTTATCAATGCGATCGATGATCATATGATCAAAGAGGTAACATCCACTCTTTCGGCCTACCAGAAAGCCAATATACTGTCTGCTGTAAGGAGAGATCCTGCTTCTGCTCTTTACCGCATGGATGCCTGCTACGTAAATTGGCACGACCGCAATGTCAACTCCGGCCGCTCGTGCATCCGTGACATTCCCTTTTTGATCCAGCTCATAATCCTGAACCAGATTGCCCGCAACGAATTTTTTGATGCTGTGTCAAATTAACCTTTACGTTTTCTTGGACCGCTTTTCTGCGACCGGAAAGGACAGAAAAGCGGTTTTATCCAGTATCAAAATAGACGGTCGTCTATATTGGACTGCAGAGCCACCGTCTATCTTAATTCGAGGAAAGCAACTATGAACAGGACCTATGGATATTGCCGAATCTCAACCGCCAAGCAGAACATCTCACGTCAGATCCGTAACATCACACGTTCCTATCCGGATGCCCGGATCATTGAAGAGACCTACACCGGAACCGCTGTCGATCCGATTCTGAAGGGTGTGAACGCCTTCCTGATGTCTCTTGCCGAGACCCAGATCCGTCTTGCCTTCGAACAGTCGCAGAAGGAAGTGGACGATCTCCGCCAGCGAACCAGAGAAGGAATAGAAACTGCCAGACGGAACGGAAAACAGATCGGACGTCAACCCGGCAGCCAGGTCCACCGGAAACGGGAAGCCGACATTAAGGAGCAGATCCGAAAATATTCCCGGGGCTTCAACGGGTCCCTGACAGATCCCGAGACCATGAAGCTGATCGGCGGCATATCGCGCGGCACCTACTACAAATACAAAGCGCAACTACGATAGGCGACCTTTTTCGACAGGCTGAATCGGGGCGCAGCCTACATTGGCTGCGCCCCGATGTTTTTTATTACTTCATTTTGCCCTTGTAGACTAAGTAGGAATACACATAGATCCAAATCGTGCCGCCGAAAATCGCCACCATCAGCACAACCATCGAAACGACCTCGCCCAGCGCCTTGCCGAATATGCTGAACAGCAGCATCAACACGCCCATTACCACAAAGGTAATGCCGCCCATATGCTGTGTGCGGTTCCAGTTATGCTCATCGTTGAGCGCCCACGGCGTCCGGCAGCCAAAGGTGTAGTTCTGCTTGATCTGCGGCATAAAGTTGCCCAAAACAAGGAACAGCACGCCGCAGCCGCCCAGCACCAGCGTCGACACCATGCTTTCGCCGCCCGGCATCAAGCCAAAGCTGTCCAGCGCAGACATCCACGACATACCGATCATAAACAGGGTCATCAGCAGGGTAAAGACATTCCACGCCTTTTCAAAGCGGGCAAAGTTTTCGTGCTTGGGGTCTATCCTGCGCACCACCTGCATCATCAATACGATGCCAAACGGCAAAAGCGCTATCACAAGAACCTGCCACTTGTCACCCCAGCCGTCCGCCTGACCGTTCACGCCCCAGTGCATCGGCACCATTTCGGGCAGGGCAGGGTAGACGCAGAGCTGCGCCGCAAGGTTTGCGGCACACAGCGCCAGCATAATCCAAAACAGCTTATTCTTTTTCATTGTGATTGCCTCCTTGCATAAGTCCCAAATCGTAAAACCATTTCATCAGTTCCTGAAACACCGTCATATTTACGTTGTACACGATGTTTTGCCCGCGGCGCTCATCCTGCACCAGACCGGCGCTTTTCAGTATCGCCAGATGGTGACTGACCGACGGCTTTGTCATATCAAACTGTGCGGCAATTTCGCCGGCGGTCAGCTCGTTTTGCGCCAACAGTTCTAAAATCCGGCGGCGCGTAGGGTCTGCCAACGCCTTGAATCCGTCCCCCATAGGTTTGGTTTCGCTCCTTTCGCAAGTTTTATATTTAGATAATTATCTAACTGTATTACAGTCAACGTACACCCGCTGACGTGCGCTGTCAATAGAGGAATTGCAATTTTTCTGATATGCAAAAAAGTACCGCCGAAGCGGTGCTTCAGACTGTCGATAAACCTAACGGGACGATTGCGAACTTTCGGCAGGTTTGTAGGGAACGGTCTTGACTGTTCCGTGCGACTTAACCGGATAGTACGATGTATCGGGAAATAGCGCGCCATTCGGCGCGATTTTAATGCGCTGCGCGCAGCCAGCGGTACGGCGCGGTCGAGACACGCGCCCTACATTACTACCCGAAAAAGGGCTTTTTCTACAAGCTGATATATATTATCAGATTTATTCACTTTAATATCATGTGATGCTACTCTTTCTTACCTCATCAGCTTCTCCCAATCCTCATTACTGCTCTGTATTTTCTCAGACAGAGCGTTCAGCTCCTGATCTTCATAATAAGCTGCCCGCTGCAGCTGATAGATGCCGTAGGGGCTGATCAGAAGTTCCTTCCCTTCGCTCTGCAGACGCAGCAGTTCATCCGCTGTGCACAGGGCCTGAAGCTGATAAGAGGTCGTATACTTCCGCGCAGCATAGCTGCCGGTGCTGCTCATCTGCCGCTGCAGGAACTGTCCGCCCAGCTTCTCAATCCATTGTGCGGTAGCGCGGTCCTTCGCCGACAGGATGATCGTGTACTCGCAGTTACTTACCAGATCGTCCACGCCTGCCTTGGATCCGATGGATTCCTCGAACGCAGAGATGGTCTGGTTGATAATGTAGAGAATCACTCCTTTGCTGCGCAGCGTCTTAATGGACGATGTCAGGAGCTTTGCCATGTCTGATGAGCCATTCAGCACACGCGAAATCTCATCCAGAACGAACAGACAGCCTCTCCCGTTGTCCTTGGACGAATCCGGCAATTCCATGGCTGCATCCAGCATTTGCGCCAGAATGATACGTGTCAGAGAGCTGTACTGTTCCAGCTTCGATTCATCCAGTGTCAGGTAAACAGACCGCCGTTCCTGATGCAGCGTATCCGGTGATACCCTGCGCGGATTGACCTTCAGCATATAGCGAAGATCCTGATCGTTAGAAAAGACCGTCAGTCCATTGCACAGGCTGCTGTAGACCGATCCCAATGTCGCATTTCCTGCCTCCTTGATCATGCCGGAAAACTGATTCAGATACTTGTACTCCGCACTGGTAGGCCGTGCCGTCTCCAGTACGTGCTGAACCTGTTGCTCCACGGGTTCTCCCAGAATTCTGTCAATGATATCAATCATTTCCGGATTTTGTCCTCTGCTGAGCGCATCCTATACATAAGCGATACTCAGACCATTTCCGAGATTCCGCGCAGCATCCACGAAATACGGCTGCTTGTCATTCGGCGACTTCGGAACCAGATAGAGTATAATCTGATTCATCGTGGTGATAATTTCCTGTGTGGTCGGCTTTCTGCCCCGATGCAGCTTATACAGCATGTCATAGCCCATCAGAGACCGGTCATTGATACTGACAATGTAACCATTCTCATCCGAATAGCGGATGGACTTATAGCTCAGCTCTCCTTTCAGGTCCAGCACGAAAAGACTCCGCCGACCGGATTCCCCGTCTTCTACTTCATCACTGCTTTTCTTCCTTCCTGCATTCACAAGAAGAGTGGCGAGCAGCAAAACAGATTTTCCAGATCCGGACTGTCCCAGAACAAGCACATGTGCAGGACGTCCTGTATCACAGACATACCTGTTCCGGTATTTTCCGAGAATGATTCCCTGTGGGTGCTTCTTCAGCAGCTTCTCCGGCGGCTTTGGATGGTCAAACTTCTCCTCGCGGCTCCATGATTCCGGATCTCTTGTGCTGCCCTCGACAAGAGCAAACATCCATACCAGCACACCGACCATCAGACAGATCCCGCGATATCCACTCATCTGCCCCATGCACCAACAACAAAGACCTGCCGTCAGAGGAATAAGCGGCATCGTAAACAACAAATGCTGAATTTTCTTCATATATATGCTCCTTTCTCCATGAATCGTGATACCTTAGAGTAAATATGCCTATCCGCTATATGCGATAGGAAAAAGGAGCCCTCTTATGGCGGATCACGAATTCCCCTGCCTCATGTTCTATCTGGAAAATCAGGCCTGTGCAGACAAGTTTCTTCGGTTTTTACACGAGAATGCAATTATCCCCGAACTCATTTCAGAACATCAGTCCGGCCGCTCCTATGCGGTAGCCTCTGCCGATCTGAACAGTGCTCTCCAGCACACAGCTTCCAAGACCTTTGCGAATCCCATTGGCCGTCCTCGCGCCTATGTCACCGCAGAGACCATCGCTCATGAATACTACGAACAGGGACTCTCCATTGCAACGATCATGGAAAGGTACGGAATCAGCCGTGCCACCGTTAACCGCAGGCTGAATGAAGATGCTGCCAAAGGGCTTCACGTGCGTGAATACCGCCGCAGGCCGAATGCTATGGTCTGAATCTCAGGAAGTCCTTGATCCGCTGACAATCCTCCGGAGACTGATGCGTCCCGGCATACTCCAACAATTCCTGTGAGGCCTTCGGACGGTACTCTGCGAGCAGTTTTTGCAGATATCCGATATCATTTCCCAACATCTGATACACAGCAGCTACGGCCGGCAGCGCATTCCGTACATAGCGAAGCTGATGTTCAACATTGAATTTCTTCGTCTCCGTTGCCAGCTGCATCTCCTCAGCATCTGCGACAAACTGTTCCCATCTTTTCAGAACCGTACACCTCGATATGTTCTTATTATCGCGTCTGACGATTCTGAAATAGTGTTTCAGCTGACTTTTCGTAACCGCCGATACATTTCCATCTGCCTGAATCAGCTGCTATGCTGCATGCCCTGTTTTTCTTGAACTCAAATTCCCAGCGAACGGTCTTCTCAGGATGTTGAATGGAGGTCTCAACATTTCTGTTGTTCTGTTCTTCCTCTTGTTTGTCATAAATCCGGACATAGACCGCACCCTTTCGATTTCCGAACGTAAGCGCAGATCCGACAACCTGACTGCTCTTCTCCTGCGTACGCCACCCACTGCTGCGAAACCTGCATACAATCTGGCGGTGCTGCTGATATCGATGCAGCGCATCCAGTGTAAAGTGATTTCCGCCGAGGTCATCCAGTGCCAGATCAATACGCGTATTTGCACAATGCAGAAGGGAAAAACCATCTCGCGCACCGTAAAGGCAAAGACAATTGAAGAGCTGAAGGACAAGATCTACAAGTATCACAAAGATATGCTCCCTTCCAGTCTCACCTTTGCCGAGATGTTTCAGCAGGCGCAGCAGGATGTGTTCCGGTATGTGAAGCAAGACAGCGATGCGTATCACAGCAAGCTCAACAGCTTTAACCGCAGGCAACAGCTGTTTGACCGCTTTATCACAGGAACGTCTTGGGAAAAGAAGAAGATCACCACTTTCACTGTGCAGGACATTGATGACTTGATCCTTTACAATCTGCAGCGCTATGATCTGCGCACCAGAGCATTGTCCAGTCTGAAGTCCATCATCCGTATGACCTTTGATTATGCTGTCAGTCACGGATGCATCAGACACAATCCCTACCCGGATCTGGATTCCAGAAGGTACCGGGATCTTCTGGTTCCCGATGCGCCGGTAAGAGAACGCGGCTATACGGAAGATGAGCTGAACAGGATTCTCAACTATCTGCACCAGAAGGAAGAAAGCGATCCCAGATGCACCACAAGCTGGGCGTTGGAACTCGTCGTTATCTGTGCGCTGCGAAGAGGCGAGGTTCCGCCCCTTCGTCTGGAAGATATCCAATGGGGACGTCAGCCCGGGCTGTATCTTCATCGAACGCTGCTGGAAGTCAGGAACACTGACAGTGACAACAAGATTGGATACTTTCCAGTAGAACACACCAAAACGCACAAAGATCGGCTTTACCCGATGTCCGACCAGCTTAAGGAATTTCTGGACCGATATCTGCCAATCCGGAACGCTCACTATCCGACCAGTCCTTTCCTGTTTCCAGCACGCAAATGGGACAATAAGAACCACCGTTGGGAAGAGGGCGGCATGATCACCGATCAGACCATTCCAAGCTTTTACAGCAGGATGTGCACCCAGCTTGGCATCAAGAGAGATTCATCCTGCATCCGGGGTACTCATGCCTTCCGCCGCAACGCAATTACCGACACAATGGTAGCGTCCGGCGGCAACATCGATCTGACCGCTCAGATTTTCGGAGATTCCCCGGAGACAATTCGGAAAGCTTATCTTCTGGACATGAACTATGACGCAAAACTGGCAGCCTTAAACGGCTGCCAGCAGAAAGAAGCAATGGTGGTTTGATGTGATTTTGCAAGGATTTTCATTGGTAACACGTGGTAACAAGCAAGAGATCCCCGGAAATCATTGATTTCACAGGGATCATACAGAG
>ERZ1034917.1852-NODE-1852-length-11427-cov-4.348400_pt1 | contig 11427 bp, 9 predicted proteins | sample MGYA00520605_ERZ1034917 | MGnify/ENA primary metagenome ERZ1034917 (study PRJEB33766, sample SAMN09781784) | gut metagenome | biome: gut microbiome | host: Homo sapiens | place: Madagascar | study: EMG produced TPA metagenomics assembly of the PRJNA485056 data... | reverse complement strand
ATAAGCGCGTCGAAACTGGAGGCGCTGAGTCCGCTCGCTACGGTAAGCCGCGGCTTTGCGCTTGCAAAAACCGCTGACGGAGCGCTGCTTCGCTCAATTAAGCAGGTTAAGGCGGGCGATAATGTAAAAATCAGAGTTTCCGACGGCGAAATATCCGCAACGGTCGGGAATACGGCAGCCGATACGGGTATGGCGGCGGATTCCGTTACACCCGATTAAGCAGAGCGAAAGGAGAACTAATATGCCGACAGAGAAACATAGCTTTGAGGAAAATTTAAAGGAGCTTGAAACGGTGGTAAGGGCGCTTGAAAGCGGCAATGTAAGTCTTGACGAAATGCTCGGACTTTTCGAGCGCGGCGTTGCACTGACAAAGGAGTGTACAAAGCAGCTTGACAGTACGGAGCAAAAAATAAATATACTTATAAAAAAGGCGGACGGCTTAGTGGCTGAGGAGCCGTTTGAAACCGCAATTCCGGGGGATTTAAAATGAGATTTGAGGAAAAACTCAGGCAGTATACCGATTCGATAAACAAGGCGCTTGACGAGCTTTCGGCAGTGCCTGACAATCTTCAGCGCGAAGTTTACGAGGCGATGCGTTACAGCCTTATGGCGGGCGGAAAGCGCATAAGACCAGTGCTTACGCTCGCGGTCTGCGATATGCTCGGCGGCTGTGAGGAGGACGCGCTCCTTTTCGGTACTGCGATCGAGTGCATACATACATATTCGCTCATACATGACGACTTGCCGTGTATGGATAATGACGAGCTGCGCCGCGGAAAGCCGACCTGTCACAAAAAGTTCGGCGAATCGACCGCGCTGCTTGCGGGTGACGGACTTCTGACCTACGCCTTCGGGCGCATGGCAGATTTGGAGTCGTATCACAGGGTGTCGCATACGGACGCGCTGCGCCTTATTGCCGAGGCGTCAAGGTATGCCGGCTGTGACGGCATGATTGGCGGACAGGTGGTCGATCTTGCCTGCGAGGGCAGAGATGATGTGGGGATTGACACGCTTGTGTATATGCACCGCCGCAAGACGGGTGCGCTGATACATCTTGCCGCGGAGGCGGGAGCCTATGCGGCGGGCGCGGATTCCGCCGAGCTGAAAAAAATCGGAGAGTACGCGGACGGCATAGGACTTGCGTTTCAGATAAAGGACGATATTCTTGATTTTACAAGCAGTACGGAAACGCTGGGAAAGCCGGTCGGCAGCGACAGTGAAAACGGCAAAACAACCTATGTTACCCATTACGGAATCGAGGGTGCAAGAAAAAAACTTGACGAGGCAACGGACTATGCAATCGAAAGTATAAAATATTTCGGTGAAAAAGCAGGGTTTTTGATTGAGCTTGCCGAATATCTTATAAACAGGAAAAATTAAATGGTGTGTACCGGTGCGAATCGCGCCGTGTATATATAGCAGAAAGAAGGAAGGAAGAACACTATGTTAAAAGTGACATTTAAGGGCGGAGACGTCAAAGAGTTTGAAAACGGAACAAGTCTTTTGGAAATGGCAAGGTCGATAAGCGAGGGTCTGGCACGAACTGCGCTTTCAGGACAGGTTGACGGTACCACGCACGAGATGACCTATGCCCCGGAGAACGACTGTACCGTGACCTTTCTGACCTTCGAGGACGAGGACGGCAGGAAAACCTACAGGCATACTGCGTCGCACGTTTTGGCACAGGCGGTAAAGAGGATTTATCCGAACGCAAAGCTGGCAATAGGTCCGGCTATTGACGACGGTTTTTACTATGATTTTGATTTTGAAACACCGATAACAAATGACGACCTCGGCAAGATTGAGGACGAGATGCGCAAGATAATCAAAGAGGACGAGACTTTGGAACGTTTTGAGCTTCCGAGGGCAGACGCGATTGCGCTGATGAAGGAAAAGAACGAGCCGTACAAGGTTGAGCTGATAGAGGATTTGCCGGAGGACGCGGTTATCTCGTTCTATAAGCAGGGCGATTTCACAGACCTCTGCGCGGGACCGCACCTTATGTCCACGGGCAAGCTCAAGGCGGTAAAGCTGCAGTACACGGCGGGCGCATACTGGCGCGGCAACGAGAAAAACAAAATGCTGACAAGAATCTACGGCACGGCATTTCCGAAGAAGTCAGAGCTTGACGCGCACCTTGAAATGCTTGAGGAGGCAAAAAAGAGAGATCATAACAAGCTCGGCCGTGAGCTTGGAATATTCACAACTGTTGATTACATCGGTCAGGGTCTTCCGATCCTTTTACCAAAGGGCGCAAAGATTTTCCAGATACTTTCAAGATTTGTGGAGGACACCGAGGACGCAAACGGTTGGATGCGTACCAAAACGCCGTACATGGCAAAGAGCGACCTTTACAAAATCTCGGGACACTGGGATCACTATCTTGACGGAATGTTCGTACTCGGCGACGAGGAAAAGGACAAAGAGGTATTTGCGCTGCGTCCGATGACCTGTCCGTTCCAGTATCAGGCATACCTCAACGAGATGCGCAGCTACCGCGACCTTCCGCTGCGTTACGGCGAGACGTCAACGCTGTTCAGAAACGAGGCGTCCGGCGAGATGCACGGACTTATCCGCGTAAGGCAGTTCACGATTTCCGAGGGACACCTTATGTGCCGCCCCGACCAGTTGGAGGACGAGTTCCGCAAGTGCCTTGAAATGGCAATATATATGCTGAAAACACTCGGACTTTATGAGGACGTATCATACAGATTCTCACAGTGGGATCCGAACGACAGCGAAAAATATATCGGAACGCCGGAGCAGTGGGCAGAGGCGCAGGGAACAATGCAGAAAATCCTTGACCATCTTGAAATACCGTACAAAATCGGCATAGGCGAGGCGGCGTTCTACGGTCCTAAGCTGGATATTCAGATTAAGAACGTATACGGCAAGGAGGATACGCTGATTACGATACAGGTTGATCAGATGCTTGCAAAGCAGTTCGGCATGGAGTATACGGACGCGGACGGCTCAAAGAAGAATCCGTATATCATTCACAGAACGTCAATCGGCTGCTATGAAAGAACGCTCGCACTGCTTATAGAGAAGTATGCGGGCGCGTTCCCGGCATGGCTTGCGCCGACTCAGGTAAAAATTCTTCCGATTTCGGATCACTACAAAGAATATGCCGACAGCGTTTACTATGAGCTGAAGAACAAGGGATTCCGCGTTGAGGTTGACGACCGCAGCGAGAAAATCGGTTACAAAATCCGCAGCGCACAGCTTGAAAAGATACCGTATATGCTTATTGTCGGCGAGAAGGAACAGGGCGAGAAGGCTGTTTCTGTTCGCTGCCGCAAGGAGGGCGACAAGGGTATGATGCCGCTCGGCGAATTTATAGATATACTCAGCGACGAGGTTGAGAAAAAGGTAATAAAATAGGTTATTCCGCAAAACGGGGCGCTGTGTATAACGGCGCCCGTTTTTTGACATATTAGGCATATCGGGTTTTGATTTCTGTGAGCATAGCCGAAAAGGAGCAGCTCAGGCTTGCCCGAAAGGCATTTCGGATTGCCGGGTATTTTAACACGGGGCAAACTAAAAATCCGTCTGTCAAAACAGGAGTGTAAATTTCTGCTTTCGGCTAAATAAAAAATTTTCAGGAGGAGCGCTTGATGAGCTTTTACGATAAGGTATATGAACAGGTTGTAAAGATTCCAAAGGGTAAGGTTGCGACCTACGGACAAATAGCGTTTCTGTGCGGCTCGCCGCGCGCGTCAAGAGCGGTTGGATACGCGTTGCACTTTAATCCGCGCCCGGGCGAGATTCCGTGTCACAGAGTGGTAAACAGATACGGAGGTCTTGCACCGCGGTTTGCCTTCGGAGGGTCGGAGGCGCAGCGGATTCTGCTTGAAGGCGAGGGCGTTGAGGTTCGCGGTGATGATACCGTTGACATTGAAAAATATCTGTGGCAACCGGGCAACGATTAGGCGTTTGGAATAACCAAACAGCAGGGAGCATGGAGGACTGTGCGGCGGCTGTATTTTCATCCGAAACAAATTGAAAGCAAAAACCCGCCCCGCAAAACAGATATCGGTTTTGCGGGGCGGGTTTTGATGTGTGACCCAAGATGTACATGGCATGGTTTTGCAGTGTGGTATCATATCAAAATCTTTTGCCGATTATTTTGTAAAGGGTATACGGATTTTGCCGTTTATCCGTGAAGCGTGCCTGCGTTGTGGCTGTTTTGCGGTCGGCTGCCGTTTTCAAAAATTCTGAAAATATGCGCGGTTACAAATTTCAGAGCGCATGACAGCGGCACGGTAATGAGTAGAACCCAAATCACGATAAGCGCCGAAAATCGCGGCAGATACGCGTATTGCATAAGCTCGGAGGTTCTGAAAAAGAATGCCGAATGTAAAAACCAAATGTTCATGCTGTGTCCGCCGAGAAATACCAAAATGTCGCCCGCAAAATGCGGCAGTAAGTTAATAAGGCTGCACAAAATATAGATAAACAGCGCCGCATACAGAAAATCAGGGGAAAGGTTATCAAAAAACATAATGTTTTTGTAAGCCTTCATATAAAATATTATCGCAAGAACGATTATCAAAAACGGTATTTTGAATATCCCCAATCTTTCCGCCGCGCGGTCGGTTTTTTCAAAAAAGCCGTATTTGGCAAAGCACATTCCAAGCAGCACGCACGGAATCCAAAGAAAATATTCCTGCGCAAGGTATATTACTTGCCCCCAAAATTCGGAGTCGGTGCGCACAGAGCCGATTGCGGCACGCGCAAGCGGCGGCAGCGCAATAAAGAGCGCCGCGGTCAGCGCGGAGCGTTCGGACATCAGCCGATAAAAAAGCGGCAGCGTTATAAGAACAGCAAGATAAAACCGTACATACCACGCAAAGGACACAATATCGTTTTCTATGCCGAACATATTGGCAAAAATTTTTGCGGCGGTCAGGTCTGTTTTACCGAGCATAAGATTTATCGGAATCATGATTCCGAACATTATCAGCCAGTATGAAACAAGAAATTCCGCGCCTTTTTTAACCGATTTTTTAAAAACCCCGCCTTTTCGGTAGGAAAAATACATTCCGTAGCCGGTGATAAAGGCAAAAAGCGCAACGCAAATGTGACCGAATTTTCCGATTACATATTCAAGTGTGTTGGCGCGGAGCGGGAATCCGATATACGAAGCGCCATCGGTCAGCCACTCGGGAAACCCAAACAGGTGATGAAAAAGCATGAGCAGTATCGCCGCGCCCTTCACAATTTCCGTATTTCTTTTGGTGAATAAAAAATCGCCGTATTCCTTCTTCAAGATTGCCACCCCCTATAATCCCCGCAGCCGAAAAAGAATAGTCCGAATATGCCGAAGCGCGTACAGCTCAGGCATATTTCGGCTTTTATCAGTTTTGTTTTCGGACAATTTTGTATTCATCGTAAAGCACGAAGTACGGACATCCGCGCCGACTGTTTGACATAAACCCCACAACGTCGTCCTCGTCCATGTTCACGCCGCAGACATAACATTCCAGCTCGTCATCATAATCGTAATATGCGCACATATCACAGCTTGAGGTCTTGCTTTCCTTCATAAAGACCACCTCCGATTTCAGTTATAATTATTGTAGCATATTCCGCCGCATAAATCAACCCGTGTGCTTAAAATAACAGACGAACCAGGGCGTCCTCTTACGAGGACGCCCTTGACTTGCCGGTAATTTCATGCTAAATTATAGTTATTGACTGAAAGCCATAAACCGACCCTTAGCTCGCAAAAACTATTTAGATTGTATTATCATTTTGGAGTAAATTTTGAGGTTTACACAAAATAATGGATTGCCCCACGGTCGGCGCGGGACTTTGGATTTGGTAAGCGTTATTTTAAATTCATTGCGCGGAGCTTTGCTTATCCGTGTGCGGCTGCGTTTTGCTGACGACCGCGGTTTTGGCGTTTTCAAAATACTCCGTATCGTATCCGAGCGCGGTGAAAACCTCGTCAAGCGGCACAAAAACGCGGCTGTGTTCATACTGAACGCTTGATTTCATATATGTTTTTTTACCGTTTACCAAAAGACGGTTTGAGCCGACACTCATTTCAAGCTCCGTTTTTCCGTATTTTACGGTGACGGACTTCGTTTTTTCATCGTATTTGTACTCCGCACCGATTTTCTCCATTGACATTTCAAGCGGGACCTTTATACCCGCCGCGGTATTTTGCACCTGCTTGTCGTACTGTATGACCTCGCCGTCAATTACGGCAAGGGTGTATACGGGAACATCCGGAATCCCGATTTTTTCGCCGCCGTTTATGATAAAGCTGCCGTTTACCGCGGCAATGCTCTTTATCTTTTCGTGACATTCAAGCCGCGTCCACTCTACGCCGTCGCGCGACAGATAGATATATTTGTCCTCTGCCCAAAAGAACAGTTCGCCCAAAGACTCGATATACCGCGGCGGCCGCACGTCGGCGCGGTAGGCTATGCGGTAGAAGTTTTTGCCGCCGTCGGGTGAGAGATAAGTTTCGCCGCCCGTCTTTGTCGCAAGCGTTATGTTGCCGCATTCTATCGGAAGGTTGTATTCCTTATGCTCCCATTCGCGCCAGCTCTCCAAATCCTCCGAGACAAGCGTCTTTTCGGCGGTTTTGACGTACCAGCTGCCGTTTGTATAGCGTATATCCTCCGGGTATGCGTCAAATTTCACTGTTTTTGCAAGGGTAAAGTCCTCGTCAAGAAAATACATCTCCGTTTTATAGCGAAGATACGGCGTATAGTATGCGGGCGTTGGAACAAACGCGTCCCACATCAGCGCGTAACGGCCGTTTGCATAGTATATTTTGTAGTTATTGGAGTTGCCGTCAAATATTTTTTTCACATCGTCCGACAATTCCACGGTGCGCCACTCGGCGCCGTCATCCGATACCCGGAGCGTGCCGTTTGCCGTACGGACAAAATTGTGACCCGTATAGCTGCGGTCGATAACGCAGCTTGCCCTCGTATCCTCGGGAAACTCAAGGTTCGCCTTTTTGTCAGTTATTATAAACGAATTTTTGATTCCGCCGACATAATTTATCGGAAGAAAAACCTCAACGGTGAATTTGGTTTCGGCATTCGGCGGCAGCTCTATTGACGCGAGGGTGTCCTCCTGCTGCTTGTCACGGTACATTTTCTGAACGGCGTGACCATCTGTGTACCGTCCGTTTTCGTCCCTGACAGAAACGACTATCCCCGCGGTTGTCTGCGCCGCATAATTAAAAAATCTTGTGTTTTTTCCGCTGTTTTTGACCGTTACCTCATAATTGGTTTTTACACAGTAGTTGGCAAGGTTGGCGCTCGGTTTTGAATTGTCCTTGAATGTGGAAAGCTCGTAATTCGGCGCAAAATCCGCTTTATCTGCCGCGCCGCCGCCCGGCTCGTAGTATTTTGTGTCGCTGTGTCTTGTGTCAAACATCCATATGCTGTTCCGGTCCTCTGCAGGGACGTTCTCGCCGTAAAGAGATTTCTTTGACGGATCGAAGTATTCCATGTCAAGTATATCGCTCTCTGCGGAAATACGTTTGATATTCTTGTCGTTTTGCGGATTGATGTGCGTAATCCACGTATCGGTTTCGCTGCCCTCCGGCACATACTGGTTATACACTCTGACGGGCAGCCGCTCGCCGTCTGCGGTGCTGTCGTCTATCTCATAATTCAGTCTTGCGGTAACGGACGGAAGGGAGTCTGCAACGCCCTTGTACTGCCTGTCGCGGTAGTATTTTCCGTGCGCCGCGTTAGGACTGTGGCTGCTCCTGTCGCCCACGATGCCGCTGCTTTTAAGCGCGGCAATGTTTATATCGGCGCAGCCGTAGAGAATTTCAAAGTCGGTCAGAAGGTGAACGGGCCGCATCCACGGCACAACACTGTAGTTGTCTATGTAGCGGCTGAGCCATACAGTCTCACCCGCCTTGATTTCAAGCTCGAACGGACGGAAGGCGGACGGGGTGTATTTCTGAACGCCGCCAAGCTCATATATCGGCCGCTGCATATAATCCGATACGGCCAAGAGGCACCCCCACGGGTTTTCGTAGCGTATCAGAGTGTTTGTGTAGTAGTAGTTAAAGGTCGGCTGAACCTCGAAGCCGAGCGCCGTAAAACGGATTTTTGTATCGGTTTTTGCGCGGAATTCAACGTCCGTTTCGATGTCAAAACCGCACTCCTTGACCTCCCAGCGGTTGCCGGTTTCCTCCTCGGAAAATTCGTTCCATTTTATGTCCGCGGTGTCCGCCTCGTTTTCCTGTTTTGTCAGCTCGGTATGGTTTATATGTGAAAAATAGAGTGTGTATTTTCCGTTTGTCATATTCAGATTGTTCATAAGATATTCGGGGTTGGGGTTTGAGGTGTCCGACAAATCCCGCCGCCGTATAAACTCGTTATTGTTGCAGTAGATATAGTAACCGCCGCCGTCCGGGGTGAATTTGAGGTCGGGCGCGTTTGTGTCTGCGGCGTTGGACAGCGCCGAGGTTGATTTTGCGGCAGTGGCCGGAGCCGCGTTTGCCGAGGTCGTAGCGGTTGCAACGCCTGCCGCGTCTGTTTTTGCCGCGCTTGCCGCATATGCCGCGCTCTGCGCGCCAAAAATGCAGACCGTGCCTATTACTGCCGCTGCGATTACCCTTACCGTTTTTTTCATTTGTTATCCTCCTTTGCGACGGAGCTTGGCAAAAATATTCCGTCAGCCCTTTTCGCCTTTGAACCGGTATTGTTATATTCAATATCAAAATATCCGTTTACTTTTTCGGCGTATTGATTTTTGTCAGTGTATTGATAAACTGTGCCGTCCGCCGCTTTGTATACGTTGAATGCGGTCAGCATGGGAACGCTTTTTTCAAGCTCGGTCATATATTCGTAATATGCCGACATTTCGCATCCCGCTGTCTTTAGCACATTAGGAACAAGGAACGGTACGGAGGTTTCCTTTGGAAAGGCGTTTTCCGTATCGAAGTTTGACCATACAACATAAGGCGTCGAACGCAGCTTGAAGGTTGTTTCGATTCCGCCGTCCTTTACAAGCTCCTGTGCAAACGCGGGCGAGTGGTCGCCGACCATGCAGACAATAACAGGACGCGTCTGTGCCGCAAAATACTCCGTCAGCTTTCGGAACGCCTCGTCGGATTTTTTTATACACGAGAGGTATTCGTTTATGTCGTCGGTATACTCGCCAAAGTCGGTCAGCGTGTGTACGGTATCGTCCTTTGCGTCATTCAAATCCCAGCCGCCGTGATTCTGAATTGTCAGCATATACATAAGCCGCGGCGAATCTCCCATTTTTTCGTACTCGTCGCACATCGCGGAATAGACCGACTCGTCTGTCGCATACCAGCGCTTGCCGTATTGCTCGGCGCTTGGAAAATCGTCCTTGAACATTATTTTGTCAAAGCCGAGCAATGGGTACACCTTGCCGCGCGAGTAGTTAAGCGGGTTTGCGCAGTGCGCGCCCCACGTCGAATACCCCTGCGCCTTCAAAAAGCTGACCACGCTGTTCGCATTGTGAAAATCAAGGTAGTTGAACGGCGTAATTCCCGGCATAAGCTGAAACGAGTTGCTTGTCAAAAGCTCGTATTCGCTCTTGTTTGTGCCGCCGCCCGTACCCGCAACAACGGCTCTGCCCTTTATCAAATCGCGGCTTTGGTCGATAAACGGCATAAATTCCGTATCTGTTTCAATATCCACCAAATCGCGGAGGTCGTAAAATGTTTCGTTCAGTATAAGGATAATATCAGGCTTTTCGCCGCCCCGAGAGGAAACAGCTGCCGCCGCTGCATTTTCCGCCTTTTCGTCCGAGTAGCCGTCCGGCATTTTAACCGGGTTAAGCGAGTTTTGCATTACCTCAATCGAGCTTGCCGCAAATCCGTATTTGTAGTAGGTTTCTTCCCACGACCACACAAAGGTGTTGCGCGGCTTTATCGGATTTTTGCCGAGATACATTGAGAAAACAAATATGCCGCAGAATGCAAGAAGGCACAGATTATGCCAAGCTGCGGTAAATACGCCGCGCGTCCTTGCTCTTTCCGCGCGTTTGAGCACAAGCATGACGATAACGCTTATCCCAAACAGTAAAATTATGGTTACGACATAAAGACTGAGCGGGAATTTGTAGCTGCCCAAAACGTCAACGGACGTACCGAGGTTGTGTATATCCTGGGTCGAAATCGGCTGATTTCTGTAAAGCAGAGTGTAGTAGTTCGCAATACCGAGAGCTGTGCAGGGGATACCGACAATAAGCGATGAAATCCACCAGCGGCGCACGAGGGTATAAACCCCCGCCATAAGCGAAAATACAGTAAAAATATTTACAAAGGTATAAAACAGACCGTTCATTAACGGATTTTTGTTTCCAAGCTCAAGGCAGTAATAAAAAATTGCGGCGTTGAGCAGCGCAAGCGACCAGATGCGCATATCCGCCGTGTATTTTTCGGGGATTCTGCGCATTTGCCGCGCGTTTTGGGTTGGCAAAGGAGCGCGCGCGTTCCTTTGCGTAATCGTTTTTTCCTGCAAAACAGGAGCGTTCATCTATTATTCATCCTTTCGATAATTTCGTTTAGCAAAACCTCCGTAAGGAGATTTGTTCGGCATATGTGCCGCTCTTACATAGGGTAGCACAGAATATCGCGAGCCGTGTGCCGCGGAATGTACTGCCTTTAATGCGGCAATCAGCGCGGCAAAAAATCAATAAAGCCGCATCAGCGCTACGCGCGGCAATCTGCGCCGACAACCGTCAGCGTTTCGCCGATTACTCTGAAATGTATGTCATAGTCTGCAAAACGCATACTGTAAACCCTTGTTTCGTCATCGATATATGACGGTCTGGGGTCGCTCTCAAGACACTCAATAAGCGCGGCGCGCTTGTCGAGAGCTATCGCTTCCAGTATTTGCGGAGGTATTTCGATTTTCAGACGGTGCGATTCGTGCTCCGCCGCATATCCGCCCGCCGCGTCCTCGTGGCAGTCGCTGTACGGAATGTACGGCTTTATATCATAAATCGGAGTGCCGTCTAAAAGGTCCGCGCCTGCGACCCAAAGCACAATGCCGTCGGCTTTGGTTTTTTCGGCGCCGACAAGTCTGACCGAGGACAGACCGAGGCTATTCGGACGGAACGGCGAGCGGCTTGCGAATACTCCGACCCGCGTGTTTCCGCCGAGCCGCGGCGGGCGCACCGTCAGAGAGCAGCCGTCTGTGTGACATTCGGAAAAATCGAATATAAGCCAAAGGTGCGAAAAACCGTCGATTCCGCGAATTGCGTCGGGGTTTCGGTATTCCGGCTCAAAGACGATTTTGCCGCGCGAGGACGGCGAAAGTCCGCTTTGGCGCGGTATGCCGAACTTTTCCTTGAAATCGGTATATATATGCGCCACAGGCTTTATAACAGCGCTGTTTTTCTCCATGCCATAACCTCCGGTTCGTGATGTTCTTCTTACATTATAGTTAATTTGGGCGCGGT
>ERZ1034917.1850-NODE-1850-length-11431-cov-4.484177_pt1 | contig 11431 bp, 6 predicted proteins | sample MGYA00520605_ERZ1034917 | MGnify/ENA primary metagenome ERZ1034917 (study PRJEB33766, sample SAMN09781784) | gut metagenome | biome: gut microbiome | host: Homo sapiens | place: Madagascar | study: EMG produced TPA metagenomics assembly of the PRJNA485056 data... | reverse complement strand
GGAAAAAAAGATTCAGAATGGACAAACTGAACCCGAAGGCGTACAAGTGTACTCCGAGAGGTTCAGTTTGTTCATAGCAAAAAGGCATAAATTTAAGAAAAATCTAATATTATGAGATTTTTTTACCTACAGTTTAAAAATTATATTGATATAAAATCAACAATGTTATGTCTTAATCATCTTTTTGCGGTCTGGACTTTTTTTACATTCCCCACTAATCCTCGCTCTTTATAACCGTCGTACCCCTCATATACGGTACAAGTACCTCCGGAACTGTAACAGTTCCGTCTGCATTTTGATAATTTTCAAGAATTGCCGCAACCGTTCTTCCGATAGCCACGCCCGAGCCGTTAAGCGTATGAACAAGCTGTGCCTTATCCTTTGCGCTGTTCTTGAACTTAATATTTGCGCGCCTTGCCTGGAAGTCCTCAAAGTTACTGCATGACGAAATCTCAACAAATCTTCCGTAGCTCGGCATCCACACCTCTATATCATACTTCATAGCGGCGGTAAAGCCAAGGTCGCCGATACAGATTTTAACAACTCTGTACGGCAGTTTAAGCAGCTGCAGCACGGACTCTGCATCGTTTACCAGCTTTTCAAGCTCCGCATAGGACTCCTCCGGCTTGGTGAACTTAACAAGCTCAACCTTGTTAAACTGGTGCTGACGTATCAGACCTCTTGTATCTCTGCCGGCGCTGCCCGCCTCGGCTCTGAAACAAGCCGTGTACGCAACATATTTAAGCGGCAGCTTATTTCCGTCAAGAATTTCGTCCCTGTGCATATTGGTTACCGGAACTTCTGCAGTCGGCACCATAAAGTATTCGGTGTTCGCAACCTTGAATGCGTCCTCCTCGAACTTCGGGAGCTGACCTGTTCCGACCATGCTGTTTCTGTGTACCATGAACGGCGGGAATATTTCCTTATATCCGTTCTTTGTCGTGTGCGTGTCAAGATAGAAGTTTACAAGCGCTCTTTCAAGCTGTGCGCCGAATCCCTTATAAACCGTGAATCTTGTACCGGTTATCTTTGCCGCGGTTGCGGGATCGAGTATTCCAAGCTCCTCGCCCAAATCCCAGTGCGCCTTAGGCTCAAAGTCAAACTTTGTCGGCTCCATGAATCTTCTTACCTCAACATTGTCCGCATCGGTGTCGCCGTCAGGAACGGTCGGATTCGGGAAATTCGGAATTGTGTACATGATTTCCTCAATCTTTGCGTCAAGCTCTCTTATCTCGTCATCATACTTCTTTATGTCATCGGACAAAACCTTCATTTCAGCAAAAATCGGCGCAGTGTCCTTGCCCTCTTTTTTCAGAACGGGAATCTGCTTTGAAATGGCGTTCTGCTTGCTCTTCATCTGCTCAACCTGATACAAAATTTCGCGGCGCTTTTTGTCATATTCCAAAAGACCGTCAATATCAACCTTTGTATCCTTTCTCCGTTTAAGAGCCTCCACCAGCTTTTCGGGTTCGTTTCTTAAAATTTTAATGTCTATCATAGGTATCTCCATTCTGTTCCGTCAGGAACTATTATTTTGGAAAGATTACGTGCCGCAACGCTGCGCCGCCTTAACCTTTACTTTTTACTTATTTAAAATACTGTTTAGCGCACCGTAAAATGCGAGCGCCGCATCGTCAAAGCCGCCGGTTTCGATTTTTCCGAATTTTTCCTTTGCGGTATCAAGGTCGCCTGCCTCTATCAGCTTGAAAACCTCGGTCAAATCGTTGAGCGCCTGATTGGCAACGTCGAGCTTTGCCTGAGCGTCGGTATTTTTCTTTACCTCTTTTTCAAGCTTGTACTTCTCGTCTTCTAAATCGGCAATTCTTTTTTCCAGCTCCTCAATCTGAGTTCTGTTCTGCATGAGCTTGTCCTCATAGTCCGCCTGACTGCTTTCCAGCTTTGTCGATGACAGCCATGCAAAAATTACTATAATTATAACACAGACTATCATTATGAGTCCGTATGTATATAATCTCTTAAAATCCTTCTTCAATTTTTCACTTCCTTTGCTTTTTTGTTTTATAACCTCATTTTTTGCCCCTTATACCGCAATTTAAGTTTTTAATATAATTTCATTACAAACTATCATTTTTGGCATTTAAACAGCATTTTTTGAGGTTAATATTTTTACATTTTTTTCTAATTTTGTATTTTGCTTACCAGATTTTCAAGTTCCTCGTTGCTGTAATATTCAATTTCAATTTTGCCCTTATTTTTTCCCGCTTTAATTTTTACCTTTGTACACAGCTTATCCGAAAGCGCTTTTTCAATATCAAGAAATGCAGTTCTGACGTTTTCGTCAACTTTGCTTTTTTTGATCTCCTGTTTTTCAAGTCCTCCGGCTACCAGCTTTTCCGTTTGGCGAACATTCAAATCCTCCGCGATAATTTTTTGAGCCGCCAAAATCTGTTTGTCCTTATCGAGAACAATTAGTGCACGCGCGTGTCCCTGCGAAAGACTGCCGTCCGTAACCATTTTTTTCACTTCATCGCAAAGGTTATTAAGTCTAAGCGAATTTGCAACCGCACTGCGGCTTTTGCCTACGCAGCTTGCGACCTCCTCTTGTTTCAAACCAAAGGATTTCATAAGCCGCAGATAGCCTTCCGCCTCCTCTATCGGATTGAGATCCTCTCTTTGAAGGTTTTCAATGAGCGCAAGCTCCATTATCTCGCGCTCCGAATAGTCGCCTTCTATGCACGGCACCTCGGAAAGTCCCGCGAGCTTTGACGCTCTCCAGCGACGCTCACCGGCAATGATTATGTACATTCCGTTTTCCTTTTTCTTTACGATAATCGGCTGAATCAGTCCGTGTTCCTTTATTGATTCCGCAAGTTCTTCAAGTTTTTCCTTATCAAAGTTTCTTCTCGGCTGCTCCGGGTTTGGCTCAATATCTCTTATTTTAATTTTTTTTACGCCGCTTTTTTCTTCGGCAGTATTTTTTGCATTTTCTGTATTTTCGATTTCGGCAGAAACATTATCGAAAAATGCTCCAAGTCCGCGTCCGAGTCCTTTTTTTGCTTTGCCCTTTGATTCCGGCATTTTTTCACTTCCTCTTTTTTAAGAATTTCTCTCTATTACTTCCTCTGCCAAGTCCATATAGCACTCAGCGCCCCTTGAATTTTTGTCGTATTCGATTATCGGCTGTCCAAAGCTCGGTGCTTCCGAAAGTCTTACGTTTCTCGGAATAATCGTTCCGTAAACTTTATTTCCGAAAAACTTTTTAACTTCTTCTACTACTTGTATCGACAAATTTGTACGCGCGTCAAACATTGTCAGAAGAACGCCCTCCATTGAGAGGGACGGATTAAGCTGTTTTTTGACCATTTTGATTGTGTTTGTAAGCTGACTCAACCCCTCAAGTGCATAATATTCGCATTGAATGGGAACGAGAATTGAATCGGTTGCCGCAAATGAGTTTAACGTGATAAGTCCGAGTGACGGTGGACAGTCAATCAATATAAAATCAAATAAGTCTTTGACCTCACTCAATGCCCGTTTAAGAACAAATTCTCTTTTATCCTTCATCACAAGTTCAAGCTCTGCTCCCGCAAGGTCTATGTTTGACGGACATATCCATAATCCCTCAAAGTCTGTGCGGAGTATTACCTCTCCCATCGGCTCGTCATTTATTATGCAATCATATATTGATTCTTCAATACTGCGCGGGTCAATTCCCAATCCGCTTGTCGTATTGCCCTGTGGGTCAATATCTACTATCAAAGTTTTTTTACCCAGTTTTCCAAGACAAGCACTTAAATTCACAGCAGTAGTTGTTTTTCCGACTCCGCCTTTTTGGTTTGCTATTGCAATAATTTTTCCCATATGCAAATCCCCGAATATTTCCTTTGTATTTTTGTTACCTATATATTATAGCACTTTTTTGAAAAAATACAAGACCTATTTACAACAATATTGAAATAAATGTTTCACGTGAAACAAATCTTTCTATGTTAAAAAAAATCCGAATGTTTCACGTGAAACATTCGGATAAGTTTTATTGCCGTACAAGATTTTTTATCCACTTCCTGCTGAAAAAGTACGGAACAGAAACCGCTATCTTCACAACCTCCTCTGTCATCATCAGAATATAGAGATGGAAAAGAGGAACCTTAAGCACAAGTCCGCAAAATACAACTATAGGAACTCCGATAAGCCACATCGAGCCTATATCAATAAATGCGGCATTTCTTGTTGCTCCGCCGTTTCTGAATACTCCGACAATAAGGAAAAATGTCAGCGCTTTTATATTCATAAGTACGGCTGTCAATATCAGAATATTCAGCGTTTCCTGTCTTATCTCCGGCGTAACCTTATACGGGAGCAGCGTGAGCGGTCTGACCGCCACAAAAATCAGCGAAATACAAAGCGAGAATATCATATTAAGCACAAACAGCTTTTTTGCCGTGTTATATGCCTTGTCATAATCACCGCCGCCGACCAGTTTACCTATCATTATTCCCGCGGCATTTCCGCCGCCGTGGAAAAATACCAAAAGAAGTCTTTCTATGTTTTGAACAATTACCGTGATAACAACCGCGTCAGTGCTTATCTGCGCATATACCCATGAATAGACCGTTGTGCCGAGAGCCCACGCTCCTTCGTTTAACATAACGGGCAAAGCCGCCTTAAAGTAACCGCCGATCATGTCCTTTGGAATGTCAAAAAGCTCTTTGAGTTTTGCCGACTGCACAAGTTTTTTTCCGTATATCACGCCGAGTATTATCGCAAGCTCCGTTATTCTTGCGATAATTGTGGCAATCGCCGCGCCCTTTATGCCAAGACGCGGAAAACCAAACTTTCCGTAAATCAAAATCCAGTTAAGAACAAAGTTGGTCAAAAGTCCGACAAATCTTGACACAAAAGAAACATTTGCGTTTTCGCTGCAGCAAAGGCTCATATCATATGCAGAGGTGAGCGCCGCAAACAGATACGAAAAACAGGCAATTCTTATATACTCCGCACCGTGCTTTATGACGGCGGGGTCCTTTCTGAAAATATAAATAATCCTGTCCGGTATTAAAAGCGCCGGAGTTATAAATAAAAACGACGCGGCAATTACAAGAATTATGTTCAGACCCAAAACCCTTTTTACCTTCGGCAAATCGTTTGCTCCCCAATACTGCGACGCAAAAACTCCCGCGCCGCCGCACGTTCCGAAAACCACAACGGTAAAGAGAAAATACCACTGATTAGCAATTCCCACCGCAGCTATTACATCTTTTCCGAACTCGCCGAGCATAACCGTATCAAGAAGATTAACAAACGCGGCAATAAGCTCTTTAAGCGCCATAGGCACCATAAGCATAAAAAAACTTTTATAAAATGTCTTATTCAAAAAATCACCCTTATCATAGCTTTGGCGGCTTTAAAATATAACTTTTTTTCCAAGCCGTCGTGTATTTTTGCTTTTATGTAATAAAAACGTCTAAATCCCCTTCATCGACAATGAGATTCTCTTTTTCGGAACATCAACGTCAAGCACCTTTACCTTCACAATATCCCCGATAGATACAACGTCCATAGGATGCTTTACAAATTTATCGCTGAGCTGCGATATATGTACAAGTCCGTCTTGATGTACTCCGATGTCGACAAATACTCCAAAATCAATAACATTTCTTACCGTTCCGGTCAGAATCATATCGGGTTTCAGGTCCTCTATGCTCATTACATCCTCACGGAGCAGCGGCTGTTCAACGCTGTCGCGCGGGTCGCGTCCGGGTTTCATAAGCTCGTCAACAATATCCCTGAGAGTCGGCACTCCTATTCCAAGCTCCTTTGCAAGAGCCTTGAGATTCTTTTCCTTAATTCTTTCCTTTATATCTCCCATGCCGTTATTCTTAACGTCATCCGCAGTATAGCCGAGATACTCAATAAGCCTGTTTGCCGCAGCATAAGACTCAGGATGTACCGAGGTATTGTCAAGAACATTCTTCCCGCCCGAAATTCTTAAAAATCCCGCGCACTGTTCAAACGCCTTTGGTCCTAGCTTTGCAACCTTCTTCAGCTGGGTACGGCTTTCAAACCGTCCCTCCTCCTCTCTGTACGCGACAATATTATTCGCTATCGCGGAGCTTATTCCCGAAACGTATTTAAGAAGGGGCGCGGACGCAGTATTAAGGTCAACTCCGACGCTGTTTACACAGTCCTCAACCACTCCGCCGAGCGTTTCGCTCAGCCTTTTCTGATTCATATCATGCTGATACTGCCCAACACCGATTGCCTTTGGCTCGATTTTTACAAGCTCCGCAAGCGGATCCTGTACGCGGCGCGCTATGGAAATTGCGCTCCTTTGCATTACGTCCAAGTCCGGAAATTCCTCCGCCGCAAGCTTTGACGCGGAATAAACGGAGGCTCCAGCCTCGTTGGCTATTATATATTTCACCTTTTCGGGTATCTCGCGAATCAGATTAGCGGCAAATATCTCCGTTTCCTTTGACGCCGTACCGTTTCCGATGGAAATAAGCGTTACATGATACTTTTTAATAAGTCCCTTTATAAATTCCTTTGCTTTTTCCTCCTGCGCCTTTGAGTGAGTTATATATATAACTCCCATGTCAAGCACCTTGCCCGTTTCATCCACAACTCCGACCTTGCAGCCGTTTTTGTAGCCGGGGTCAAGTCCGATTACAACCTGTCCTCTGATCGGCGCCTGCATAAGAAGGTTTCTTAAGTTAACCTTAAACACCTTCATTGCCTGTTCCTGCGCATTATCTGTCAGCTCGTTCCGTATCTCGCGCTCTATAGCCGGCTGAATAAGCCGCTTGTAGGCATCCTCCACTGCCGCCTCAACATATGTAGCCGTGATTGACGCGCGGTTTGTGATTTCTCTCTTTTTTAAATAGGAAAGAATTTTTTCCTCGTCCACATCAACGGAAACCGAAAGCAGCTTTTCCTTCTCGCCGCGGTCAATCGCAAGAACTCTGTGCGGAACAGCCTTTGCAACAGGCTCGGCAAAATCGTAGTAAATCCGATATACCGAGTCCTCCTCCGTCGCCGCCTTTGAAACCAGTAATCCGTTTTTCTCGGTAAGCTCGCGGATTTTCTTTCTGTGCTCCGCATTGTCGGAAACAGCCTCAGCAATAATATCCATAGCGCCAGCAAGAGCTTCTTCTGTATTATTTACTCCCTTTTCCTTATCAATAAACGGCGCAGCAATTTCGTCTATATCGCCATTTGTAAAATTCTGTAAATAAAGTATATTTGAAAGCGGCTCTAAGCCCTTTTCCTTTGCGACAGTCGCACGCGTTCTTCTTTTGGGTCTGAACGGACGGTAAATGTCCTCAAGCTCGGAGAGTTTTTGGGCATTGTCTATCTGTGCGGACAGCTCCTCTGTCAGCTTTCCCTGTTCCTCAATTATCCGTTTTATATCGTCCTTTCTTTCCTCCATATTTCGGAGGTAGTTAAGGCGTTCTTCAAAGGTGCGGAGTACTTCGTCGCTTAGCTCGCCGGTTACCTCCTTGCGGTAACGGGATATAAAAGGAATTGTGTTACCCTCGTCAATAAGCTGAATTGTATTGTCAACCTGCCACTGTTTAAGTCCGAGTTCCTCTGCCAATTTCTCTGCAATATTCATTTTTTTCATCCTTTATCCTAAAGTTTTACTGCATCATATCGAAAAGCGAAAGCTGACTTGTCTCCGAAAGACCGTTCAGACATCCGTTTTCGCGCAGCGTTTCAATAACATTTTTGTTCACTCCGGCGCGGGTTTTAAGGTCGTCAACCGACATAAACTCCCCGTCCTCTCTCGCGTCCATTATGTTCTGGGCGGCAGCGTCGCCTATTCCCTGGAACGAATTTATCGGGAGCAGGATTTTGCCGTCCACCTTCTGGAATTTAAACGCGTGGGATTTATATAAATCCACAGGCAAAAATTCTATTCCGCGCTGATACATTTCGTGTACTATCTCACATATGGTATAAACGCTCTTTTCGGTAGCCGACCACTCGTTCTGGCGCTGTTCAAGCCTTTGCATCTCGATTTTGAGCTTTTCATCACCCTGTGCCATGATTGCGGCGTCGAACAGATCCGCACGAACGGTATAGTACGCAATATAGAACTCGGTCGGATAGTGTACCTTGAAATACGCAACTCTGAAGCCCATCATTACATATGCCGCGGCGTGCGCCTTTGGGAACATATACTTTATCTTTTTACATGAGCCTATGTACCACTCGGGAACATTGTTCTCCCTCATGGCGTTTTCGTATTCCTCCGGCATACCTTCCTTTGCCGCGCGGCCTTTTCTTACAAATTCCATTATTTTAAACGACATACTTGGGTCAAGTCCCTTTTGTATAAGATATGTCATAATATCGTCGCGGACAGCCACAACCTCAGAAAGCGTTGCAACCTTTTGTTTTATAAGCTCCTGCGCATTGCCGAGCCAAACGTCCGTACCGTGCGAAAGACCGGCAATAAGTACCAGCTCGTAAAATGTTGTAGGCAGTGTGTCAAGCAGCATTTGGCGTGTGAATGATGTTCCGAACTCCGGCACGCCGAACGTTCCGACCTTGCTCTTTATCTGCTCCGGCTTAACTCCTATCGCGTCCGTGCTTGAAAAAATACTCATGGTTTCCGGGTCGTCAAGAGGTATTTTTGTCGCGTCAAGTCCGGTAAGATTTTCAAGCATTCTTATTGTAGAAGGGTCATCGTGACCGAGTATATCAAGTTTTAGAAGGTTATCGTGTATCGAGTGGAAATCGAAGTGGGTTGTTATTATCCCCGAATCCTTCTTCTCTGCCGGATGCTGCACCGGGCAGAAATCATGTATATCCATCGTTTTCGGGCAGACTATAACGCCGCCCGGATGCTGACCCGTTGTCTGCTTAATGTCAACAAGACCCCGCGATACCCTTTTCAGCTCCGCCTGTGTCGGAGTAACCCCTTTTTTTTCGTAATACTTGCGCGCATAAAAGCCTATGGCGGTCTTTTCCGCGATTGTGCCTATCGTTCCCGCCTTAAATACGAACTGCTCGCCAAAAAGCTCACCGACATACTTGTGGGCGGTCGCCTGATACTCGCCCGAAAAGTTAAGGTCAATATCCGGTACCTTGTCGCCTTTAAAGCCGAGGAAGGTTTCAAACGGAATATTAAAGCCGTCCTTCTTCATCTTCGCGCCGCATTTTGGACAATCCTTGTCGGGCATATCTATTCCGATATTGTATTCGCCGTGTTCAAAAAATATCGAATGTTTGCATTCGGGGCAGATATAATGCGGACATAAAGCGTTAACCTCCGTAATACCGGCAAGGTACGCCGCAAAGGACGAGCCGACCGAGCCACGCGAGCCTACAAGGTATCCCGCCTCGTTCGACTTTTTAACCAGCTTGTGCGCAATCATATACATAACCGCATAGCCGTATCCCAAAATACAGCCAAGCTCTTTGTCCATTCTCTTTTGAACTATGTCAGGAAGGACCTCGCCGTAAACTTCATGAGCGAATTTGTGGCACATATCCGACAAATCCTGTTCGCAGTTTTCGATTGACGGCGGGTACGAGCCGCTCTTTACAGGCTCTATATCGTCTATCATATCCGCAATTTTATTTGTATTTGTTACAACGACCTCGTATGCCTTTTCCTTGCCGAGATACGAAAATTCCTCCAGCATTTCCTCGGTCGTTCTCAGATACAGCGGAGCCTGCTGATCCGCGTCGCCGTAACCCTGCGCACCCTGAAGAACCCGTCTGTAAAGCTCGTCCTCAGGGTCCATAAAGTGAACGTCGCAGGTTGCGACAACGGGAACTTCCATTTTGTCGCCAAGCTCAACTATTTTTTTGTTTATTTCGATTAAATCCTCCTTGCCGGAAACCATACCGTTTCTTATCATAAACTCATTGTTTCCGAGCGGCTGAATTTCAAAATAGTCGTAAAACGACGCTATTTCTTCCACTTCCTTCTGCGGTCTGCCGTCGCGTATCGCGCGGTAAAGCTCGCCCTGCTCGCAGGCGCTGCCTATTATAAGACCCTCGCGGAACTTTGAAAGAACGCTTTTAGGTATTCTCGGTTTTTTGTAAAAATAGTCAAGATTTGATTTTGAAATCAGCCTGTACATATTTTTAAGACCCACATAATTTTTTGCAAGTATTATAATATGATGATACGGAGTTTTGATAAGCTCCGGATTGGTGTCGATAGTATATTCCTTTCCGAGCTTTCTGTCGCGTTCCTCCTTCATTTGGCGTAGCTTTACAAAAATCTCCGCCGTTGCCGTTGCGTCGTCAACCGCGCGGTGATGATTTTCAAGGCTTACTTCAAGCCTTTCCGCAACCTTATCGAGCTTATGTGACCTTTCGGACGGGAAAAGCTCCCTTGAAAGCTCCAGGGTGTCCTCAACCTCGTTCTTAAATTCAAAATTTGGTCTTTCGTCACCCTCGCTTGCATTTTTCTCAAATTCCGCCTTCAGCCTTGCCGCGTGTACCCTTATAAAGCCTGTGTCAAACTTGGCATTGTGGGCAACAACAATACAGCCCTTGCAAAAATCAAGAAATCCGGGTAAAACCTCGGAAAGCAGCGGCTTGTCTTTAACCATATCGTCGGAGATTCCCGTAAGCTCGGTTATCTTTTCGGGAATATGCCTTTCGGGGTTTATAAGCTGCGCAAAGGTGTCCACCACTTCGCCGTTCATCAGCTTTACCGCGCCGATTTCGGTTATAGTTTCGCTTTGCGGGTCAAGTCCGGTTGTCTCTATATCAAAAACCACATACAAATTATCGATATAACTGCGCGGTACGCTGTTTACGTCAAGCGGCAAATCGTTTACAAAATAGCCTTCCGTTCCGTAAAGTACCTTGAACTCCTGCCCGCTCTTTTTGATTTTTCCCGCAGCGGTATTAGCCTCCGGAAACGCTTGTGCAACGCCGTGGTCGGTTATCGCGATAGCCCTGTGTCCCCACTTTGCGGCACGGTTTATCAAATCCGTTGCGGAGGTAATCGCGTCCTTTGCGCTCATTTTGGTGTGCATATGCAGTTCAACGCGCTTTTCCTCCGAATTATCCATGCGTATCGGCGGCTTTTCGTGCAGAGCTATTGACATGACCTTCATAAGCTCCTGATGTGCGCGGTCGTTATATTCGTATGTACCCCTGACAGAAAGAATATTACCCTTCTTTATGGCGGGAACTACCTTTTTGATTTTTTCCGCCTGCCCGAAAAGCTCGCAGGTCAGCGCCCAGCTGTCATCGCCTATGTCAAACTTTATTGCAATATAGGCAAGCTTTCCGTCCTTGTTTATCTCTCGGATTTCTGTATCTATTACCTCTCCCTTTATTGCGCATATTCCCATACCCGCCCTTACGTCAAGTATCGGAATTATATCCTCGCTTATGGGTTTGCCGTAAACCGTTCCGACAGATACTTCGGTCAGCGCGGCGTCCTCCTTCTTTTCCTCGCGCTTTGGTTTTTGCTGAGCAATCTTTTCATTTATCT